>Ga0209348_1000338_pt1 | contig 25762 bp, 6 predicted proteins | sample ETNvirenome_2_30_FD_184065 | JGI IMG/M metagenome (GOLD analysis project Ga0209348, IMG submission 184065) | Marine viral communities from the Pacific Ocean - ETNP_2_30 (SPAdes) (version 2) | ecosystem: Environmental > Aquatic > Marine > Oceanic | place: Pacific Ocean | collected 2013-06-22
TTTTTACATGATGTTTTACCTTTATTTCAATCTTTTTTATTTTTAAATTTTGAGCTAAACTATTGAACACTTCAGGATTTGTATCTTGAAGTATTTTAGCTTCTTTGCTGTTTTGAACTAAAATGTTTTTTGTATTAATAGAAAATAACATACCAAGATCACCATCAGTTTTTTGATTATGAAATAAATTTGAAAATATTGTTTTTAAATTTAGTTGTTTATTTTCTTTTTTTACAAACGGTAAATTAATCTTTGGTCTTCGAAAGTCTTTTATTTTTAAGTTATGATAGTTCGCAACAGATAACACAGGGTGTGCTAATCTATTGCTATGAAAAGAGTGAGCCATTATAGTTCCATCATGCTCATGCACAGGACCAGTCCAAAGTTTGTTATCATTTAAAATATACTTTGTGCTCAATACAGTTTTACCGTTTTCAATTATAGTTTCACTAGTTGTTGGCCCAAACATCATTTCTCTTCTATAATTTTGTTGTGATAACAAACAAAAGATGGAAAGATGATTTGGTATTTCTTGCAAATGAAAAGTTTTAGTATAATAAAATTCTGTGTACTCATTGTAAACACAATGTTTTGGGTTTAAATTAAAAACTTTTATTGATTCTTTAGTATCTACAAAACATAGTTTTTTATTTTGCAAACTTTTAAGACGAAAACTTGTGGGTTTGTGTAAAATATTTTTTCCCTCTATTATATCATTTGAAAGCTCAGCATCTAAACATAATAAAGTATTTAAATTTATACTATCTAAACTAAACTTGTCAGTCAAGATATCTTCTCCAAATTCATTTAAAGTATCATACAATAAAAACTCCACCTTCACCATCAAACCTTCAGAGTCAGATCCAGATTTTTTTTCATGTAACTCTATATTATTGATATAGATATTTGGCAATTTTTCAAATCCATATATACCACCGTCAATAGCCATATTATTGTTCCTCTTCTGCACATATTGTAGCTGGGTCATCACAAGGTTCACCGTCTGGTAATCCACTATTTAGATCAGCTAATTCACCACTAATATCTGGACACTTAATTTCTAAATCGTCAATGTAAATGTTTTCACTCTTTAGTTCATCAACAGCTTTACAAAGATCATCTAAAGGAATTTCTTTATCAACTCTAAGGTCAAAAAAGTATTCAACAGTATTGGGGTCTGGTGGTAATTCTGTTGAGTAAGGATCTTCAATTAAAATGTCTTTATCGATTTTATAGTCTTTAACATCTTGATAATTTCTGTTGAGAAATTTTAAAGGCTTCAGTTCATCTGTGAATTCACCTTCGTCGTTCTTAACATATTCAAATACCTCTATGGAAAAAGAATCTCTTTTTACAAAACCGTTTTTTTCTAAAAATCTTATTATTGCTTGCTCTTCTGTGTAATCTAAGTAAGTTCCATCGGGGTATACTTGTATATCAACGTTACTGACGTTATTAATTTTATTTGGATCATGATCCGGGTCTGATGTGTTTTTTACCTGTATACTCCATTCAATTTCAACTTCAAGCTGTGGAACTTGCGAGACAGAAGCCTCGGGTGAAACGGTTGAAGCTATAAAGTTTCCATTCTCATATTTGAATTTTGGGCTAGATGACGTAAAGTTAGTGGTCAATGCTGTGTTCATTTCCCCAGATAAAAATGTTATGTCCCATCTAGGCCCTTTTGTTACTCCTTGTTTAGAAGTTCCAATTACATTTTGTAAAAATTTTGTATTTGTATCTGAAGTTTTTCTTGTTCTGCTATCGTAAAAATTAGTATACCTTGAAAATGCTGTTTCTGTTGTATTTTCAGGATTGTCTTGAAGATCTGTTTCAACAGAGTTCATAGTATACATTGGTTTTAAGCTTGGTGTTTCATTTGAAATTCTGTTTTTAATTTCAGAATTGGTCTCTTCTAGTGTGCTTTTCGCTTGTTTATCAATATTGTAAATAACATCTTCATCTAAAAAAGAATAATATTTAGGCATAAGCTTGCCTCTAGATAGCAAATGTCTACCATATGGTGTTAGTTTAATATCTAATACATCTTCTTTTTTGTCATAAAAGCTCATTAAGTTTTACTCGTAGGTGGCGTTGGTTGCAATATTACGTCATCAAGTTCTAATGAATTAGCATTATCCACATTGCCGAACTCAATATCAGCGTCTATTTTAATTAGTTCTACTAATGAAAAGAAATCATAAGGCCAATTATAACTAATCTTTTGTTTTTTACCCAGTGCAGTGGCAACAATCTCTTCGGAAGTTATATCAGCACCAGACTCGTTTCTGTCAAACATTTTTTCAAAATAATTATTTCTTGCTCTTTTCTTAACTTTAAACACCATCCATTGGATTTTATCTTCTAATTTACTTAAAGCTGTTACCTTTTTTAGTTCTTTTGCATTTGTTAGTCTAGCACCTTTGCCAAAAAATTCATGAGAAAACAATTCATGAGATATAGATGCAGTTGAAACTTCATGAACTCTTCCTATTTTTGGTGGAAGATTCTGCCAAATATCAGCCAAATCTTGTCTGGAGAAAGCATGAGAAAATTCAAACACATACATTACAATAGGATCAACATTTTTAAAGTTTACAAAATCAAATTGTGGAGGAAAAACATATTTTCTTAATTGCGTTACAAGATTAGATATCGTTTCTCCAACTTGATCTGTTTGTCCTTTTATTGCTTTTCGAACATCTTTTTTAGGAAGATTAAAAAATCTATTGTAATTTTCGTTAGCTATAAAAGGTATTGCAACAACCGCTTCTTCAACTAATTTTGATTCTTTTATTTCACCAATTCTAACTGGATCTGTAGAAAAACCACATAAATTAAGCAACGAACCAGTTCTATTTACATCACCCAGCACAGCCCCCTCAGTCCAGTTTTTTGGAATTTCTTCAACTTGAACAAAAATACCTTCGTTTGTGCTTTGTGGTATTCTACCATATTGGTGCCACATTCCAATTGGAACAGAAGATGTAGCAAGTGTGGGCATAGTTATTGTGTCGTGTGAATGGTGATTAAAGTTTAATGTTGGGCATTCAAATTTTGATTGTATAATCCACCGATACTTATTTTCAAACTGTGTTTCAACTGTAACACCGCCTTCTGTTATATCTTGTCTTAAAACCCCTTTTGAAAATATATTCATTGATGAAGCAATTTGCATAGCTATTTCATTATTAATAACTGATCCTGAATCATATAATTCGTATGAACCTGATCTGAAATATCTATAAAACTCAACCGAAGAATTATTAATTATTTCTGGTAAAGTATGTTTTTTTGTTTCCGTTGGTTTAAATGTTATATCAGCCCAAGCTTCTCCATGATAATAAGGTGGGGTAAATGGCCAATTAAAACCTTCGTCTGGTCTAGATGAGGTAACTTCTATATATGTTGAACTGGTTACATATGCAAAATCTACACTATTTGTTTTTTTAAATGTATTCCAAGCTTTAGTGGTAAAACTAGAAGCAGAATGATACACAGGTGGTCCAAATGCTGATGGTCTTGAATACATGGTAAAAGCTTCACCCATAGAGCCAGTATCTTGTGGTAAACCAAATTTTATACCATTATAAGCTTCTTGAGGTTCTTTACTACCAGTAATAGTTCTATACATTTTTAAACGCATAGAATATACTTTATCTCCTTCAGCGTTACCAAAGTTTGGATCTCCCTGTGGTAATGAAGTGATTGTAGAATAGTTTTCATTTTCTAAAAAGAAATCACCAACTTCTGCTAAAAAGTTGTTCATTTGTAGTTTATAAAGATTGTTTCCTTGTCCATTCCATAATACTTCAGTAAAAGTGTTTCCATTTGGATCTGGTTCATTTGAAAAGAAAGTAGTGTTTGCCAAAAACTTTTCTGGTTCTACTAAAGCCTCAAAAGGCATTCTCGTATCAAAAGTTTTATCTATAAAATAATCTCCCGCAAGCTCAGCAGAGGATGTTATCAGTTCTGAAGTTATTACAGGATAATCACATGCTATACCTGATTTTATTGTATTGTATAAGATACCAGGTCCAAACAAAGGATTCAAAAGATATTGTACAGGATAATTATTACCAACAACATAATCAGAACCAGCACCATCTGTACTACTAGTGACAGTTATACTGGAACCATAAGAAGAATAAAATTGTTGAGCCATCTCAACTGTTCTTTCCGCAGGATAAAAACCTTTATATGGTAAGAATTTTTTAATAGCTTTACAACTTAATGTTACTTTGTATGGATCAAACATTTTTTTATGATCGTCTCTAACAACTTTAAAATGTTTTACAAACTCTGAATTAGTATAGATTTTATAAAAGTCACTTTGAGAACTGTTTTGTAAAGTGCTTAATCCACCTGTTAGTTCTAGAAAGTCGTTTTTATTCACCAAAGGACCTTGAGATAAATAATGTTCAATTTGATTAGATATTTTAAACTCTGGAATTACAGAATACCCTTTTCCTATTTTAACAATTTCTTCAGAATATTCTCCGTAGTTATCGTAAAAAGGAGTTTTTGGGGAAGATACAAATGTCCCTTCATTATTAAAAAACCCTGCTTGTTGGGGTGCTTCCCACAAAGCTGTTCCTAAATATAACTGGGAACTAGTTATATCATTTATAACACCACCAGACAAATTGGTAAAAAATGGATTAACAACAGATGTGGAAGCTGTTAGTGTATGCCTTCTAGAGTAAAACGCAGACGCTGATAATTGTGCATCTATGGGCGCAGAAGTCGTTAAATTTCTTGCAAATTGACTGTAAGAGTTTTGAAGAACACCTGGTCCTTGTCGAGAATTATCTCCTCTGGCTCCTCCAAGAGGAACAGAAGGTTCTGTTGGAGAATTAAAGTTTGAAATCACAAAGCTATCCGCATTGTTTAGTTCTACAGTGTAAGCGGTTACATTATCACCTGGAACAAGAACATAATCAGTAAACGAACCATCATTAAGTCTATATTCTAAAGTCACTGGTCCAACAAAACCGTTTATATTTTGATTTTCAAGAAATCTTCCATCTGCATGCTGATAACCCATTGAAGCTGAATAATCAAATTCATTACTAAATGTAGAGTTGCCTATTGCCGTATCTTGAAAACCAAAAACATTATATTGATATGTATTTTCGTTTCCTAAATGATCTCTTTCGAAATTATACCAAACAAAAGGTCCTTTTATTTCACCATTAGCTCCCTGAACACTAGACACAACTGTTGAGTAATTAACATATCTTATTCCTATATTTTCTCCATCAAGACCAGCTTGTGATCCTGAAATACCTGTGAAAAGACTAGCTGAATTATTAAGCGCTGCAAATGGTAATGGATCGTGAATCGCAATATCTGGGTCGTCTATATGATGGTGTTTAAAAGAACCAGAGAACACAGCAATGTCAGAAAAAAAGTGATAGTTTGTTGGTGCGTGTTCGATAGCAGCTAGTTGATCGGCACTAGTTCCGTTATTACCGTTTGTTTGATTATTAGTTGGCGCATCACCCCCTTGAAACCAAATAACATCAGACGGTTCAACTCCAGAGCCATCTGAGGCGGTTGCTGCCGTCCAGTTACTAGCTGTATAACCGCTTGATAAATGAGTGTGCTCTCGAGGAGAACCAGCAGAACTAGTTAAAAATCCCCATTCGTCTACAATTTGAGAAGCAGACATAAATTGACCGTTTATTGCTAAATAACAATTATTTTGTAAGGTAGTGGTAGCAGGGACATTCAGACCTGCGGATTGGCTTAAAGAAACTAAAAAATGAGATTGAGCATATTGTAAATATTTTAGTGGTCTAGAATCATTTCTTAATGCTGTAGTTCCTGCATGAGATTGGCTTAAAGGGTTATTTATAGTATATATCCCATCAAAAATAAAGTCAACTGCGCCTTCTTCCGGTGTGTTTCCGTAATGTGTAGTTCCATCGTTTTTTGTCCAAGTTGTTCCTAATCTTACAACTAACTGAGGATCTCCTTTACCAGTATAACCGGAATAAGAGTCACCATCATCACTAAACCTTATAGCAGTTGGGGTGTTAGTTGAAGAAGTGGCAAAGAAAATATGTCTTCTTAGCGCAGTAATATCACCAGAACCGGAAATTGCATTAGCTCCTGGTCCACTATCAGCAACAAAATCACTATCTGTTCCATCATAATCGGGTGATTTAGAGGAACTGAAGTCTATCATAAATGTTCCGTATGATGTTCTATCCACATCATTATTAGATGTTGTGCCCCAAAAAGAGATTGTAGTATCTGTAAAAGAATCACGCCAGTGTTGTCTATAGCCATCATGATTTAAATATATATTAACAATTCTCATATATTTGACTCTAGATGTGGTTGGGTTTGGATAAAATTGCGAACCAGCAGCTAAATAACAACCTTTTCTTGTATATGTATTTATCGTTATTGTAGATAAAGAAGAGTCATATTGAGCTGAACCTTGTGTAAACGCATCCAGTAATTCTTGAGATATTTGTGAAAAAGAATCATACAAATGTGCTTTGGCTGGTTCGACTTTTAGTTTAACATCACCACCGCCGGCATTTTCCATATCGTCAACCCAGAAAGCATTTTTGTTACCAGCATGAGTATCATTTAATTGTCCTTTATCAACATGTTCAAAAAATATTTTTGCATCAACGGTATTAACAAAATTAAAGTTTGTCGCATTACCTTCTGTATCAGAACTTATTGCACGACTTAAACTTTTTAGTCTAAAAGAACCATCAGAACCAGCTAAAGTCTGAGTTTCAAAGTTTTCAACAGCATCAAGTGGCCACATAGATTGTGACGGAACAGAATGTCCAAAACCATTAGTAACATCGATTACAGTTCTATCAGCTCTATTATCTCTCCAAAACCCAGAATTAAAATCTGGTCTTTGTTTGGTGAATGATTTGTTAGTGTATAGATCTGTTGGAAAAATTGTTTGTGATAGTTTCACACTGTCAACACCTGTAACTATTGAAGATTTAGGATCAACTCCCATGTACAAACTTTTCATTTCCTCATAAAAAGGGTGTGTTTGTTGATCTAAGCCTAGTTGTTCATTTATAGTTTCGTTCTTAAAGTAATCAATTTGTCCCGCAAAGGAAGTTTTTAATTTAACTTTTTCTTCAAATTGGTCGTCTCCTTGTTCAATAAAAACATTAACCAAAGCTTCAAACGGTTTTTTATTCATTATAACAGGAGTTTCATTTTCAAAATTGGCTACAGGACCAAATTTATCAGCATGCTTAGATAATATTTTTCCATTTTTTATTGTAGTTCTTGTAATCCCTTCTTCAGGAGAAAATGAAAATATATTATTTTTAATATGATATTTTGTAACAGGGTTTTCATGTGCTCTGATTTGTTTAAAAGAAGAGTAACCATAAGGTCCATTTCTATGAATATTTAAAGCAACTAAATAATTTTCTGCGTTTATTTGCCCATTTGTTCTTATCACTTGATTATCGGAATCGACGTATATAGGATTACCATCATCATCAACTAAGTTTGGATTCATAGAAAAATATTCATCACCTACTCTTGTTCTGACAACTTTAGTTAAAAGAACCTCTTTGTTTCTTATTTCAGGTGCTCGACCTTTTGAAACAGTCAAAATACCAGCAGAAGTAAGTGAATTTTGTCCATAAGTAGGTTCTATAACTGTGCCTGCTTCAATCGTATCTCCAATGTTTAAAGATAGTTCATCTCCAAGTTTCCAATAATCTATAATAAAAGGCGTTAAAGTTGGAATTTTTGTTATGTCTTCAATGAAACCATTTGAATGAATTAGGTCTACATCGTTTTGATTTAAAGTTTTGGTATAAAAAACTAAATGTTGCATTTGTCCTTTATTATAATAGATATCACCAGTATTAACGGCAGCATTACCGCCAATATTTAAAGTAGAACTTAAAAATCTCTCTAGAACTCCTGATCCGTAAGTTGTTGCAGATGAGGGGCTATATCCAACCCCATCTATATATAATGTAGGAGAACTTTCAAAAGAACCATCCCAAGAAAGTGATATATTTATCCATTTTCCCCACTTTTCCCAAGTGCCTGGGTAAACTCCTTGTCGAAATCCAATAGTGTTAGCCAAAAACCAACTATATGTTTTAGCTTGAGCAGAGGTGTTGTCTTGTGTTATAGAGAGCGTGAAAGCTGTTAGATTGTTATCATTAGCTGTGTGTCCATGTTTTTTAACATGGAAATGAAAATAGTTTGCAAATCTCCAAAACAAATCATGTTCTTGGTATTCTCCCTCTTGTACGTTCCAATTTATTTTTGCCCAAAAAGAAAAAGAGAAAGGACCTGTTGATTTGTATCCGGTAAGGCTTGTAGCTTCTAACTTAGGAGAAGTAGAATCTTCTGGATTGTCTTCACCAAAATCTATAGCTTTTGTGTTTGTTTTTCCTATTGTATTTGTGTTTGGGTCTATCTCTTCTTTTACTAATGTATTTAAACCAACAAAGTCTAAAGGTATATTGCTCATTCTAAACTCCACTTATTTCTGAGGCTGTTGGGAAGGTTATTGCCGAATCAAATCCAGCAGACGAAGAATGTGTACCTTTTTTGGGCCAATAACCAAACACTTTTTGTGTTCCACTTCTTACACTATAATTATCTCCGAGTGAAGAAGTTACCCAACTATAATTGTAATCAGATGCAGGCAAAACAGAGTTGAAGTTATAATTATTGCTTCTTTCAACAATTTCAACACCACTGGAGCCGGATCTTACTGTTACTAATGTGTTTTTAGGCACTTTATGGAAGGAGGCAGAATATTCATAATCAGATGAATCAATTAAGCCATGTTGTGAATCTGTCCCTGCAAGACCCATAGGACGTTGATAAAGCGTTCTTAATCCATCTCTAGTCCCAATCTGACTGTTTACTCTTAACGTTCCATTTTCACCACTTCCTGAGCCTCTAACAGACAAGTTTCTGTAGTTCAGAGAATTGTGAACTGAATATTCTCTAGCATACGCATCAAGATATCCATAAGTTTGTATCTCAACACCACCAGGTGCAGAAAAACGTGAGGTAATAACTGTTTTGTTTCTGGCTGAACCAGTTAAAAAATCTGATTCTCTTTCAATAACATTGATCAAAGCACATTCAACAACAGGGTCTAGACCACCTTCAATTCCCAAAGGATTAGAAAATGCATTTGAACCAGCTACTGCCAATGGTCTGTTATATATATGTTCTAAGTCGTCTAAAGAGCACACTTCTGCTGTTGAAGATCCGGTAAATTCAAACAATGCTTGATTTATTCCTGAAGAAGATGAAGTAATTGAATATCCATCAAAAGCATCTTCTATCGCTCCTGAGACTCTTAACCAAAATTCATCATTTGTTGAAGCTGATGAAAAAATATGGTAAGTTGTGCTTCCTTCTTTTTTATAATAAGGAGAGCTAAGCAAATCAGAATGAAAACCTCCACTAATATCAATTATAAAAGTATAAGTATCAGATTCATCAAAGTTTGGACCTATGGTAAATGTATCTCCTGATGTTGCACCAGCGTTGGTAAGTCTTTGATTGTTTAAAGAATCAGGACCTCTATGAACATTATTTGATATTGTAAATGTATTACCGTTTTTCGCAAAAGAAGCTTCAACAGTTGACTCAGTATCTTTTTCCTCTAATAACATCATTGCACCAGTAATTTGTGTAGAAGCTGTTAGTTGATATAAAGTGGCGGAAGAATTTGAAATATAAGATTGATTAAACTCTGTATTGTCGCTTATTGATTGTGTAATTTCACCCCAAAATGTTGCACTTGTTTTTCCTTGATTCATTATTCCATCTGTTACAAACAAACCAACAGCACCATTAGAACCTCTTGTTAGTGTGTGTCTTCCAACAGTAGGAGCTATAGAAGTTATGTCAGCTGGAGCTTGTAATGATGATCCTGAAGCAGAGCTTGCAAAATCATCTTCTCCGCCAAGCATCCACCAATCCCAAATTGATGAAGCGGAAGGGTGCGAATGAATATCCAACCAAGAACCAGAATTATAAAGTATAGTCGCGTCTTCTGTGTTAAGCCCTGTATTCCAGATTACAAAGTCTTGCAAAGAACCTTGGAGTTCCCCATCAGCATCAGCAGCTGCTTGGTCGCCAATATACACAGTGGTCATGCTTCGAAACGCTCCTGTGCCGTCTGTAGCATCTGAAGTAACTGTTATTGGTTCACCATTTTTATATACTATTGGTGTTGTATCACAATTGGTTGAGTCAAATTTTATGGTATAGTGGGTCCACACACCTACGGTAGGTTTGTCAAACTGAAAATCACTAGTATCGCCACTGGCATCAGTTTGATTAATTCTAATTTTACTAGGAGAGTTGAGAGACTCTATTACAATTCCTGGTGTTTCTAGTATATGTCCGTCATCACTACCATCTAGTCTAACCCAAAATGAAATGCTAATATTATTCGATGTTGGGTTTGTGTAAGAAGTGTTTTTAAAATGTATTTCATCAAGAGAATCAGTCTTTTTAAAATGGACTGCTTTTCTGTAAACGGCCCCAGTATTTGTTCCAGCACTACCTGAGGTTGTGTGACCTATCGTTATAATATGTGATCCTGAATTATCTGTTATAGTTAATGTGTCTTGATCAGTTAAATTTGAGCTTCCAGAAGTAACACTTCCGGTAGTCATGTGAGTATTTTTAAATGGTTGTAAAGATCCTTCAGATCCTGCTACAAAAGCAAAGGCTTCTGCTTCACTGTTGTTAGAACCTATTTGAAAAACAAGATTGCTTTCTGGTCCTTCAGAGCCAGATCTTACAAAAAATTGAGCATTGTTATTGTAAACAAAATATGAAGCAGTGTAATCTGTTAATACTGCTTCTATAGCACCTGATAAAGCATTCCACCATTCCTCATCTGTATCTCTATGAGAATAAACATAAACATTATCTCCATCGACTGCGTGAGTTTGGCTGGGAGTTGTTGAACCACTTACCCAAAAAACTTTATCTTGAATCTTTATTCCAAATTCAGGTTGATTGTAAGTAGATTGTAAATTGGAGTAAGAACCAGAATTGTATGCTCCATATTTCCTGAATACAATACCTTCTCCAAGTGTAAATGAATCTCCGTCTTCACTAAAAGAACCAGTTGAATGAACATCAGTTGCGGCTGTTACTTCTAGTAATATAGAACTAACAGAAGCTGAAAATACTGTCTGTGCAGCTATTGTATTAGCTATGTGTGTTTTAAAATCAGCGTATGATTTTTTGTTCTCAATAATTCCATCTGTTGAAAAAACATTACCAACAGTATCAGCATTACCAAGTAAAAAATGCCTTCCAATAGTAGGAGACACAGGCACAGTGATGGATGAACCAGAGACAGTTGGTCCTGATAATTCCCACCAATCCCATATTGAGGACGCGGAAGGGTGAGAGTGTATATCTAACCAAGAACCAGAATTATGAAGTATGGTTGCATCTTCAGAGTTTAAACCAGTGTTCCAGATTACAAAGTCTTGCAAAGAACCTTGGAGCTCACTAGCACTTGAGTTTCCGTCAGCATCTCCTATATAAATTTCTCCTATATCTCTTGGTGCACCTGTACCTGTTCCTGATTCACCAGTAGTAGACAATAATGTTCCATTTTTATATACATTAACATCCGTCATATCTGTTGTATTGACAAAAACGGTGAAATGATCCCATTTTCCTGCTACTATAGCTCCGTTGTACTTATGGTTTCTAGAACCACCAGCATTTACAGTATAGACTCGTAATTCATCTTCATAGTAGTATATCCAAATTGCATCGGCATTGGACGTGTCGGTTGTTTGTATTATAAATTTGTTTCCTCCACCAGTTGCATTATCAGATCTGATCCAAAATGAAAAAGAAATATTATCTGATGAGGGATTTGTATAACTACTATTCATCAAACTTATTCTGTTTGCATCGTTAGTTCCTTTAAAATGAAAAGCTTTTCTATAGGTTGACCCAACAACAAAATCAGTCGCTGCTGATCCTGATTTGGTGTAACGTAAAGTAAACTCATCTCCGTCTAAAGTTAAAGTATCACCATCAACAAGAAGAGAACTTCCCGAAGGAGCAGATCCTGATGCTAAATGTAAGTTACTAAATGTAACACCAGATTTAGTAAATGTATCGTTAGCAATATCTGCTGAACTACTTCTTCTGACAAAGAAGTTGGCTTGATTATCGTATACATAATAAGAAGCAGTATATTCAGGAAGATAAGTTTCGATTGCACCAGATAAAAAGTTCCAAAATTCAGAACCTGTTGAATTAACCTTAATATGGTCTGCTGAACTTGAAGAAAAAGTAGCAGGAGAACTACCTGTTGAAACAACAAAAATTTGATCTTCAATTTGTAAAGTATTGCTAGCTGTTGCTCCAGATATATAGGTATTAACAATTCTATCAAGACCAAATACCGCTTCATTTGTAAATGTATCATTAGAATTTGTTAAAGAATCAGATATAACAGCAGATGATGTTTGGTGCATATTTATTGTAGGCGCATCCACAGAAGCAGAATAATTTGTTACTGCCTCTATTGAAGAAGCAATGTTGTTAAAAAAGTCTATTGGTTGATGAGAGTTTTCTAGAATTCCGTCTGTTACGAACACATATGCATTATCTCTAAAAGTAAGCGAATGCGTTCCAATCGTTGATGATATTGAAGTTACAGGTGTTCCTGAGCTTAGGAGAGAACCGGAAGCTTGTCCTATATTTGATTCGTTTCCAAGTAACCACCAGTCCCATATATAAGATGCTGATGGGTGGGAATGAAGATCTAACCAAGACCCTGAATTATATAGTATAGCTGCATCTTCATCAGCCAAAGCAGTGTTCCAAACAACAACATCTTGTAAGGATCCCACAGCCTCAAAAGCTGAGAATGAACCTGAAAAATCTCCGATATGGATAATATTACCTGAGCCTAGTGTAGTGTCTCCTGAAGTAGGAGCCGAATAGCCTCCTTCAATTGATTGAGCAACACCATTTACCCAAAGTGATGGATTGTTGTTTAAATCTTTAGGAACAGACAGAGTATAATGTTTCCATACATTTAGAGGAGTTGTTATAGAAAAAGCCTCGCCAAAGGTAAAAGCTCCTTCGGAGCTATTTCCTATTCCAACATCAATATTACCATTACTGTATTCGAAAGAAATTCCTGTACTAGTAGAGGTAGTCTCTCCTAAATGAAATAGTATAGCTTGAGAATCATCCGCATCTTGCCGATGCCAAAATGATACAGAAGTGGCCACAGTATCGTCTGGGGGACTGTAACTTTCATTCCCTAAACCTATATCTTGACCAGCGTCTGTACCTTTCCAATTAAGAGCTTTTCTATAACTTGATCCCACAATAAAGTCCGTTGCGGCAGACCCTGAGGTTGTCTGTCTTACAGTGAACGTACTACCAGATATAGAAATTGTATCACCATCTTCAAGATTAGAAGCTACAGCTTCATAGAAGTTTTCTGTTTGTATGTCTCCAAAACTGTCACCAGTAGCAGTTGCCAATGTAGCTGTTACACCAGGGGCATCTTGTCTTATAAAAAATTGTGCATCTGTTGCACCAGAAATAAATGTTGTTGTGTGTCCGGAAAAATAAGAGTTCAAAGAAAAAGCTAAAGAAGACCAAATTCCATCGTTTGACATTTCTGTTCCCTGCACAAATAAGAATCTTTCAGCTTCGGTACTGAGGATAGTTAATTCGTTATCGCCAGTTCCAAAACTTGAACTTACAAATTTATTCACTATGGGGGTACCTAGGTTATCTCCAATGCTGTATCCGAGATCTCTCCACCAATAATCCTCATTTCCAAATTGATACCAGTCGTTAATTGCAGAGGCACTTGTATGAAGAGACGGGTCTCTCCAAACTCCACCATTATACAATTCAGATACAGCGTCGGAACCAGTTAATAAAGTTTTCCATATTACAACGTCTTGCCATGCTACAAAATCATCAATATTTAAATTAATTTTTGTTATAGTTGGGCCTGCTCCTCCGGGACTACTATACCCAGTAGCAGATATTTCAGAACCATTTAGCCATAATTTTGGTGTCCCCATAGTAGTTACTGGAAAGGTTACAACAACATGAATCCAATTATTAGCATAAGAAGAAGAAATATTTGTGTTAAATTCAGCTATATCATTAGAGCCTCCTGAGTTTAATAAACTTACTTTTATATCATCGTCGAATTCAATGTAGTGCATTTTAGAGTTAATTGTACTAGTAGTTGAACTTCTCAGATTAGAATAAGTCGATGTTGATGGAGCAAATTTGATACGCGCATTAGAATCACCATCGGTATCACTCCACTTTACCCACAAGCTTAAAGAAAAATCGTCAGCTCCAAGACCACTGTATGTCTCATCCAAGGCATGTGTAAAACTGTTAGAAATACACCTGAGAGCTCTTCTGTGAGTTTGAACCTTTATATCAGTATCACTTCGTACAGAGTCGTTTGTATCTACTTCTATTAAAGCATTTTCTAAACTTGCTGTAACTCGAATAAAATGTCCGTCTGAAAAATCATTTGAACCAGAAACTTTAAAAACAATATATGGGTGTTGTGGCGCTAGTGGTGGTGATTGAACCTGAAAAGATCCTGTGTATATACCCTCTGAATCCATGTGGGTTGAACCTGTGACTTCAAAATGATAAGTCTGATGTATTCCTGCATGAGGAATTGTAGCTACATCAAAAGAACCAGTATATACTTCATAATAATCAGTTGCACCTGAAACTTCAAAATAATAATTTTGATGTATTCCTTGAAAAGGTATTGGCTGTATATTTAAAGAGGCTGAGTACGGTGCTTTATATAAAGTAGAACCAGTAACATTCATAGATCCAGTAGCTAAAACCAAGGGTCTGATTATTTGATTATAAGCATTAATTCTATTGCTTTCACCAGTTCCCCAAACATTTCCACTTGGCTGGGTTGTAATTCCAAACATGGTGAGAGGGTGTGTTGTTTGAGGCAAAGCTGTTTGTATTTCTGGTGGTAAAAACGTCCCACTTAAGTTATACTCTGAGTCGGAGGCTGCTTTTTTTAATCGGTTGTTGTTTTCTAATCTTCCAACAGAATTAAAATATTCGTATTTTCTTTGATAATTGCCTAATGTTGTTTTAGAACCACTAACATTTTGTATGTTATATGGTCTCTTTCCTCTAAAGCCTCTGTAATAAATTGCCCATGGCCTTGAAGGATCTGGATAAGGTCCTCCGTAATCTGGTCCAACAATACCTATTGCGCCGTCTTGAACTGCTTCATCTGGGTGTTCTCCAAATAAAATTCTAAACGCTTCTGGTCTAGAATATTGATCATCTAAATTATTTAATGTTGCACTACCACCTTCTGTTATTAAACTTGTATCGTGTTTGTTAATGTCAACATGTCTAGATTGGTGACCACCAACCCAAGTTTCTGTAAAAGGTCCTTGCATAGGAATATCATTTTCAAAATAAGTTGTATCAGAATGGAGGTTCGTTAATATAACAGAGGCAGAGTAGTTGTCATTTACTTGTTTATTAGCACCAGCTGGTTCTGATCCAGATATAAGATTAAAAGGAGCTCCATAGTGACCTTTCACTTTATAAATATATTCTAATGAAGCGGTCGCAGGAGCATCACCAGTTCCAGATGAATCCTTTCCAACTGTCATAACAAAATTGTAATCCTTAACCTCTGATGGATCTTCAACATCATCACACAAATTAGAATTAACTATATCATGCCCAGGACCAACACCAACAACAACTACGTTAACTGGTATGCCTAAGTTTGTTTTAGCTCCATGTGGTCTAACTACATTGTGTATAAAATCTCTATTTTTTTGTTGATTATAGTTTGTACCACCATGTATTGATACTCCTAGCTCAAAATCTAGTTTATAAGGTTTAGAAAACCTTCTAGTAATGTAATTTGGTTTTAAATATATGTTTTGTTCATTATCACCAAGGTAAGCAACATATGTTACATTTTCAGTTGTTAAAACGTCTCTTATTGTATTTCTAGCGGAGGCTAAGTCGCCTGTTCTTTCTTCTCTTTCTTTTTTCCAAAAACAATGCGTGTTAGCAGTTGCATTATCTTTATATTCAGGAGAGTGTCCAAACTTCCAGTTATAAGTTAATTCTCCTACAGATTTTACAACACCTTGTGTAGAAGTTTTAGTATCTAATAGAGGAAACTTTCTATCATACTTTGGTCTTTCAAATATATGACTTTCTACAACATTAGCAACACCATTTAAAAAAGTTACAGATGCTGGTTTTAATTGTTCTATAAAGAAAGATAAAGATGAATCAATCCATTTAAAGTAGTTAGTATACTTATCAAGATCTGGATTTTCTTCCACTCTGTCAAAAAATAAACCTCTCGCTAATCTTAATTTTTTATACTCTAGTTTATAAAAATCCAGCGGTTTTGCAAACAAGTTAGAATATTCCTTAACAGTGGAAAATGTTCTTAACATTTCCTCTGATATTGCTTGATACATACTTTTTTCTAAGGCAAAAACATTATCAGTTGTATCTTCATCTTCTAAAAAATATTCTTCTTGATTACCCATAACAGTAATTCTGTCATTTGTAAATGATATTTCTGGTAGTTCTTTTTTTCTTGAATAAATAAATTCAGTCTTTACAGGGTTTGGATCATTTGCAGCAAAACCTAATCCTCGACCAAGATTTTCTCTTTCAATTATATTTGAAGCCCAGCCATACTGATTTCTAGTGGAGCCACTTGAAAAATCTTGTACTACAAACTCTCCTGAAGAATCTGCTGAAGAATTTTGGTCAAAGTTCCAATGCAATATTAACGAATCGTAACCAGGTATCTCAATCGATCCTGATATTCCATAGTTAAATATTGTAGTGTTGTTGTAAACTTTATCATTTCCATAATTAAAAGCATCTAGATTATGTATTTTTATAGACTCGTTATTAAGCTCATCCATCCAAACTCTCAAAGAGTCAAACACTACATCAGTTTCTATATGTGAAGAACCTGTGAAGTTGGTCGCATGACATCCTAAGTAAACTCTTTTTGCATTTGATAATATAGCTGATCCGGTTGTAAAATTCACTGATGAAGTAATTTCAAATCGATGCTTAACGTCTCCAAATTGATGTGTTATACCATATAGCCTGGCGGTATATTCAGGTTCTTCATCCTGTGAGTATGCTCCAGCATTTGGATATCCATTTGGTTTAATAGATAATTGAAAGTTCCACCTTTCAGCATCATACACATCCTCATAAAAATCAGTTTCAAAATAAATACTGGAATCGTAATTTGTTACAACAAATTTAGCTGAGGTAGAAAATGTGCTTGGTTTTACTGCATATACTTGAAGATTAGCCACATCATTACTGTGCCAAGTATAATCAGAAGCATCGTCTGGATTAGCTTGATGAAAACCAAACAAGGAAGAAGATATGTTTGTAACTTCATAATACCCTGTTTCTCCAAATTTCTTTTTTTGTGGAAATATCACACCACCTTCGATAGCAAGGGCAGAAAATTTTTCTTGTTTTACACTTTCACCAGAGCCAGAAATAAATGTAAGTGAATTAGCACTAGAGGAGGTTTGTATTATTCTTCCTGCTGTTCTGCTTATTTTGTTCAGATTTAATACTTTTGTTTTAACTGATGAATCTTTGTATCTATCTTTTATATAATGTTTACCATTATCTGTATAAACATTGAGTTTAATTAATTCATCGTCTACTCCATAACAACGTAAAAGGTTTCTAAAAGATTTTTCCGTTCCTTTCGTTTTGTATATATACTCTAAGTTATTATAGATATTATTATATATTTTTCTTTTTGTATTTTCTATATTTTTTTCAAATCTATCTCCAGAGTTGTTTCTGTCCCAAAAGTATTCTAAAACATCTCCTTCTACAAATGCGTTAGGAGTTATTAAACCTTGATCTTTCAGCAATCTTTCCATAAAAAAATAGGGCTCTGAAGAACCTGAAAAATAATCTTTGTCTTTTAATTTTGGCAACTCAGATATTTGTGCATAAAGAGTATCTAAGTAAGAGGACAAAATTTGATATAAATATTTTATATTACTGTTCGATTCATCTTCTTCTCTTAGCCAAGCAGGGATTGTGTCATATAAATTTGAAGTGTTAGTTTGATCATACAAAGAACCACTTGTTTCCATTTCTGTTACCAAACTTGTAACTAGAGGATGATCTGATCGAATAATTGGATCACCAATTTCTGTTTCTGTGAATGCTGAACCGGTTGATCTTGAATAAGTATTATACCCATACCATATACCATTTGCAATTCTTCCAGAATAGTCTAAAACAATAGAGTCATATGAGGCATTATTCATTATACCTTCATTAAATTTATAATAAAGACCTAGATCTGTCCTATATTCATCTGTATTTACGCCTCCACCTATTGGCCAATACCAAGTATTGTACACATACTCACTAGACAATTGTTTTTTCCAAAATCTAAAATCATCCATTGAAGCAGAGAGTTTTCCTGCTCCGATCATACTTTCGCCATGATAAACATTTCCAGAGGGTGTAGTCTGTAATCCACCAATATGACCGTTAATTCTACCAGGAATTTCACCTAAAGTTAAAGAAGTAGAAAAAACTGATGAACTATTAACTAATCCATCTTTGTAATACTTTACGTACAAATTTTGACTAGCTGCTCTTACTGTAACTGTGTGATGAGTCCATGTGTCATTAGCTAAAGAACCAGAATCATAATCCGAAGTGCATATAGCTTGATTTGAAATACCATTAGAACCTGAATATAATGTAAGATATAGCACTGATTCTCCATCAGCAGCACCAGAAAGTTCTAAAGTCATTCTACCATAATCAGAAGAACTAGAAAGATTACCATTCCACAAGTCTAATATTACTTCTTTATTAGTTTTAGTTGTATCAAAAGCTTCTTTTTTAAGCCAAAATTGCACACTAAAACCTTGATCCATTTTTAATCTAAAGTTTGTAGTTCTATTTTTATTAGAATCATATATTACAGCTTTTTCAAAAGCTTTTGCTAAGCCCTCTGTTATAACATTGGCAGATTCCGTATGTTGTTCTAAAGAAGCAGAATGTGTTCCACCAGCGGAAAATATATATTCAACTGTGGTTGGGACACCATATTCTTCGACTTTAGAACCACTTCCCCAACCATTAGCAGAGAACAAAGCATAACCAGTAGAACGAGGATATTTATTGTCCAACATCCATTGATCTAAATAAGTTGAATTGTTTTTAAATCTTAATTTTTCAGTCTCAGAACCATCATAAGGAAAAGATGAATAAATTCTTTTAATTGCAGATGTATAGTATTCTTTCGCTGAACCAAAATTAGCAAATGAAGCAGGATCTGCAAAATTTAAATTAGGAAAAAAAGTTCTATTTCTTTTTTCTACTTCTTTAATAAGTTCTATCGATTCAACACTATTTGTTAGTTCTGTAATTGTATTTTGGGTTACAATTTTTTTATTAAATAAATCTTTAATAGACATCGCTTCTCACTTTAAAATTAAATTTATATGACTGTTCATTCCAAGAATCTACTGCATCATCATAAAAGGCAAACTTTATTGTATACATCTGGTCTGTTTCAAAATTAGACATGTCTAGATCAAAGTAATTACCGGAAACATTATAAGATAACATAGTGTGATTATCTGATCCCGTTCCAAACGGAATTACAGGATAATTGTCATATGCTCTACATATTTCATATGAAGCGCTTGGTATAATTGTAGTTTCAGGCGCTGACTGTGCAACAGTATAAATATTTGGAGACCAATTTCTAAGCCTAGCATATAGTTTAAATCTTGCTGTTTCTGTTGGGCCATAATGTTCTTTTAAATTAGATATATTGAGAACATATCTTTCAGAAGGATTAAAGATGCTTGTTGAAAAAGTTTTTGTGGTGATAGAACCAGTGTGGTATTCTACACCTCCAGAATGCCAAACATCAATAATAGAAGTTTCACTTGTATCAGCATAAACTTGACACTTATAAACACCTGTGGATATATTAGATCCTGTAAACGTGGATCCTATTTGTGTTCCTCCAGCTGAATCATAGAGTGATACTTCAATATCGTTAGTTCCTATAGCAGGAATGTTTCTTAAACGGCCTCTAACACGATTGTAGAGGTATAAACTGTTTAGATTATCACTTGCAGGTGCAAGAGAAGAAGATGCAAAAAAATAGGATCTATCGTCCTTTATAGAGTTATCCCACCTAGCTTCTAAGACAGGTCTTTTGTAATAAAATTCAGATCCGCGAGCAAAAAATTTCTTTGTGTAATATGACTTAAGTGCAGTTTCAAAAGCATTAGTTAATTTAATTCCAAATCCATAATTATCTTTTGTTCCATCTATCCATTCTTCTACTAAAGATGTTACATTAACTTCTAAATCTTCATATCCTTCATTAAAGTTGGCAGTAAATGTAGGAGAAGCATGATACACACCACCAGTTATGTTCCATTCACCCACTGAACCTCTTCGAACCCAATTCGAACCAGTTAAACTATAAGTTTTATCAGTATAGTTTACCATATCTAGCCCGTTTCCTTCTTCCCAAGATTGGGACACAGCAGAGATTGTCATTGAATAATTTTCTGGTAAAGTACTGTTATGCCTAGCATTGTAAAGCTTAAGATAAAAGGAAACAGAACCAGCTGCTGGTATTTTTTTCGATGTTCTATCTGAACTAATAGCGGTTGTATCAAATTGTATTAACACTCTTGATAATTCACTAGATAAACCGGCTGAGGAGGAAGATTGCGCATATATTTGAAATACTTCAAGTATATCTGCTTCTCCCATGTTTGAACCAGTTGCTCTATTTGTAGTTAACAGAGACTGATCAAAAGCGTTAGAAATTGTATTGTCTGCCGTAGCAAAATATCTTTTTATAGTCATTATGAAGCTTTTCCTGTAATATCTTGGTCTGGGTATCTTAATTCAAAGATTACATTTTTTGGTGCTTTATAGTATGTAGCATCGTTACTGATAACATCATCCATAATAAAAGGTATAGAAGTGTAGCCTGGTCCATCATTTGATGACCTGTTGTTTACTTTAACCTTAACAACATCAATTATTCCTTCTGTTTTAGAAAGAATATTAAATATGTCATTTATATATATCGGCTCTCCAATATAAAATTTTTCACTATATTGAAATTTAAGCCTATCTACAGCATCAGCTAATACGCCAGTGGTATCATATCTGTTGTCTGTTTTTACTTCAAAATCAATAGCAAAATTTACTATTTTAGCATCGTTAATTTTAACAATATCATTTATTGAACTATATTGTTCCAACCAAGATTTTAAATTTTGTTTTGCCAATGTTTCGGTCTGAGTTAAAACACCCTCATTGTTTTCAGAAATAACATACATGACTAATTCTTTATTAGTAGCAAAAGGATTGTTTATAATATTAACTCTTTTTAAAGAACCAAATTTATTTGGCATATTATATGCTATTGCTTCATAATCTTGTTTAGTTACTGCTCGATTTTGAGTAGCGAAAAAATTCTTTGATCTTACTTTTAACTCATCACTAGTAACAGACAATTGAGGTGCCACTAACGGTTTTTCATTAGAACACTCTACACTATTTTTTACAGTTGCTACTGTTGTGGCAATTAGGTTTTGTTCATTCATAAATTTAAAATCAGCTGTCTGGACTGTTTTAATAGTATTTGCAGCAGATGATGGATTGGCTCTGTCGTTTTTTTTGTAAGTTATAGTCAGTATTGTACCTTGTGGAGATATACCTAATTTATCTGTTCCTAATAATTTAGTGGGATCAATAGCTGTATGGGTTATGTGATCTTTAGCATGCATTTTTATAGCTACTTTTGAAGGATCTGCTAATCCAGAATCATCATCATTATCACTACCAAAACCAAACTGTAAAAAAGTGCTATTATTTTCTTGCATTACTGTAAATCTTCTAGCAGTTACAAAAGGTTTTATGATAGATCTGACACCATCAGTTAGGGCATTTTGATTTGTTGTTTCAATAAAGACTGTTTCTTGACTTAAGTAATCTACTTCATAAAATATATTACCCTCTGAATCTTCTACTTTTATTATTTCTGTTACTGAACCGTCATCAACTCTTACCTTTCTAAATTTTTCAAATGTCGCTTCTGTTAAATCAACGTCTGTTGATAATATTTTGCCAGAACTTACCATTCCATATGCTCTTACGGCAAATTCTTGTGTCCCACCATCTTGTGTAAATGTGGCTCCTATGAAATCATTTTCAGGAGCACCAAAATTTACGTCCTCTAAAAGAGTGTATGTTGATCCGTTTGCAGAAACTATTTGTGCTCCTTTTTTTAATATAGGTAAGTAATCTGTATCGGGTGCGTTTCCTTCAACTATTGATGGAACTTTTATAAAAAATGCTACAATCCCTTCAGCAACTGGGACTCCAGTAAACTTATAACCTAAATTTTTAGCATGTTTTCTGATATTAGAGAACTCTAAAGCAGAATCTAAAAAACTTTCATTAACAGAGTAATCTAAATAATAAGATAACACGTCTCCAACGTATGCTACTGTATCAAACACCAAAGAACCGAAGGAAGCTTCTGAAAAGTCATTGTAATCGTCTGGGTAATATCTTTTAGCATGTTCGATTAAATCTTGTTTTATAGTAGTAAATTCTCTACTTGTATATTTTATAGGCACATTTTTTTGTTTTGGCATATCGAGACCCTCACAGAATAAATAGATTATTACAGTAAAAACTATAGATCTGCTAAAGAAAGTGATAAATCAAAATATTCTATAATTGTTGGGTTTTTTATTTCATATGCAATTGATATGTTTAAACCCTGTCCGTCATAAAATGTTTCTACATTTACATTGTAGCTACTTAGCCAAGGTAGATATTTAGATATTTGATTAGATATGTTACTTTGTATAATTGCACTAGTATTTTGTAAGTTGTTTTCAAATAAATAGTTTCTTAAACCAACACCAAAAGTAGAATCAAGTCTCTCACCAGGTGATGTCAATAATATTGATTTTAAGTTATAATTTATTACTTCTACTATTTGTTCTTCTGATAGTGTTGTAAACCCTGGTTTTTCTGAATCAAAGTTTAAAGGTACCTCTACTGTTATATCTTTTGGAATAGATAATTGAAAATATTCATTAGTGCTCATAATTTATCCTCTTTTAATAACTATCTTTTTTTAGTAAAATTTTTAGGATTTCCAATTTTTTTAGTTTTATCATTTTTCATTTTCTCTCTTTTACCTACTGAAGTAGATATAGTTATTTTTTCAGCAATTGTAGGAGCTGCATTAACAGGTGTTTCTTTAATTTTTCTATTCATATTAGATGAAGATTTATTCATCTTTCTTACAATTTTATTTCTTTTGTCTCGAGAAAATAAAGGTTTCTTGTTTGAAGCCTTTATCACACCAGCTTTTTCAAGAGATTTTTCAGCTGCAATTAGCTGTCCTAAATTTTCATTTTCTACTTCGCCTAGATCACAAGGTTCTGGTGTAGATGTTTTAAAGGCTGTAATCCCTCCAGAAAATGTAAGCCCTGAAGCAGAAACTCCAGTTTCATTACTATCTGGTGAAACAGGTGCTGGTGGTAGGTTTTGGTTAAAAGAACCTAGTGCACCATCTATACAAGCTTCATCATATTTATTAAACGGCCTATCGTGTCGCCTCATTAGTTGCCACCATTTAATTGACAAACGATCAAGGTTAATATTGATATCAGGTATATTAGCTTTTATCCATGATTTAGATCTTTTTCCTTTTTCATTATCAGTTGGATTTCTTGCTTTATAATACCTAGAAAACATAGTCCTTAGTTTATCTTTAGTTTGTTGTAGTATTTTATACTTCCAATCATGTGATGGTTCCTCAGCACCAGGGTATCTTTCTCCTTCTCCTTTTCCTATAGATTCAACATAGCCATAATAAGCATTTATTAACAAAAGTGAAATGACTCTTTTAAATGGGAAACAAAAGTCCATCAAAAAGGCAAATTCTTCTTTTTCACACATTCTATCTATATAACATTTTATATCTTCTTGTATGTTATTTTTTGAACATCTTTCATACATAAACTCTTGCATTGGAAAGTCAGCAAGATCTGCTTCGTAATTTAAAAGTTCAATTGGTCTAATAGATCCGTTAACATCTCCAAAAACAGAACTACTAGCAATTACATTAATTGATTTAAAATTACCTAATTCTGACTCTGATTGAAATCCACTAGTAGGTAAGTCGTTTCTAACATAAGCCATTCTAACACCAAATTTAATACCTATGGAACCAGAGTATCCTTTTTCACTACCATCTAAGTCTGCATCGCCAAAATAATCAGATATAGAAGAAGTACTAGAGAAACTAATACCAGAAGAAATTACATTAAGAACTTTCTCTTTGAATTTTTTTATGGACATTCTTTTACCTTCATATGGTTTAAAAGAGTCGTATATTATCCTCTCTGGTGTTCCTTGTTGTTGTTCTTTCACAGATGTTATAAGTACATATTTTTGCAATAAAAAGAAACTGTGTGTGTCGTCACTCTGTTTATTTAAAAATTTATTAATTTGTTGTTGGGTGTCATAGCTATAGTTATTACTATTATTAATCCTTATAGACTCACCTTCTCCAAAAGTTGTATAGTCATTTACGTCTCCATAGCCTTCAGGTGATGTTGGGGTCAATTCTCCATCCCTTGTTCCTACAAGAATGTCAGGACCAATAGCCAATCCAGATTCAGGGTTTAAAGCATATTTTTTTATGTCTAATATTTGAGGTGGCTCAAATTTACCACTAGCTAAGTCTTTTTTAAACCTACTAGTATAAGATTTTATTTCTTGACCTATTAAATAATATGAAATATTTTCTGCTAATTGTTCATTGAGATAAATAGAATAAATTCTAAATACATTTTTAAATTCTTTGTAACCCAAAGTCCAGACGCTAAATTTTTGATAATCGCCTGTTGATTGCATATATCTTTCTCCGTCATCTCCAAGTCCCACAAATATAATTGATTTAACCATTTTTTTCAATAATGATTTATATTTGCTACCAAAATCATTATAATTTACTCCTGATTTAAATTCAAATCTTATATCATAATCTTTAAGGCTGCTTAATTTATAGTTTTTACCGTTTGCAAATTCTTTGTATTCACTTGAGGAGCCTTTTGGATTGGCCTCTACTAACTTTATTTTCTTTATTTTTTTCAATATTTTCCAATCATTTCTATCTGGTTCATAATAATCTTTTCTTATGTCTCTAATTTGTTTAAACAAATCATCCAAGTTTTCATCTTTATAAATTGAACCAAGAAGAACCTCTCTTTCAACTGCTTGCACCATTTGTTCTAAAAACAAATACCAATATTTTAATTTACTATACTTTCTAAAGCTAAAATTTTCAGGTGTTTCAAATAACCCAGCTTTCATTCTTTTGAAAATAAAAGAATTTAACACATCATCAAAATTCTTTTCAGATAAACTAATTTGAAATAATATAGGAATAGTTCTTAAAAAAAGTTCCAATACATAAGTTCTAATTGTTAGTTTAACAGAGCCATGTAGATATGCATGGCTAGATGAATCAGCTATTAAATCAAAAGCTGATTCTTTAACACAATTTGGATCATAATTTAATCTCTTATCACGAGTTAGTTTTTTCTCCATCTCGAGTATTTCTTTC
>Ga0209348_1000339_pt1 | contig 25751 bp, 35 predicted proteins | sample ETNvirenome_2_30_FD_184065 | JGI IMG/M metagenome (GOLD analysis project Ga0209348, IMG submission 184065) | Marine viral communities from the Pacific Ocean - ETNP_2_30 (SPAdes) (version 2) | ecosystem: Environmental > Aquatic > Marine > Oceanic | place: Pacific Ocean | collected 2013-06-22
GCACTAGATGATGCAAATGGTCCTGTTGCTGGCACAAACAGTGGAACATCGGGCGACCACGGTATTCTTGGCAAGTACACGACTGCAAGCCAGATGCGTAGCTTAACAAGAAATTCAAGCGGCACAGACACAGACAGGGCCGTGTCGGTTATTGGATATGGAGACCTCGCATGAGCAAGGCAGCAGAACTCGCCGCACTGATTGGTTCGCAGTCGGCGTTGTCAAACAGGAACCTTGTCATCAACGGTGCAATGCAGGTGGCGCAGCGAGGTACGTCAAGCACTGGCATTGGCGCATCAAGTGGCTATTTTACTGTGGATAGATTTACAATACGCACAAGCAGCACGGCAGGACGGTTAACAATGTCTCAAACTGCTGTTACTGATTTGCCGGGTTTTGCTAACTGTATAAAATTAGACTGCACAACGGCAGACACTTCTATAGCAGCGGCAGAGTTTACGTTTTTAAGCACACGTTTGGAGGGGCAAAATTTACAGCAGATGAAAAAAGGCACTTCAAGTGCAAAACCCGTAACAGTTTCTTTTTATGTAAAAGGTAATGCCGCAGCAACTTATGTGTGTGAAATAGGCGATTCAGATAATACTCGCACAATCACACAGGCTTTTTCTGTAACTACTTCTTGGAATAGAATAAGTCTTACGTTCCCCGGCGATACGACAGGGGCATTTGATGATGATAATGCACACTCTTTACAGCTTAATTTTTGGTTGCATGGTGGGTCTACTTATAGTGGTGGTACTTTTGCAGATAACACATGGGCGGCTGAAACAAATGCTAATCGCTATGCTGGCAGCAGAACATCATTCTTTGACAGCACTGACCGTGAGTTTTTTATCACTGGAGTACAAATGGAAATTGGCGAGGTAGCCACGCCGTTTGAGCATCGGTCGTTTGCGGATGAGTTGCAGAGATGCCAACGCTATTACGCCGTTAGAGAAAACACTGTTGGGTCGTTGAAATATTACAGCCAAGCATTACAGGCATACAACACAACTTCTGTTTATGGCGTGATTGCAGATTACCCCGTTACTATGAGGACTACTCCAACGGTTTCTCAATCTGGTACTTTTGGTGCTTACACAGCAAGTTCTGGAAATGCTAGTATGCCCTCTACAATAGGCAATTTATTTGCCACTAGCCATGCTTGGGGTAGTGGTGGTTGGGATAGTGGTAGTGGCTTAACTGCTGGTCATGCTTCTGTGATGTACGCTGACACCAATGCGAAATTAATGGCGGATGCAGAACTATGAAAATTACAAACGCAAAATATATGAAAGACATAGCTACAGACGAAACGGTTGGGATTGCAGCGACGATTGACGGCCAAAATGTAACCGTGCCTTTAGACCCAGACAACCGCCACTACGACGAAATAATGAAACAGGTCGCAGCCGGTGAATTAACAATCGCTGACGCCGACTGATGAAGCTGGCGATGGAACCCGTACTCAAAACCCAGATGGAACTTGAGGCACACGAGAAAGAGTGCGCCATCCGGTATGCTGCTGTGCAAGAGAAGCTAGAGGGCTTGGACAAGCGCATGTGGCGTCTTGAAGCAATGATAATGGGTAGCACGATTATGGTGGTTGCAATGGTGGTCACAGTATTTATGGGAATGAATTAGTATGGCTGTATTCAAGGCATTCAAACCAGAAGCGATGAACAAAATCGCCAAGAGCATGGGCTATACAGGCAACATGGCTGAGTTCCAGAACTTCATTGAGCAAGACCCTGCACGTCAAGCACGTATGCAGCAGTTCACTAATGCTGCTGTGCAGATGGCAAAGGGTGGTGTAGTGAAGATGCAGCAGGGTGGTATGCCCGGAAGTTTTGACAAGCCTAAAGGCCCACCCAGAGAAGATGACCCACGCAATGCACCTATGTACAACCAATTTCTTCAGTCGCCAGAGTACCAAAACTCTTTAGGCCAAGCAGGTGCAGCAGTTTTACTACCTGTACAAGAAGGTGGTCAGACATACACTTTTAACAATGCCGTACAGGGTGAAGCATATAAAGATTACATGCAGAGAATGCGTGGTGGTGGTCCTGCACCAGAGGTGCTTCCCAATCCACTGAACCCGATTGGCGGCGTAGACCCACGTGATTTAATATCGGGGCCAACATCACAAACTGCCACACCACCTGCTGCACAGACACAAGGTGATATTGGTGATGTTACAGTTCAACGTATGTATCAGCCCGGTTTACCTGCTGGAGGTGTCACACAGGCAGCGTTTACACCAAACGAAGCAGGTCAGTATGTGGCACCCGGTAGTGGCGTAGTTACTGGCACAGTTGCAGTGCCTACCGCTATGGCTGCTACACAACAAGCTGCTGCTCCACAAGAACAGCAAGCAAATATCATGGAAGCTGTACAGGCCGCACCAGCGGTTGATGCTGCAGTTCAGGCCACCCAAGCAGCACAAGGTACTGTAGACCCACGTGCAGAGGTCACAGCGGCCCAGCAAACGGCATCTAGTGTAGGCAATGTCACTGCCGCACAGGGCAACGCCACACTCATTGACAATCCTGTACAGCGTAATATTCAAGAAGGTGAATTAATATCTGGTGCAGCTAATGCGCAGACCGCTGCTACATTTAATGAACAGATACAGGCTGCTGAAGCTACACCTTCTACACAGGCTACCGTTCAGGGTCAGCTTGCTTCTCTCACTGCAAACTTTGATGCTGCTAATCCACCTGCATGGGCTGCTGGCGCACTTCGCAATGCCACAGCGCAGATGGCTGCACGTGGACTTGGTGCATCTAGTCTTGCTGGTCAGGCTATTGTACAGGCTACGATGGAAGCGGCACTTCCTATCGCACAGGCAGATGCTTCTATTATTGCACAATTTGAACAGCAGAACTTGTCAAACCGTCAACAACGTGCTATGCTGGCTGCACAGCAACGCGCTGCATTCATGGAGATGGAGTTTACTCAAGAGTTTCAAGCCCGTGTACAGAACGCTGCCAAGATTAGTGACGTAGCTAATATGAACTTCACGGCAGAGCAGCAGGTGCAGCTTGAGAACAGCCGTGCTACTAACACCATGAACCTGAACAATCTGTCTAACTCACAGGCTATGGTCATGGCAGAGGCTGCTGCGCTGGCACAGATGGATGCAGCCAACCTGAACAACCGGCAGCAAGCTGCTGTAATGAATGCACAATCGTTCCTAAACATGGATATGGCTAACCTGTCTAACAGGCAGCAGACTGATCTGTTCAAGGCACAACAGCGTATCCAAAGCCTGTTTACTGACCAAGCTGCAGCCAACGCTGCAAGTCAGTTTAATGCATCTAGCCAGAACCAAGTGGATCAGTTCTTTGCTAGTCTTGCCAGCCAGACTTCTCAGTTTAATGCAACACAAGCAAATGCACAGGCGCAGTTTAATGCGGGTCAGGCTAACACAGTCAACCGTTTCAATGCAGAAATGAACAATCAACGTGACCAGTTCAATGCACAGAACCAGCTTGTGATTGCACAGAGCAATGCACAGTGGCGTCGTCAACTTGCTACAGCAGATACTGCAGCGGTTAATCGTGTAAATGAATTAAATGCTGCAGCAGTGCTTGACATTTCTAAGCAGTCATACGATAATCTGTGGAACTACTATGCTGACACAATGGAGTGGGCATGGACTTCTGCAGAGAATGACAAAGATCGTGTTGTTCAAATGGCACTGGGCGAGTTGTCAGCTAAGACGCAATCTAACTTAGCACAACTTCGGTTGGATGCTGAAGAGAGTGGTGCTATTGGTGGCTTCTTTGCTGATATTTTGACAAGTCAGGCAGGTAGCATTGCAAGTAAATTGATAGGGTTTGGATAATGAGTGTGGAGCGTCAACCAGCAGTATTGGCTAGTCGTAACTTGAGGCGTGAAGTAGGAATGCTTCAAAGACAAAAGGCTCAAGCAAAAACGCCTATGCGTAAGGGGCTGCTTACATCTAATAAAGTAGCACAATCACGTACAGATAGTGAAGCGCAAACTAAAACTGAGATAGAAAAGGTAATGGATGCCATACTCGCTATTCGTGAAGGCATGGATGTAGAATATACGCATCTAGAGGATAAAGCATAATGGCGTTTAGAGAAACATCAGATTTTGATATGCCTATTCCGGGCATGGCTATGACCCATGAACTTGGGGCTAGGCCGTGGCAGTCTCCTCCTAAGATGACGACTGTAGAAGAGGGTATTGACTTTTATCTGTCTCGTTTGGTAGACAAAAAAACCGCATCTCGCCTAATTGATATTATGGAAAAGGGTGTACCTCTTACCGCCATTGCTGAAACGCTGACGCTTGGGGGCGTTATGCAGGGTATGCATACCATTGATGTAGCTATTCTGGTCAATCCTGTTTTGGTAGAACTGATGGAAGGTCTTGCTAAAAACGCTGGCATTGACTATGTTGTAGGCGATGACGACGAGACTGAAGAGCCAGATGATGTGTTGCTACGTAATGCAATGGACACATTATCTAAAAAAGATAGGGCTATATTTAGTCAAGATGAAGAACAAGAAGATGCACCGGCTGAAGAGCCTACTGGTTTGATGTCACGTAGAGAGGAAGTGTAATGGCTTTTAGATTACAATCTGCAATTGCTGGTGGTGCCAAAAGACTGTCTGAAAAGATGAAGGCTTTTGATGAAAACTACTATGAAACCATTAAAAACACTACCAGTGATCTAGCAAAAGAAGCCGGTCAAATTCGTAAAGATAGAATGAAAGCTGTAATTAATTATAGTGAAAAGGCTGGCATTTTACAGTCCGACTATGGATTGACAGATGGACAAGTGCAAGAACTACTTAGAGGTGGTCTGGGACGATTTGACCAGTTTGTGACGGCCATGAATAATGCTGAAGCTAAAGCTGCCACGGCACTACCGCCGGGAGCAGCAGGGCCACTTCCCGCATTTGATCGTGTAAAAGCTGCACAAGCCTTGTTTAACATAGATAATGTAAATAAAGATGCTATTCTTACTGTGGCAGAACAGGGTCAGGCTTACGCAGCTAGGATGTTTCCGTCTAGTTTTGATCTGGAAGCGACATCTCAAGCTGCAGCTACTGGCATTCAGCGTGGCGTCTTCAAGGTTGATGCTGCAGATATTGCACCTAAACTGCGTAGTGCTATAGGTGACTTGGCAGATGAAGATATTCGTCAGCTTGGTTCAACAGGCATTACGATTGAAGGTCTGGGTACGCTACAAGTATCTGAATTGACTGCACTTAAACAGCAGATTGCTCAACTTGAAAGCACTCTAGCTGGTACAGCACAAACAAAAACACAAACAAATCTTATTGAAGAAAATATTCTAACTGCTCAAAGTGCTAGAAACATTGCAGAGTCTACAGAAAAACGCACTGCAGAATTGTTTCCTATTGTTAAAAGAAATGAGCAGCTTAAAGCGCGTGAGATTGCTACAGGTATTACATCTAATCGTTTGTCTGCTGACAAACTTAGAGAAGAGATTGCTATCCTACAAGAAACTGGTATGGATGCCGCAGAACTTGCATTAGAACTTACACGTCAGCAAATCATTACTTCAGAAAAACAGGGTGCTTTTGACAGTGTTGAAAAACTATTTGCGGGTACTGTATCATTGCGTGATGATGCCGCAGCCAAAGTTGCCGAATTAGAAGCTGATCCAACTAAAGCGGGATCAACAGAATTAGCACAGGCACAAGCTGTTCTTTCGATGTACGAAGACGCAGTTCTAAAGAACACAGAATTGTACGGCAATAATATTAGTGACGATATTCTTAGTAAGGTAAACCTTGACTCTGCTTTCAAAGCAGCAGTTAAGCAAAACGCAGGTGGACTTGACATTGGGGCTGTGTATGGTAGCTTTGAAGCGGGTCTTGATGTTGCGCTTGGAGATGATGGACAGCTTCCTGAATTTTTCCAAGCAGTAGACACTGCAATCGCAGAGATGCGCCAACGATTTGGAGGACTTAAAGCTGGCGCAGATTTTATCACTGCCAAGGAAAAATCTTTGGTAAATCAAATTAATTCCTATGCCCTTAAATATGATGACAAAGTATATAAAGATAACGGCGTATCTATGGATAAAGAAAAAAGTATTTATTCATTTGGTGATACCGCCACAGAAAACCAATCACTTGTCAACACACTGCAAGGCTTGCCTAACCTTAAAAAGGGTATGGTTATTTACGTTAAACCTAACAGTCAGCCACCATTTATTACAACAACAGCAGGTACTCAAATGCCTAATCCTAAACATCTGCCGGGCCGTTTCTTTGTGTATAGTGCTAACAGCGAATGGCTATAACCGATGGCTTTGCGCGATATCTTAACTGGGCCGCAGGATACACAACCAACTATCACTCCACCTAGCACTACCACTGGTGGAGGTAGTTTGCGTAGGCTACTAGACAATTTCCCCGAAGATGAAACAACTTCTGCTATCCCTACTGCACCTGTAGTAGAGGAAGAAGATGAAGAAATCGAAGTCGTAGACAACGATGCTGCAATGATTGCAGAGTATCTGTCTGGCGATGATCCCTTTTACGGCGAAGAGTATCTTTCTAGTATCGGGCCACAAAAACTTCTTGAGGTAATCAACGAAGAAGACCCCGCTTTGATTGCCAAATATTATCCTTCTCTTACAGGAGAAGGCTCCATCTCTGACGCCGAAATAGCTGACATTTCAAAAGGCGCAGAACTCGTCCCCTATGATCCTACATCCAGAGAAAAAGCGCAGTCCGTTATTGCACGGGCTATGCTTTCCTCTGGGCTGATGTCTAATAATTATGACGCACAAGAGTTTGCCCAAAATATTGTAGGAAACCCTTCGGCTGAAAGTATTTTAGAATCATTTGGTGCCGCAGACATCACGCCTGTTGGAGCAATTTTTGCTATACAAGAAGCAATGCGAGATATAGAGCGTTTAAATAATGTAGATGCAGAAGCTACATCCTATATTATGCCGGGTCTGGTTACAGCCCTGTCGATACTAGAAGCTGTACCTCTTACAAAAGCTGTAACAAAACCTGCTATACGCGCATTGCGTGGGGGTAAAGAGCCAGTAAAGATAAAGACAGTTGATGAAATTCTGGCAGAAGCACAGGTTAAAGACGATGCTGCAAAGCAAGCAGCTAGAGACGATTACAATAATCGCAAATATAACGTGTCTCGTGCTAAAGAAGCTACCGCAACGGCGCGAGAACAAAAAACTGCTGCTGCTAAAAAGAAAGCAGCGCAGAATAGAGAAATTGAAGAGGATATGATTAAGTCCTTTGAGGATCGTCTTAATATAAATAACAAGGGTGATCGCATATCTATTTCTACCCGTGCTAAAAACGGCAGATTAATTATTGATACCGATAAAGTGCGTGAAGCGGGATTGACAGTAACTAATAAATTAGGAGATACTAATAGGGCAACATTAAGAACATTCTTTGATCCCGAATCTGGATCAGAAGCAGCACTTGCAGGAATGGCTGATGAAATTGTCGAAACAGTAATGAAGCCTGACAAGTTTGAAGCTATGGTGGCACTAGCTGCTGACTTAAAAAAATTACACCCAGATGCATTTGATAATAATAATACCGTTATTGACAATCTGTTTGAGTTAACAGTTAATCGTGAATTAATTGCTGGTGACGAATTAATCGACATGCTTAACAAGTATGATCTGTCTTTTGAAGAATATGTAGTCGGTCTTGTAGGCACAGGTTCACAGGCAGGTAAGGTTTTGTCTCAATTGTCGCAGATTAAACGTGCAAGACCTGTATCTGAAATGAGAGCCATGCAAGAGGCAGCAGAACACGAGTCCATGATACGCCGTGCTGTTGTTATGCGTATTGAAAACATTCGTCGTGGTGGTCTTGTCTCGCAGATTGCCACTGCTGCACGTAACCTTACATCCGGTGTTATTCGCGCACCACTAGAAGGCGTGGGTAATGTCATGGATACGGCTCTGTATCGTCTTAGTGAAGAGGGTATGGTTGCAGGTGCGAAGGCTCTGTCTCCAATTGCAGTGCGCAAACCCGTTGCAGGAAAGGGTGTGTCAGGATATAACCCCATTATTATGTCTACGGATTGGAAGGATAGCTTCCGTCATCTGCGATATATGTTTACCGGCGACGGATATTTACAAGCCAAAGAATACAGCGACTTTATACTTGGGCGTCCTGAACTTACAAAACAGGGCAACATGCTGCTTGGACAGCTAAATGAACTTCAGGCATCTATTGGGCGTGGGCGTCCTACTCAACGTCAGATTGATCGTCTTGTAGAAGAGAAACGCATTGCAGCCAGAGAGAAAAAAGTAAAGTTTGATGAAGCTGCTGCTAGGGCAGAGGCAACAGAGGAAGCTAATCGCACTACGCTAAAAGTAATTCCTTCAGGAACAATTGGTGAAAAATTCACTAAGAGTGGGGATGCTGTCCTGTCCGCTCTAGAAGATGGAGTAGAAGTATTAAACATTCCTAACCGTTGGCAAGAACATCTTATCAGGCGCGGTGCTTTCTTAGGTGAACTGGAACGGCTGGTACGAAGAGAGTGGGGAGTTGATTTTATTCCCAAACTAAACGATGTTGGAATCCGTGACTTCTTAAATGATGCGTCTAGTGTACGTCCGAAGGATGGCAGGTCTTTCCATGATCTTATAGATGATGCTACACAACGTGCATTGGATATTACTTATACTAAGCAGCCTGATCTCAAGGTGTTTCGTCAGGCGACTTCATTTATAACTCGCAATGGTTTGACAGTTGTTATTCCATTCCCCCGTTTTATGTTTAATAGCATGGAATTGATGGCCCAATATGGTGCAGGTGCAGTTCTTCCTCTTACTCGTAAGATTGCTAATGTTGCAACCGGTGGCAAAATGTTTAAGGGAAAGTCAGGAACAGGTAAACTTACAGCAAAAGAAAGACAAGGTATATCACGTAACGTAGTGGGTGGCTTTGGTGCTGCCCCAGTTGGCCTCGTCGCAGTTGGTGCTGGTTTTGATAAAGATGCATCTAACAGTGAGGAGTGGACAGACGACCTGCTGGGTATTGCTGTAGCTGGTGCATGTTATCAGTACAGAACATCTGAAGATGCTCCCGCTGACTACAAAATGATGCGCATGGGTGATGGAACAGTAATGGACACCACCACGCAGTATCCTCTTCGTCAGTGTCTATATATCGGTGAAGCAGCAAAGCAGTTGCAACAGGGTACTTTTGAAAACTGGTTTAAGCCCAAGGAATTTGCAGACACTTTTATAGGTGTAAACATCAGGACAGGTGTAGGCAATAGTATTGTACAAGAAATAGCTAATCTTGCTTCTGGTACTGACCTCACTGGTGATGAGGCTAGTGGACGCCGCGCTGGCAGGTTAGTTGGTAACTATCTGTCCACTTGGATGGTTTCGTTTGCACAGGTCATTGAACTTGAACGTGCGCTAGGAATGAGAGGGCTTGAGTTTAAGGACGTAGCTAAAGACCCTACGTTGAGTTTTGGTGATGCATTCCTATCTGCAGTTGCAAGACCGTTCCGTGCTAGAGGATTTGGTGTTAGTGCCGAAGAAGAAGCAGCGATGCCAGCCCGTGAGCCTGTATTCCAAGAGGGGCCGGAACGTGTCGCTCCTCTAGCAAAAGTATTGCTTGGTCTTACACTCACGAAAGCAGACTCCGAAGAGGGTGAGTACCTTGGTAAGTTTGGCTATACTGATTTTGAGATTGGTAGCAGGTCACTTGTACCAACAGTACGTAGATTTGAGAACCAAGTCATCCGTAATGCGCTGCCTATGGTTGTGCGCATAGCAAAACGTAGAGAGAAAAAACTCATTCAAGACTACAAAAATGCTAATGAAGCAACACGTAGGCTATACACACAAGAACAGTATGTTGCTGAAAAATTACGTCCTATCATTCAAGGCACACTAGACAGTGCAAAAAATGAGTATCGTGGTAGCGTGGTAGTTTTGAGAGATGTGCCTAAAGAAAATAGAAAATACGTAAAGGCCGTGATGGATATTCGCAAGCTGTCCGGTGATGATATGGATGCTGCAGTAATAGAGTTTACAGAACGTAATAACAGAGAACCTGATCCTGAAAACGCAGATGATCTAGCAGAAGTATACAACATAGGTAAGAAGTATAGTGGAATAGGCAGAAAAAGAAAATAAAAAAGGGGGCGATTAAGCCCCCTCTCTTTTATCTATTATCTCCACTACCAGATAAAGTACCTCGCTTCTTCCTATCAGCTAGTTTATCCAAGTTCTTTTCCATGATATGACCCAAGTCCATGTCGAGTTCTTCAGCAAGGACAGCACAGTACCACAGCACATCACCAATCTCGTAGGCAATCTGTGTACGCTTGTCTGCGTATTCCTTGTTAGTCAGGTAGCTGTGTGACGTTTTGCTTCCGCCGTCACGAATAAACTTCTTGACTTTATTCGCTATCTCACCTGCCTCCCCTGTGAGGCCAAGAGTAAGGTACTCCATAGCCATATCTTTAGGGAAGATGGCCGTGTCACATGCAGCGAGTTGATACGCTCTGGCTGTAATGCCATACATTGATTTCTCCTCCATCCACTGTTTAGCCTCTAGTTCCAAGTCCATTTAGTTGCTCCAAGTTTTTAAAGTATGCGGCCTCCCACCCCCGCTGCCACTCCCGGTAAGGAGTGGTCTTGGGTTTCATGGGATTAGCTACCTGACGATAGCGTTTGCCGTAGCGTTTGCTATCGAACTGCTCCACTCTACTAAAGGCTTTGAAACCTGCCGTAAAGTTATCCGCTAGATTCTTGTTCACTCTCTTCCTCCCAAAATCTCAACATGGATAAACGATCTTCATGTGCAGCCATCTTATCTAACTCTGCTTGCACTGCTTCCATGATGTCGGAATGTTCTCCGATACCTGCTGGATTAGCGAAGTATACATCAATGTTGGTTTTATGCAAGTTGATATTTCCAATGGCATGACTTTTAAGAGCCTGTAGCATTTGTTTTTTCACTTTGCAACTCCTTACTAAGTTCATTCATGGCATGGATATTAAAGATATTAATCGCTTTGACCCGATCAATCTTAAACCACTCACCCTTCCGTTCATTAGCAAAATGCGAAAAGGTTTTATGCATTTCTTTTTCTTTAACATGACGATCATCTGCTGTCAAGGTAGCAATTATAGAGTAATCACGAAACGGTGAAGATGTTTGATACCCATTAAGACGATCCTCTGCTATACTAGCTTTACCTACCTTAACCCACTCAGGCCACGCATCATTAACAATGACATACACTTCTCCTTGAGTAGTGCTTTCAATCTTTCTGTGTGACCATGCATCATCCAGAGACTTGTACCTTCCCGGCTTGTGTAGCGGGTGTTTCTTAGAAACCTCTCTGCCATTTACATACATGCGTTTTGCATCACGTTTTTTCACAGCATCTGGGTTATCCTTGTAGTACATTGGATTACCTGTATATGGGTTTGCTTTGAACCTCTCCATCATCATTCTCTTTCTCCTTTCGTTTTTTCATCCATTCATCGTAGCAAGGGTGATGAGGATGGGGATTGAACTGCACCCACCCATCACCACGTTTCCATGCTAAACTACTCTGCTTCTCTTGTCGAGTCTTTTTTACCACTTAAATACTCCGGTTGCTTTTGGAACTTGATAAATCGGCTGAGTAACTTTACCAACATATCAGCTATCTTATCCATTACGTTGCCTCCTAAACCTGTGCTTGAAGAATACAACTACGTTGATAGCGGTGTTGACAGTGATGGCAAATAACAACCACCACTGCCACCAGTTAGGCATGTCTGCACCTTCAATCACGCTGCGTTCAAGTCCACTACCTCACAGACACCAGCAGTGCAAGCCAACTCACGTCCACCGGATGTAGTGTCCTCCTTCTCAAACTCTTGTAGCATACTCCAATTAACACTCTTAGGCATCTGTGTCAAGAGTTCTCTGTACGTACCTTCATCAATATCCTGATAGGGTGCTTGCTTGTAGGTATGCTCACTGAATGGTAGGAAGCTGATGCCTGACACTTCATCGAAGTGGTCATACACCCACGAGCCTACCTCCATCCACTCATGCTCCTTCACAGAGATGGTGACAGATGGCTTGTGTTCACACCAATGACGCTGATACTGAAGCCACAGTTCAAGCTGCTCAATGGCAGACATATCAAAGCGAGTGACAGCATTGTTGGGTGACTTCATCGGGAAGCTAAACACTGTAGTGCTGTCTGGCTTCATCACATCCGGCTCTGCTGGAATACCCTCAGATACAAGGAACTGTGTGATGGGGTCTTTGTTGTCGCCACGTACAGTGCGAATGTAATACGGGTTGTGACGGGCATGGATACCAGACGCACTGTCTACAAGCTGTGAGACTGTACCAGACGGCTTTACACAGGTGATAGCTGCTGACTGTGGAATGCCAAGTTGCAAGGATATCACCTCGTTAGTTGTGATGGCCTGTTCCTTGAGGGCATTCAATGTGGCTGCAATATTATTGCCTAGATGTGCTGACTTACCTGACATCATAGCATTGTCCATGATGCCTGTCAGTGATACGCCAAGCAGCCGTTCTTCCTCTGTATTCTTCTTCCATACATTACGCAGATATTTGAAGTCAGTCAGGGTAGACTGGAATGTACCAAGTATGGTAGCGAGGCGAACTTTTTCAGTCAGTGTCTGCTGCGTGTCAGATGACCGCACAACAACCTCTGATAGATTACAGAACTGATACGGACGCAGGATGATTTCACTGCACGGGTTACAGCCAAAGTCTTGTTCCGCATCACGGCGTCCATTAAGTGACGCTTGTTTCTGTGCTGCCTTGCGGTTGAAGATACCACGCTCACCAGACTTGCTCTCATACAGAGATACCCACTCACGCATGAATGTACCCATCTCTGGCTTACCTTTATAAGCAACACTGTTGTTAGCCAGCGCACGTTGCCCTTCGCCTTCCCACCATTGACCTGATTTAGCATGACGCATTTGATCGTCATTCAGGTTAGACAGGCTGATGAGTGCGCTGCGGCGTACACCACCGACAACAACCACCTCACCAATCTTACACATCAGGTCATGGCATTCGATAGGGAACAGCCTACGACCTGCTGCCTTCTGGAACATCTCCACAGTAAACTGGAAGAGTTCCTCAAGTGGGGCTGGGCCACTCGCACGACCACCAAAAGTCTTGAGACGTGCGCCAGCAGGACGAACCTCTGACGTGTCCCATTGTGGTACTTGCCCTGCGTACAGTAGCGAGATTAATTCTCGCAGGGATTTGGCCCAGCCCGGACGTGAGTCGCCAACCTTGATGACAGTATCTGTGTCATGCATGTCTTCGTTGACGACAGGCAGCTTCTCCGTGTGGTGACGCTCCACAGAGAAACCTACACCAGTGCCACACATGAGGATATACATTGTCTCATCGAATGCACGAGGACTATCCACTGGTACGTAGGAGCAGTTGTAACCGCCGACATGACATCTGTCAAGTGCGGGGCCAGCGGTCATCAATGCTCTCATGCTTGGCATGATGTCTTGGTTAAGCACGGACATCTCAAGTTCTGCACGTAGTTCGTCCGACAGGACATACTTGTGCTTGGCTTTGAGATGCTTGCTCATATAATCAAAGTATCGTGCGACTGTCTCACCCCAAGTCTCACGACGCTGTTCGTCGTCCTTCCATCGGGCATACCGGGAAAGAGCAATAAAGTTCTGATAGTCTGTAGGTAGATAGTTATTCATCTCGTCACTCCGTTAGTGTTTTAATATGTTTGATTTCAGCACCGTCCACGTCATAGAAATACTCACGTATACCGTCCTCAATTTCAATGCCAACATCTTCGTCGGCTGGTATTGGATACTCTTCTGGATCAATGTCAATGTTAATATAAACTTTAACTCTCATCGTAGCAGCCTTCAACTTCCTCAATCAGCTTACTAAGATACCACTGTGCTTTCTTGAGGTCTTCTGTACCATTCTTGTAGCGATAACGCCACAGGTATTTCATAATGTTACCCTGAAGATAATGCTCATAGCCATCACCTGTAGCTGCAGCAATGGCGTCGATGCACTCAATGCCAGCCTTGTTGTAGTGGGGCGGAGAGTTTACCATGTCCGCTTTTCTGTTCTGCTTTGAATAAAACTCATCCATAAGTCTCTCCTCGTCTGGTGTAACTGGTTGTAACTCTTTCATCCTCATTCGCATGTACGCCTCATGGCGCATCATGCACTCCCCTTTGTTCTGCTGCCAAAGCTAAGATGTACTACGTTGCCATCCTCTTTTGTGATAATCACATCATCATCTTCTACCACATCTTCCATGTCGTTGTCAACAACTTCCATTACATAATTATGCACAAGTTCACGGAGTTCTTGATTGGCTTCCATTAGCGGGATGGTTGCACACATCATTTTACAGAAATGCATAAGCTGTGTATAACCCTCATCATCAAGAGGATTATTAGCTTGAGATATAATAGAGATATCAATCTCTCCAGTCCACTCGCCATCTATTTCAGTGGGTCTAACCCGTATTACAAAGTCACCTTCTTCTATAGATTGTGTATCCATGCTATTTTCTCCTCACTTTCTTGCCTTTGAACTTAATAAAGTTCGGGTGTTTGTTCTTGCCTTTTTCTTTCAACCAATCTTCTGGTATGATGCGATCATGGTATCTAAAGTCATATTTAATACACCACTCTGCATAGGTAGACTTAGCACCCTTACGCAACTTCCTCCTGCTATTTTCAAATACAAAACGAATATCCAACGCCGGATGTTGTTTCTTGATAGCAAGATGTTTACGTCGATCTGCCGCTGTAAACATACCTTTTGTCTCTATAATAATACCATTACACAAAACAAAGTCTGGTGTATACGTGCGGTATGCTAAGTCTTCCCATTCAATCTTAACTTTCTCATAGTCGTATTCAACTTCAAGTTCATCCAGATATACAGACAGCTTATGCTCAAGCCCACTCCTGTATCCGTACTTACGGGCAGCACGAAACGCTTTATAATTAGGCATATTCTTCTGCCAAGCTAACATATGAAACAGTCTTAGGTTGTTTCGCCTGTGACTTTACCGAAGGTCTTTCTTGCAGTCCGGGCCAGCAAGCAAACTTGTACCGACAAAAACCACACTCTGTTGAGAGTATTTTATTTCCTGTAGGCTTACCTCTAAATGTCTCATCTACAGCGTCAAAGCAACGCTCAAACTTATTCTCCTTGAGAGAGTCTGCTGTCTGTTGAATATGTGATACTTCTTTAACAATGTCAAGACCCGTAGCAGGTACATATTTAAACTGACCATTGGCTTTGTTTACTACCCACCATCCACCGGGCCGTTTACCTGATGCCTTTGCATATCCAGCAAGCTGTGCTACATACCCGAAAGCATCACCCTGTCTAAGAGTGTCGAAGGATTCAAACTTGTTAGTATATGACCAGTTAGATGCTGATTTAATGTCGTCAACAGCACCGTCAATAACAATATCATATGTGCCAGAGACGGATGTGTCATCATCAAGGTCAAGCGTAACCTTTTTATCGTCCTCATACTGTACTCCTGCTTCTTTCAGTAGACCTTTGAAGACAGCTTCAACGATATCTCCAAGCATCATGTTCATTACAAATGTAGTTGGCAGGGGCAATGCCTTCTCTGGTTCGTTCTTTTCAAACCAAAGCTGGCAAGTTGGTCTGCCTACGTTTGACATACGCAAACCAAACTCACCTCGCTTATTGCCCCCACCAAACTGGCGTCCAAGAGCAGCCGCTACATCAAGACTTACTTGCCTTATGGTGTCCTCTGACATAGTGGACTTACCATTAGCAGCATTCTCCATGTATTGGTGCAACGCCAGTTCAGCAGGGTGGTTCATTATGCTACCTCATCTTCGTCAATGTCAATCATATCAGCTAGACCATCGGTGATAGCTACATCGTCCTCATCATCATGCGAGGATGCTTTCTCCGCATAGGTATTGATGATGTACTCGTTGTAGTTTTCTACCCACGCCATGAAGTCTGTGAACAGTTCTTGGTCAGACTGCTCAATGGTGACAATGTTCGTCAGGTTCACCGTAGTCACCGGAAGAAAGAAGCTATTACCATTAGGCAACTTACGCTCTTCAGTCGCAGCATCTACCACGTGCTGAATAGGCAACCGCTTCTGCTTGGCAAAGGTAGTGAATACCTCACCCCAACCCTTAAATGCGTCACGGTTATCTACCTCCCAGATGAATGGGGCAGTATCCAATTCTACAGAGTTCCCCTGATCGTCTGTAGGATTGACGAGTTCAACAGTGCCGAAGATTACCCGCACTCGTTTGATTTGCTTAATCAAATCCTGTGTCTTCTCAGGAAGAGACTTGAAGTCTTGGATGTAGCCAGCCGGTTTGCCACAGTTGAAGCCACCATCATTGTCCTTGAGGTCAATGTTCAGGTTGTCAGCCATGACGGTCTTGACGTAACGGTTAGGTGCGTTACCCGACCCCATCACGAAACGCTTGTACATAAAGCGTTGCATGTATGGACGGATACGTGCGGAAGAAGCGTAGTACGTAGGGCCATCCGGCACTTCCAGTTTGTACTGGCCCCCCTCAACAACCTCGACGTTAGCTTTCTTGCCGTTGACTTCAGCGACACCCATGATAGGTGTGTGATGGATACGTAGACGGGCAAGCGTACTAGACTTCTTGTTGCTTCCCCCTGTACCCTCATGCGCAATACCCATTGCTTTAGCCATTGCTGCATAGTTGTTAGTATCAATCGTAGTGATCTCGTTCATGTATTTTATACTCCTTCTTTCGAGTTTGAATGCATAGTTATATCACGACACGTCTTTTGTGTCAAGCCAGTTAGGGCCAATTTTTGCCTCTAGTTCTAATGGAACATTGAACGTCAACCCCCAACGTATGGCGATCAAGTCAGGCAGCACCTTGTTAGTCTCCTGAATTATTTGGATTACTTTCTCTTCCTCATCAGGGTGAACATCAACTACGATGCTATCGTGTACAGTATTTACCACACAAGAGTGCATACTGTCAAGTAGTTTTTCTATGTGTAGCAGAGCAATCGGCACGATATCTGCCGTTGCAAATGACTGCACGGGGTAGTTTTTTATTTGTGTGAAATGTGACACACGTCCACTTGCCTTGCGGACTACATCAGGAAAAGAAAACTGTCTACCTGATGGGGTAGTAATGTACCCTGTGTTTATAGCTTCTTTAGCCAATCGGGAGTGCCATACCCCAATTCCTTTGTATTTCTCCGTGAAGTGTGTGTAATACTCTGCTTCCGCTGGAGTTCTCCCAAAGCCCGTTGCTCCATAAAGTGGCGCGAACGTATGCGCCTTTGCTTCTTGGCGACTTGTCGGCTGACCAGCATCAGTAATAACTTTACTGGTATACGCATGTACATCAAATCCAGTAGATACTTCATCTATTGCAACTCCATCTTGTGATAGGAAAGCTGCTGCACGAAACTCTAGCTGGGCAAAGTCAGCTTCCATAATTTTGCCACCGTCCCACCGGGATACAAACACCTTCTTGACAGGGAAGGTGCCGCCACGTGGCATGTTCTGCATGTTAGGCTCTGCACCTGACAGGCGTCCTGTCGCAGTTCTGTGCTGTAGCAAGCGGACATGCAGCTTACCATCTTGCTTGGTAAACATCTTTATGCCCTCGACAAACGAGGATAGGTATGTGTCCACAGCGGACAGGCGTCGAACCTTTGACAGGAAGTCAACAGCATCTGTCATTCCTTTGACACGTGCTGCTTTCTCCAGTGTCTCTAGGTTTTGCTTACTCGTACTGAAGCCATTGGCACTGGCCCACTTAGCAGACGGCGGCTTAAACTTCAACCCAGCCACGGCATTGGATGGTGATAGAAGATAGCCAGCAGTATCACAAGTAGGACAGCGATTAGGTTTCGCAAACGGCTCTCCATTCTTCTTTACCTTTCTTATGTAACCTGTGCCATTACAGGTCTTGCATTGTGTTGCTCTTGTCTTGGACAACTTTGTAGTGTGTGCATTGACCAGACTGCGGAAGTCATCATCCGGCATGTATGGGTCAATCTGTGTAGCCCAGAATTGTTTGTCGTTCACCTTACGGCTATAGATTACCCAAGACAACTGCTCTGGGCTATTGAGATTGATAGGTGTATCACCCATCAGCCTACGCACATGGGCTTGTAAATCAGTAGTAAGCTGTGTACGCTCCTGCTCAAACTCAACCCTCACATCATCTAGTGCCTTGCTATCTACAGTGAAGCCACGCTGATAGATACGTGACAAGCAGACAGCTACCTGATTGGTCAGGTCAACAGTACCCATGAGACCACTGTCAGCGGGGCTGTTGAGCCGGTGCATCAACCTGTCTGCCAGTTGCTGTGTAGCCTCAAGGTCAGCGATCAGGTACTCAGTCAGTTCCTCAATGGGGATGGTGCGTGTGCTGTAGCCCCGCTTGAAATACTCCTTGAGAGTGTCCTGCTTCTTGGTATCAAGGTCATAGCGTTCTGCACATGCCTCAAGTGACAGCGGCTCCTTAATACCACGCTGTAACACATACTCAGCCAACATCGTGTCGAACACAGGGCCATCGTAATTAAAGCCACTCTCCCACAGCCACAGCAGATCGTGTGCTGCATTGTGCATGATAAGCACAGTAGCCTCGTCAAGAAGCATCTGCACACGCTCACTGTAGTCATGCCCACTCTCATGCTCTTCATGATCGAATGGGAATGTGTAACACGCTCCTTGGTCAGTCAGTATACCCACCATCGTCAGGCTATTGTTCGCCTCAAATGGATCAAGGTGCATCTTGCCGTCACGATGTGTGACTGTATTCTCTACATCTAGTGTTATCTTCATCCTTCATACCTCGCTGTCAAATAGTCCAGTTCACAGTTTACCATACCGTGCCAGCCATTCAACTTGTTTTTTACAATATTCATATGCCGCAGTGGGCTGTCTTCTTCCTGTCCCTCGACAGTAGGTGACTTACCTATCAGCACCATCAGGTCAGCCTCTGCTGCCTTACCTGTACGTGATCCTTCCATCATGCTCTGGTTCAGTTGTGACCTGCCCTCTGCTTCCGCAGAAAGCTGTGACATGTAGAACACAGCGCAGTCATATGCCTTGGCAATCTGCCGTGCGTGAATAGCACAAGCCTTGAGTGCCTCGTCTTGTCGGGCAAACCCACCCTCTGCCTTGAACTTATCCCCCATGTCAAGCACGAGGATATCAGGGCGATAGGTCTTGGCAACACTCTCCACCCAATTCATGTCACGGCCAGATGCCTCTTTGATCTTGATATTGTGCATCACTGGCTCATACAGTGTCTTAGCTTTACCCATATTTTCTTTGACTTCACGCGCCGACATACCAGCAGCAGCCGTTAAATATCTAGCACCCACCCGGTGGGTTGGCTCTTCATTACAGAGGATGACGCACTTAGCACCCTGATGTGCGAAGCCGTTAGGCCCAGCGATCAGGCTGGCGTGGAATGATGTCTTGCCAGTGTTGGGACGCGCACCCACTTCGATAAGCTGACCGGCACTGACACCCTCCACTTTACGTGCTACGCTAGGGATGTTGAACGACCACCGTGCTTCTAGTTCAGCCTTTGCCATCAGCGTTTCAATCGTGATGTCATCCCATTCGATATTGAGATTGGGAGTGAAGTCATCACCGTACCGCTCAAGCAGATTGCGCAGTGTCTCCATTGTGCCACCTGTGCCACTCACCATGTCGAAGCCAATGTTGGCGATGTCCTCGCCCACTACCTTCTGAAACAGCTTGGATAGCACCTCCTGTGCGATGTCGTTGCCCATCGGCTCCTCACGCTTGAGTTGGGCAAACAGACTGTCAAAGCCTGTCCTCTGTGCTGTCGTCATCGTGGGATTGCCAGACACAAACAGGGCTTGCACCTCGTCGGGGGTGACACTACGATTGTAGTGATCCATAGCCCTGTCAATCGTCTGCTTAATCTTGCGATTGTCTGAACTGAACAGTCGATCAGGACACTTCGCACCACGATGGTCATCGTAGAAACCCTTGTCCATTAGACTGCGTAGCATTGATACTTCCATTATACATCTCCTATGTCGGCTAGGTTTGTCATATCAGTTGGATTACGATATTTCAAATCATCTGTCAAGTAAAGGACACGCACGTCATTAACATGTCCTCGCAACTCCTTTGCCATCAGCAAAGTCTTACGCACTGCATCGGGGTCTAGTGCGATGACTGCTGTTGAGAACTGCGCGAGAAACTTTTTGTGTGCATCAGACAGTGATGTCCCTAGCACAGCAAGCCCGACAAAGTTACCACCACCAACCACAGCGGCACTCACGCAGTCCTCAACAACTACAGCGACCTTACCACATCCATGAGTATATGGCAAGCCACTTTTTCCATATCGACGCCATTTAGGTAGTCGCTTGCCCAGCGCACGACCTGTCGCGTCTACAATCTTACCCTCGTGCATGATGGGAAACACAGCACGATGTTCGCGTACATCATACAGCAAGCCTAGTTCTGCGGCATCCAGCCCATACGTATTGCTGGCCCACGCAATCACATCGTGGTTGGCTGGCACAAGATACTCAGGCACATCGAACCCATCATCAGCGAAACGCTCCGCATCAGATAGCTGGGTACGGATATCATCCACAGACATATGCACACGTGTACCACCCTTGAGATCACAGGACATACGGAAACAATTCCATACCAGTGACCCCATGTTGTTGGTCACGGTGAATGTACGTTGACCACAGCTAGGACACTTAGTCCTGACTGTAGTACCCACTGGTACATTCATATCACTTATAGTGTTATATATATTATTCATATATACTCTCTCCTGTGCGGCAGTTAAGTGCTTTTACCATGTATTTTACGTGCTGTCAAGGCAGTATTTGCACTGGCATACGTATTTTTCATATATGGTTTGACTGATTGTGGGTTAGCATGTCCTGTAACCGACATGATTTGTCCAATACCTACACCAGCCTCAACCATTTCAGTTGTGCCAGTACGACGCAGGTCAGATAGTCGCAGTTCACTTGACAGCCCAGCCTCATCCATCAGCTTACGAGCATGAAGTGGCAGCTTGTACAGGCTGTACGGAATGTACTCACCTCCGATTGGCTTGGGGCGTGGGGCTACCCACTGCTGAAACCCAAAGTCTTCATGCTGTTGTCTTAACATATCCAACAAGTCGTCGTCAATAGGTAAGAATACCTCTGCCCTACGCTTAGACTGCTCAATATGTACACGAGCCTTATCAAATTGTATACAATCCCATGTCAATAATCGCATGTCACCGACACGCTGACACCAAGCGTATGCCATGTGGGCTATCAGCCCTATGTTACGGGTGCTGAAATCGCTGTAGGCTACGTCTAGCAGCTTCTGTATATCCTCCCTACCCCAAAGCACCTTACGTGGCGTGGACGAGCGTCTACGGACGACAGAGAAGGGGTTCAGGTTGCAATGCTCCATCCGCACAGCATAGTTGTACAGGATACGGATGGTAGCCATGATATGATTGGCGAATGGAATGCCACGATCACACCACAAATCATACAACAACTTTGCTTGCTTTGTGGTGATGCTTGCATGGTTCAGAGAACCAAGGCTTGTATCATCTACCTTTGTATCAAAGGCGACACGCAGGAAGTATTGATACGAAGCCTTAGTCTCGTCACGCAAGTTCTTGAAATCATGGGAAGAATAATATTCATCCGCTATTTCTAGAACCGTTGTCATATTATGCTGCCCACTTTTTAGAGACAAGAGATTGGAACTGCGGGGTGTTTACCCACTTGGCTGCGTCATATTCACGCAGTAGCATGTTGTATGCCTGTGTGTCATTGCCTGTCTCACGCAGCTTGAAACCATTACGCTCATCAGCGTAGGTTGCATAGTTTGTGAAGGCAGAGTACAACGCCCACAGGTTTTGACCTCGTGTTGTCACCTCTTCACGGTACAAAGCGAACATCTTCTCAGCTTGCTTGTCGTTACGCATGATGCTCTCAAGCAGACCCTTGACATCCACATGCACAAGGGGGCTTTCAGCCCAGCGTTGCATCTGCTCTGCCCTAGCATAGAAATTGTTCTTTGACTTACGCAGTCTACGAATGAACGCATCCATGTCAAAGCCACTGGTATTCTTACGCTTCACCTTGTCATGCTCACCAGAAATCTGACCATTGAGGCAGAAGAAATCAATCGCCCCAAAGATAGCCACGTTGGAACAGCTACCGTTCACCCCATGCAGGGCAATGATACGCTGCTGCACCTCAGTCTGATGTCGTGTAGTTGTGATCTTGGCAGATACATTAGGCAGACGAACATCCATGACACCCATACCATTGTTGTATGCATCCTTCCACCTAACCTCTGCGCCTTCTGTTTCATGGGGCTTGAGGTTCTCTGTCATAGCGGCACTCACCTTACGGAAGAAGTCACCGTGGTTCTCACACTTGAAGCCGTCACCGACGATACCAATGTACTCATCCGTGTTGCCATTGATGACATACTTCTGTCCTTCCATCTTAGTATCCTCATATTTCACAGGGAAATCAAGGTGTTGTGGTACATCTACAACAGATGTGTTTACATAATCTAACGGCATATTTCATCTCCTTTTACCCGTTAAGTGATACTGTGTTATACTACATACTCTATCCAAAGTCAATACATATCTTCCTATTACCAGAAGATTTCTAGTCCCAGCGATAGAATACATGGTCACCTATCTGCACGACAGGTGTCTTGCTCTCTGCCCATTCGGGCAGGACATAGGTTGCGTGGTAGTGTGTCGCACCCTCAACGAAGTCATCAAGGTTGCCAGTGTGTACACCCTGCGCGATAGTCAAGGCTTGTTGCCAAGCACCCTCATCAGGCGTCTTGTCTGACTTGCCATCACAATACCAGCTAAACTGACAGCGGTGACGGACAGGGAAGTCAGGCTTCCATGAGTATGTCGGGCCTTGCATGACCACCTCACATACATCATCTGGGTAGCGGTCATCATGCACACGGTTCATCACCACTTGGGCTACCGCAACCTGCCCAATGAAGGGCTGGTCACGGGCCTCGTGATAGATGTTGAGTGCAAGGCATACGAGTGCTTCTGCAAACATCAGTCGTCATCCTCTACCAGCACCCAATCTGCGTGGGGCATACGCACACCGTCGTCATTCTCTTTGGGTACAAATTTGAGGATGCGGTGCAGGTCACAGTATAGGCTCTCCAACTTACCCACATCGGACATCCAGATATCCTGACAATCCCATATAGTCTGCAAGATATCCTTCAAGTCATTGTGTGCTTTCAGTAAAGCTAGTCTATCGTCATGTGCTATGTTCATTATCATTCTCCTTTCGTATCCTTTCCAGCCAATCCGGCATGGGGTTCATCCACTGCGGCATGAACCGTCCCTTTTCATACTTTGCAAAACTCATCTTGTCAAGCGCATAGAACGCACGGTATGCACGAATAGGCCATTCCTCATCTGTCTTGCACTCATCCCACCCACTGAAGCACTGCGGGTGCGGCGTCTTGAAGTTGCTGACATCCGGTATATATTTCTCTGCCTCAACCAGCGCATCAAAGTGTCGCATAGATGCGTGTCCTGTATTGACAGTGCCGTCGCTACGCTTGGGATAACGCCACATGTACTCGTCATTCATGGCCTTCATAAGACGCACGGCAAACCTGTAGTTGACACGCGTTTCCCTAGCCCACTGCGTACAAGGGTGATTTTTGTAAGCTATCTTATATAAGCCAGCTTCCTCTGCAAACTCTGGTGCATGTAGACGCACGGCAGTGTTCAGCATCTGCGCTTCTTCCAACACCATCTTGATGATGTGCTGGTCACACAGTTGCTGCGCGATGGCTTCTGGTTCTCTGTCAATGATAAACCTATTCATCGTCCGCCTCTTTAATATTCTCAAACCGGACATAAACCTGCCCATCTTCCTCATCACCGACATAAATCTCCACGAAATCTACGTCAGATTCTTTGACTAAATCCCAAAGACCGTCAAACAACATTTGCTTATTCATCTTTCATCTCCTGTATTACTACATCTTCTGCGTTTGAAATTGCACCAGCTATACGAAACCAGCTATCATCAAGTTCGGAACTGCTGTTCATACAAATGTCGTATAACTTCGTTAGTTCTTCTAAAACCTCTGCCTTTGTCAGAAACTCATTATCAGTCATGCTCACCTCCCTCTATTTCGTGTGCCTCTACACACTCAGCAGTGCCGATATGACCACCTGTCAGGTTTGCCCACTCTGTATCGGCATTCGCTTCTGCCTCTGCCAGTGATTTACCGGATACAATGACTCTGCGTTCCACTGTACCCATTACTAGTATTGAATATGTTTTCTTACTCATGCTCACCTCCATTATGGGTATCTCCTGTTCATATGATGTGCCACTGCCTGTTGCTCTGGTTCGTCGCGGTCAAACCACTCGTCCATGAGTGTGTACTTGGTACGCTTGGCATTTGCACGGTGCATCTGTTGCTCAGTCATACGTTTTTTGTTCGTCCGCTTGGTGCGGAACTTGTCTGTTTTCACTCGCATTTTTATCTCGCTTCCTGTTATATTTCTTTTTGTTAGGCACAACCTGTGTGCGTCTGCGGCTCTGCATCATTGCCTTTGCCACAGGATTTACTTTATGTACACGGTCAACCATTGTCAACCCCCCAATTCATATATCATCATTCGGAGTTCGTCTTGGTATTCCTGTACCCTTGACCAGTCATCGTCTGACAGTTGGTCTACCTGTTTCGTGGTCAGCAGGTGGTGGATGTTGTACAGGTCAACGATGTCACCATTGGGATAGCGTTTCAGCCTAGCAAAGTCTTGTCGTTTCATGTTGTCACCTCTTGTTGTGTTCTTATGTTATATAGCTAGGATTTGGTTATGTCAATAGCAAATATGTTTTAGTGTGTTAAAACACTAGCACAGATAAGCGCGGGGCGGGGAAGTCGCTCTTCCAGCAACAACCACCCGCCCCACTTCGACAGGCTTTCATTCTTCTTCAGACCTACTAACCTGTCGCAACATCCAAGGCTGTCCACGAACGCGCGAACTACACCAAGGAATACAAACCGGTGGGCAGTTTAACGACACTTGCCCAAGGTCGGACGGCTTGACTGTTACTACCCGCAAGCACGGCTGGGTGATTAATTTAATGACCAATCATTTAAGGTCCGGCCTTTACCATCAGCACCAGTATGTATCCCCCGACTGGCACGGGGGTTGTCAGTTTTCTCGTGAAGGCGCACTGACCATTACCTACCTGCGTCTTAATTTTATAGTCGTTACAGGCTTGACCGTGTTTATACTCACTCGACTATGCACCACCGCTGACACTTAAAGATTGCATCTGCGTGTGGTGTATGAGGTGGGGCAGTGATCGTGTCACACACCCCTGCCATCCCATCACAGATTAGGGTTGGCGATAGAAACTCACTGCCTCTTGCATCTCAGCAAGCGTGGCACATTCAGCAAGAACAGTCCGCGCATATGCTTTGGATGTCTTGTCTGAAATGATTTCATAGGCAGTGCAGTAGTACAGATATGACTGATACTGATCGACATTGTAGATGTCATACTCAGCCCAATGGTCAAGATCAGTTGTCATCATGCTTATCCACAGGCCGGGATTACGTTCCATCTCAGCCTTGTGTTCGGCATTCTCAGCCTC
>Ga0209348_1000340_pt1 | contig 25682 bp, 23 predicted proteins | sample ETNvirenome_2_30_FD_184065 | JGI IMG/M metagenome (GOLD analysis project Ga0209348, IMG submission 184065) | Marine viral communities from the Pacific Ocean - ETNP_2_30 (SPAdes) (version 2) | ecosystem: Environmental > Aquatic > Marine > Oceanic | place: Pacific Ocean | collected 2013-06-22
CCCCATACCAAAGTTAAAAGAAACCCTATGGTAACTAACCTACGTCTCATTTTTTATTAACCTCTCTGTAATCGAGTTGAGCAGCAATAGCCATTCCTACTGTATAAAGAGCATAACCACCACCAAATATAATAAAGAGTTCAATCATTTTTTAAAAACTCCTAGTTTTGCTAAAACGTAAACTCCTAAAATTGTCCAGAAAACTACTTCTAATCCAACATTATTCATAATAGTTATTCTCCTAACGTATGTATAACGGGTTTTTCTGTCTTCAGTATATTATACAACTCCATGTTCTCAGCTGTGGATACTGGATAAAACTCAGCAGAAGGATCAAACCCATCGTATCTCTTTGCCTGATTAATTACTATAGATCCATTCTCTCCTGATGTAGACCTATGAAATGTACCACGAGGTATTACCAATGCTCCACTATGTACATTGAGGTGTACAATATGATATGGATATTTCCAATCTCTATTAACTAATTCAAAAGTTCTCTCACCCGATATTACTCTATTGCAATCGTCTTGGAAACTATGAATGTAAAACTGTTTACCTCCTACACAATCAGGTGGAGGTGATACGGCAGGACCTGAGTGTACCACAAGGTCACTAGCATTTGATTCTTCTACAGATATATCATAGAAGATAACATCATCAGTTTCACGAAACACACGGTGTCTCTTGAAATTTATATCACCCATTATGAATCAAAATACTTTTGTAAAACTGAAATACGTTCTTCTTCTTTAGCAATTAAATCAGCCTGATCAATAATTGCAGCAAGAACATCAGGATGCTCTCCAATACCTACAGGGTTTTTTAAATAGATCTCGATATTGAGTCTTGCTTTTTCAATGTTGCCTTCAGAACTTGCCTTAAGGGCTTTTAAAATTTCGTTTCTCATAGTATTTAATTATTAATCGAAGTCTATACCAACTTCGTCTTGTACATCCCTATCTAAATCAGGGAGATGTGGTTCTACCCAGTGTTCTTTATTATCAATACCTGCGGCATTAACATATCTCATGATGTGTTGATCAATCTGTTTATAGAGATCATGGAGGTTTAGATCCATTCTAACATCATGAGCAATTTCTGATACCTGTTGTTCTGTAAGACAGTGATCAGGATGCAGTAAATCACAACAAGGTATTCTTTTTTCAATCAACTCATTTATGTTGATATTGATTTCGTAGTCTTGATGTACAGTCATTTTCTTACTATTAAAGTATCGTCTTCGTCATCATCGTCTTCAGCTTTGAAAACTAATAACTCAGTTCCGTTTTCAACCTCAGACATCTCTGGGTGTACGGTTCTTTTGATTGGTTTGTTCATCGTCTCAAATGTGTAAGTCATAGACTTCCACATAAAAGCAAAAGCAGCACCTGCAGTCAAAGCAAATCCAATACCAAATATGAATATCGTCATGTCGTTCATTTTAGCAACTCGATAGCATTTAGGAGTTCTTGTGAATGATGTAACTCATCGTCTTTGATCTCCTGTATTCTAGCATCTTCTGGATGAGACTGCAAATATTTGTCATATGTTTCTGCTGCATGACATTCTACTTCATATGAGAGATGGTATGCAGAGCGAGGAGCAATCCAGTAGTATGCTACATTGACCCAGTAATATAAAAGAACAAGATGTCTTGCTAAAAAACGATCTACCCAATAGGCATTACCGCCTTTACTCTCCATGTATTCTAGATGTTCTGTTTCATTTACTGATTGATCGAAATGCTCTTTCATTAAGTAAAGGTGCTCAGGACCTCGTAGTCCCATGCTCTCACGTAAATGAAGGACACTCAAAAAAGCAAAATAGGGTGCTCGAGCAATTTCCTCTAACACCCAAAATCTTTGAAAGTCTCTTCCTTTATATAGAAAGTCAATGATAGCAACCGTTATGTTTAACGTGATTTCATTGAATCTAATCATCTTAATGCATTAACTTTTTCTACTATCTTATCTATAATGTCTATATCAATTCCCATGAATGGTGGTATTACACCAAGCAAACGTAGTGTTCCATCTAGGAATAATGCTAGACAAGTAAATCCTAATATCATACTAATAACAGTAGCATCTCTATTGTGCTTCTTCATTGACTCCTCATCAATGCGTCTTGCTTCTTCTAGAGTTTCTTGAAGTAATTTTTCTACTTCTTTTTTAGTATAGAAACTACCTACTCCTGGAACTTTCAAGAAAGGTTTTAAATTTATTTCTGGTTTTATGTCTGATAGTGGAAGGTTACTAATCATCGTGATCATCCCATGGGTCTGTTAAATTTTTATTCGCGAAGAATCCTTTGTAAATTCCAAACGATGCTAATAATACAGTGATAACTGCTATTGAAATTCCTAAGGTAAAATTAGGATCGGCATTGTAATGTGGAATTATTGCGTTGCACTTAGTCCAAGTCCCAGGTAGGGTATAGACTGGTGGGCAACTTGCTAGAATCATCATTAGATAAGTTTTGATCATGGTAAGTTATCAGTTTATGAATCAAATCATCATACTGTTCCCACATCCATTCACTACCTGTTTGGTCTTGGTAAGTCCTACAAGCAGTTATTAGACGTAGTATATCATTAGTGTTAAGACGCATTCAATTCAAAACTTTCTTTAATTATAGTAAACCGTACACAAATTGTCAAATAGGTCAGCAATTCCAAGCACGAAGCGACTTATTAATTCTTGAATCTGGATCGCTTGCGGTCTTTTTAGAAGTTAATTTCTTTTTCATACCCTTCATTCTCGCACAAAAGCTCGCTCTACGAGGGTTCCCAACTTTTTTTGAAGGTGCCTTAAGGTCGCTTCCTGGATTTTCTCTCTCGTAGCTTTTACGTCCTTTTTCATTTAAACCCCCAGACTTATTTTTACCTGCTTTTTTAGTCCATGCAGCTTCAGTTAGGTTTTTAATATCTGAGTATGACTTCATGAGAACAGAGTATTTTAGTTATTTATCATTTAACTTACTTGCATTTCTATCAAAACCTCCATGCATGTTCTCCCATTCTTTATAAGGAGACTTATGTAAATTCATTGCTGCACATACACGTCTACCTTCTGTTGGTTTGACTCGGTGTTCTAAAATACCAGGGAACATTACAAGCATTCCTTCCTTTGGATGTAGATCTAGTCTATCTTCAAAACATAGAGGTGATGCATTTTTCTCGACTTCTATGTAATAGACTGCTGCCCAGTCTGCTGGATAGTGCCCATGTTTTCTAGCATGATTTCCTTTACTGTATTCTGCAATCCAAAAGTTATCAACCAGAAATGGAATTTGTAAATCATTCTGGTAGTAACTAGATAATTTTTTTGCTACATCTAAAGAATAATTAAGAAGTTCACTTACAATAGGTTCTGGACATTCTACATGCATATCAAAACTACTTCTCCAATCTGTTTTTAGATTAGACATTTTAGTTCCAAGATACTTATGTCTATGTCTTTCAATATATTCTTTTAGTTCTTGATTAATTCTTTCAAAATCAGGAACTGTAACTGTGAATACAGGACAAGGTTTATCTACTTTTTGAATTTTTATTGGTTGTTTTCCTGGATTATCCAGACTGCGACTCACGTTTCTAATATAAGATGGTCCGTTCACCGTTTACCTCCACCCATTTCTTTGAGCATTTTTTGTAGTTCAGTTGTGCTACCAACAAACATCGCATTGTTAGTAACATTTTTAGGACCTTTTGCTTCTTCATCAAGGTCTTTCATCTTCTTGTGAAGATCTTGTAATTTCTCAGTCATGTCTGCGACATGCTTCATTGCCGCTACAGCAACTTCATATGCCCTAGGGTGCCCACTTTCCTGTGCTACCTCTAATGCTCCTTGTACTGCCTCCTGACCTTGTTCTATCAAAGAGTACAATTCTCCACGAGTATATTCATAATCTTTTACTTGATCATCTTTATCACCTTTAGGTAAACTAGGTTTACTAGGTTTGATCTCTGTAGACTCAACTTCAATGTCGAGCATATCCTCCATGTTTTCTTCTAGACTACTCATAAGATATCAAATCCACTATTGAACCCGAAGTCATCATCAGGTGTTACTAGTATATCATCATTAGCATCAACTTGTCCATCTTGGTTCTTATCTGTTTTTGCTTTTGGAGAGTATGTTAGTTGTGCAGCTCTGCGACCAACTGCCTGATCTCCAATAGTCTCGATGACTTTAGCAGTCCTGATAATATCTGCCTTACTGTAAGGACCATATAGATATGTCTTCGCAGAGAATTGTAATGTATAAACTACAAGTCTTCTGTTTAAGAAACTCTCATCCCACTCATCTTCTAGATTTATAGAGTTGAGTGTAATAGCAACATCTCTTTTCTCATCCATATCTGGAATCATCTTTAGTGTAATATTAAAAGATGGTTGAAAGAAAGGAAGGATTTGTTCTAAAATTTGTAAACCTGTGTCTTGATCTTTTGATAGAATACCTAACTCAAAGTTTACTGTATATGGTACGGGAAGGTATTGTACTCTTACTTCACTACCACTGTCTGCAACAACGTTTTTGTATTTTTGGACAGGACTTGTTTTTCTAGTAGAATCATATGAGATACCAGTCATCTCAAAATACATTCTAGGCATTGTGATTGCTACCTTCTGTGTGGAAGGGTTCTCAAACAATCTGTATAAAAACTTTTGCTTTGGTCCATACGCCAGAGCTACCTTTTCCGTTTCAATAACCTGACCTGTCTCTGGATCTCTTGTCTTTACATCAATATTATTGAAGAGTGTTCCAAAACCGATTACTGTTCTTCGGATGGTTTCGTTATAAAAATGTGATCCTAACATCAGAAACTACCTGTAAAATTACCAAACTCACCAAAAGGATTACCTTCAGAGAAATCAATTATATCATCTGCTCCGTCTTCAATTGCTTTATTAGCATCATACTCAGAGTTAGAGTTATCTATTGAACTGAACGATCCTAATGTATATAGCGCACCAGAAACAGTACCGTTTATAAGGTCACCATCACGAAAATCTCCAGACTTATTCATCAACTCTAAAGTTAAATTACTACCATTCCATCCACCAACTTCACCAATACTATCTGTAGCAAGGTCATACATCCTTGCTCTTTGTCCACTAGTATCTGTATTTGTGTATGCATTAATACAATATCTGTTATTAGCAGCATCGTAATAGAAATGACCTTTAGTTGTAGTTGCAGTCGTTCCATTATATGTGTAACGATACCTTAGTCTTTCATCTTCAAAATACCAATAGAAATACTTGACTAAAGTTGTAGTTGCAAATACAGGATCAAATGATCCACTGTGATCCACATAGATTTTACCTGTTCCATCAGAGGTCCAAGATCTATTACCACCTTGATCATTATAGTTTCCTGCTACAACATGCTCTCTCGCAACAAAATCTTTAGCAGTTTGTGGACCATCTATTGTAACTGTAGGTGCAGTTGTATATCCACTACCAGCATTTGTAATAGTAATAGCATTTACAACACCATTGTAGATGGTTGCTGTAGCAGTTGCGGGTATATCTCCTCCAGCAACGTCGGGTGGTTGTGATATTGTTATATTAGGAGCAGTCATGTAACCAGAACCACCAGCACCTATAACAATATTATTTACTGAACCTTGATCAATTGTACTAGTAGCAGTAGCAGTTGATTGTAAATTGCTGAGATTCAATGTAGTCATTACAGAGTGATCTAATTCAATAGCGTCAATCTCTGCAATACCAGTATCAAACTCATCATCACCCTGCTCGTATATCTCAGCAGTGAGTGTATAGAAGTAAAGATCTCCTAATGGATAGAATGGTACCTCTCTTTCTACAAACTTAATTTCATATGCGTTACCAGTCAGAGGATAGTAAATTAAATCTCCTTCATTAGGTCTCTGTGAGATAGTAAGATTTAAAGCAGGAACTAAAGACTGCTCCCATCTCCTTCTAGACATGACGAATTGAATCTCATCACTAATTCTTACACCAAACTTACTAACAAAATCTACAGGAGATCCAAATCCCTCAACGTTGATTAGTAACATTTCAATCATATAAGATTGATTGAACTCTGAGTAAATGACTTCACCCAAAGTCTTATCCCTCAGCATAGTTCTAGGGACATAAAAACAATCAGTACCAAACAATTTGATTTGTTCGTCAACCAAATCTTGTACTAGATTCTGTTCGGTAGTCTTACCACCGTGCTGAGGAAAGTAAACTTTTTTCATCCGATCATATCAAGTGGTGGTAGTTCGTATGTGCTGATGGAATCTTCCATGAGTGCTGCAATCTCACCTAAAGCATCTTCATATAATTGTCTTCCGTTCATTGATACACCACCTGGAAGTGTTACACCATTGAACTTAATTAGGTTCTGTCCCCAAGATCTCTTCATAAGGGCAGTAGCATATTTTTTAACAAACAAATCATTAAAGACTTCTGTAAATGTAGATGGATCTAGAGCTCTGTAACATTCTATAAGTAACCATTGATCTTTAGTTACTCTATTTGGATCAATATCAATATACAAACGATCTTGTCTAGTGTTGAATCTGAATTGAACTAGAGAACCCGTATTGATAATCATATCAATAGTTTCAAAGTGTTGCTTTACCATGTAGTAGTTGACCATATCAACACCACCAAAAGCAAGACCTGTTCCTGATGTATATGAGAACAAGTCCATCAAATAGTATTGGTTGTTAAGACCGAAAAGACTGTTCCTTACAAAGTTAGAACTAATACCATATACTTTAGAGATACCAAATACATGTTCTGGAATCTCTAAGTAGTTCTTTCTATTCTCCCAAGTTGCTGCATCTGGAGCAGCAGTAGTAACAGTTTCGTTTGCTGTTGTAAACCTTGTTACATCGTCATCAGTAAACTCGTGCTTGAGATACATTTTCTCAGCACCATTAAAATGTCTTTCTCTAAAATACTGTAGTGCGTCATCAATTGCGTCATCAATCTGATCATCATCTAAATTGATTTCAAGCACGGGAGCACCCAACTGTCTCAGACAGTAGTCTCTCAGTTCTTGTCTGCTTGCTGGTTGCGCCACAAAAAATACCCCATATTCTCCTAGAGGTATTTAGGTTATTTCTTTTCTTCTACCTTAATTTCGTGTAGAAACCAGTGTCTTGCTGCAGCAAGAGTATCAAATATTCTCTTATGTCCACCAAATTCACAGTACCAAGTGATACCTCCTCCTGGTCCTTCTGGAATTTTATCCATTAGAAGTTGGTTATCAGATAAATTATGCATTGCCTCTAACTCACCTTCGGAATCCGCTGTAAGCATTGCATCAATTACCATGTGGTATTTCATAGGATCCCACTTCTCTTCGATCTCTCGTACAACGTCATACAAAGGTAGTTCGTCTAAAGACTTACCATACCCCGTTCTATCAATTTCTACAACTTCTGCATCTCCCCAGTCTCCACCTCCACGACGAAGTTCTTCTAGTTCATCGCCTACAGCAAAGCGATGTTCCATTCCCTCAGGGAGGTTTTCCGTAATTTCACCCATTTTGTGTTACAATAAATAAGGACAGTATAACATTATTTATCCTATTGCGAGTTGATGAGTTATGCTGTATAATGTCTGTATTACCGAAGAGGAATAATGAGCGTCAAAGCATTAATAATTGAAGGTGGTGAAACTGTCATCGCTGAAGTACAAGAAGTACACGATAAACAAAAACAAGAATTTTTAGGTTATAGGGTAAAAGACCCATACGTTGCTAACCTTGTATGGGAACCTGCTGAGAATGATCCTGAAGTAGATGGAGCAGTGGGTAATGCTAAACAAGGAAGAGTTGACTTTAATTATTGGGCACCTCTTTCTGATAGCAGAGAATTTGATTTTGTAAAAGAATATGTTCGTGTTATCTATGAACCAAGTCCTTCTACTCTAGAACTATACTTCTCAGTTCTTGCACATCATCAAGAAAATTTTACAAAAGAAATTACACCTGATCTTTCTAAGACTATTGTTACAATGCCTAATGAAGCTGGTCCAGATGGAGCAGCAATTGCTAACGATTCTGCTGACCCTAATGCATTTGATTCATAATGAGTGATTTAATTATTAATCGGGGTCTTCGTGATAAGATCCTGCAACCAGACTGGGAACATATTCTAGGAAGTATTGTTTCTACAGCAGACATTGAAGATTATGGTGACTATGCAGTCATTGATAATTTTATAGAAAAGGTTGACGAACTAGCAGAAGTAATGGAAAGTTACCCTGCAGACGCTAGAGAAAAACTTGTAGAAGCATCACATAAAGAATTTGGTGAGTTTCTTCAAGGATTTAAAATGCCTGGTATCACTCAGTTGTTACCAACACATTATTTTACTCCACTACTGTTTGCATGTTATAAATCATTCATTGAATGTGAATTTATTCCACATGATTTAGATGCTAACATTTCTGAACAAGGAAAAATTGATTTTTTACGAAGACTTCCAAACCTTTGTTCAGTGCAAGGTAGAGTTTTTCATGATAGTATGATTGTAAGTAAGAATGCAAATTTACCTAACCTAGGTAACTTTGATTTTCATGCTACTCTTATTCTCAATGATCCACCTGAGGGATGTGGTGTTTCTCTTTGGGATATTGATTGGGAAGGACAAAGATTTGCTAGTGTTGAAGACCTTTTAGATATAGAAGATCAACAAATAAAATCTGATGTTAGTCAATGGTTAAACGAAAATGCCGTATGTACAAAAGAAACAGTAGCTTACGAACACTTTGATGGTAATGAACATTTTGATAGATCTAGATTTATTGAAGCAAAGAAAAATAGATTGATTCTTCATAAAGGAACAATCTTTGTAAACCACGAGTATAAAGGTGGTGGTGATTTCTACTTTTTAAATGTTCTTATGAATACTCCACCAAAACCAAAAGAGTTAGATGGTAATGAAATTGGAGACAATAATGGAGAGAACTTTTAATATTCCAAAACTTGAACTAGAAAATTTCTCTACATATTCAACCAAAGAATTGATGGCGATCACAGAGATGAACAAAATCGAGGATATGGAAATTGATATCAGTACTGTAGAGGGTCTCAAAAATATGAAAGTTAATAACATCATGAAGAGACCTCTTGAACTAAGTGATTTCATGCGTAATTTTCCTGCAGAAAATAAAGAGAAAAGTTCAATGGAAGAGTTATCTTTCAGTGGTAGTAAGTCTCCTGGATTGCAGCAACCAATAGAAAGAGCTTTCATGACTTTCTTGGGGTACCAACTCTGGCATCTCTGTAAACAAATGAGATTTCTTAAGTATAGAGAAAAAGATATTAGTTGGAAATATTATTCCAATTTTTATTATAAAGGAATGCGTTCTTTCAATAAAAATTTTCTACCACATGTAGATCCATTTTCATATGCTGCTAATATTTTTCTAACCGAATCTGAACAGCATGGAACTTCTTTCTTTAAATATACTGATAAAGAAACTGGTAAAGATTTTTATTCGATGTCTGATATCATGTCTGCTGGAGATAAATTTAGAACTGCATATACTGATGGACTAGTAGAAAATTATCAATATGAAATATCAGATCCTGATGAGGCAGATAAAGTTATTGGAATGATGACTCCTAAAAATGGTGATGACGAATGGACTCATTTTGAAGGAGATCACTTTTATAAAAGATATTATTTTATGCCTTCTACTTTTAACTCTATGTCCATGTATAGAGGAAATAGATGGCATAGTGCTACGTTCGATGCTAAGAATACAAAATGTGGTAGATATTCTCTAGTTGCTTGCATCTTATGAAAAAGATGGTTTGGGATAGGTCTGAGATTAAGACCTTTGAAAATGTTTTTCCTCGAGAAGACTTCATGGAATTAACAGATTACATGAGGTATCCAAATTGGTCATATGGTAACATCTCAAATCCTAATGCACCATCTACTCCATTCTTTCATAACGATCTTATGGAAGAACCATTTTTCACAGAACATCTATTTAAAAGAGTGTGTGTTTTGACTGGTAGGTTTTGGGTATTAGATAGATGTTATGCTAATGGTCATGTGTTTGGAACTCAAGGTGCTGCTCACCAAGATGACTCTTCTGGTGATGGATATACATTTTTAGTTTATTCTAATTTTGTAAATAGTGAGGTTAAAAAATGGAAACCTGAATGGGGAGGTAAAACTATTTTTTATCTAACTAAAACCGAGCACATGTGGGTGTTACCCAAACCAAATACTGCTACATATTTTCCTGGTGATATATTTCACCATGCAGAATCTACTACCAGACACTTTGAAGGATTTCGGATATCTGTAGCATGGAAATTAAAGGCAAAATAAAAGGGGTCTTGCGACCCCCTTTTTTGTTTAAACGATTCCGTCTGTTATAACGTTATCCGTATCTAGATAGAAACCTTCCAGTGCAACTTTTTTATATTTTGCTGAAGGGCAATTAGCATTCCAAAGATCAGTAATTGCTTGAATTACCTCATGTTTTAGAATTTCTTTTCCTCCATGACCAGGAGCAATACCCGCCATATCAAAAGTCATTCCACCCTCGTCTCTTAAAAGAGCGTTGTATGCTGCGTCTGCAGAAGACAACATCATAAAATTTGCCTTAATTTCTTCATCAGTTGCGCCATCTGGTTCAAAATCCCAGTCAGCACCTAGTTTAGCAGTAACTGCTTCCAATCTGGATTTCATTTCTGCTCTTGAATTAGGATTTGTAGATAGGGTATATCCTACATTAAATCCTTTTTGTCTGTTTTCTAATTCAGCCATTGTTTTTTACCTATATGTTAAAGATGATTATGCCTGAGATTCAGACCATGTAATACGTGCTGAGATCTGATAAGGTGTGGAGTTAGAAACACCACCAGAGTCAACGATGTTAGCGACCACGGTTAAGAGGTCAGGTCCGTTAGGATATATTCCGTCTCCTCCAAGAATTGAGTTACCTAGAGCACTAATTCTAGATAAGTCGAAGGTAGTAGCAGAAGTCTCACCATTACCAGCACCAGATGCACGGAAGGAAAGGATCACTGATCCTCCAGAAACCGTATCGTCTGAGGCGTGTTTAACAAGTTGACATAGTGAAGGATCGTCCACGTTCTCAAATGTATCAGTTGAAAGTGATGGGTTAATGATCAGAGAAATCTCTGTTTCATGTGTAGTTAGAATACCAACTGAGTCGAGTGCAAGTTGCATTCGGTTGATAATCTCTCTTTCTCCTAGAGCACCAGTAATAGATGAGTCTACTGAAGGTGCAAGTCGGATTGATACAAGAGGAATATTCAATGGAATCAAGTTAACCACGTTAGTTGCAGGAGAACCTACACCAAATGCAGTTCCACTTGGTACCGCAGGATTTCCTAACTGAGAGTTAATTTGTGAGTAGTAATTCCTTGGGAAGGAACTTGTTGTTCCTTGTAAGTATTGAATATAAACATAATGAGTAGAACCAGAAGTATATGTTCTAGTATTAATCTGTCTACCATTCGAGAAGTAACCAGCAGCAACACTAGACTGGAATATGTTAGTGTTAACTGTTAATGCACTAGCATCACCTGATGGGAAAGGAATACGGATGTAGTAGTACCTTGTCCAATAAGATCTATAAGACTCAAGAATTGTACTGTTACCATTTGATGTAGCAGAAGTACCAGAACTGTTAGTAAACTTAAGTGAGTTACCTGACGCAGTGAATAGATACGCTTCGTCATCCTGGAACATACCATCCATAATAACTGAAGTACCCCAGTGGAACAGAGTTCCAACGTAAGTAGGTTTATCACCATTCTCAATTTCGTAACGTGCAGGTAGGTTACCTGAACGGAAGTAAGATTCAGTTAGTTTGTTGTTATGCTTAAACTCGTGGAAGTACTTAACATGTCCATGAGCATCCTTAAATCCGAAACGGATCTTACCAGCACCATACCAAGAGTAATCCATGTAAGCCATCTGGATCTTGGATAGATCTAGAATGTATGAAGACTTACCAACACCATCTGCCTTATCAATATTCCACTGAGTCTGTGGTACTTTCGTATCAATAGTCTTAGTTAGAATAACGTCAGCATTTGATACACCTCTATAAGAAGGTTGGATTGTAATTTGATTATCACTTGTAACCTTAACAACCTTGTAAGACATACCACGGATAACGATCTTATCTGATGGATCTAACTGTGATGTAAACATGGTATCTGTACCAGTCACAATGTGGGAGTCTCTAGTAACAGAAACTCTACCAGGAATCTGTAGAACAGAAGACCTTCTTACACAATTGATTGAGTCACCGTCGAACTCGTAGAAGAATCCGTTCTGATCATCAAACATACCACAACGAATATCGCAATCACTCCAAGAAAGAACTGCAAGTGTTGGGAATCCACCACCACTAGTAGCAGTTGGTTCATCTAACAATAGATAAGTGAATCTAAAGTCATCAACAATTGTTTCAACAGGACTTTCAATATTAAATTGATTAATATCGGTATTAATAACTTTAATTCTTAATGCAGTAGTCAACTGGTGAGGTTTGTTGCATCGTGCAGTAGCAGTGAATTTTCTAGCAAATTCAACTGTACCAGCAGTAAAGTCAGAAACTATTGGTTGTGTAAGTTCAAGTGTAGTTCCGTTAGTGATTGATCTAATTCTAGCCTCAGTATCGAAGCATCCTTGTGCGGTTGTAGTTCCTAGAACTCTTTGACCAGCAACAAGACCAGTAGTAGAAGCAACTGTTAGTGTTGTGCTATTAGCAGTACCAGAAACATTATTATCAACAACGTTAACACCAGTTGCAACGTAGTTAATATCTAGAATTGGAATCTGAGGAATGAAGTTAATAGCAAGTGAAGTCTGAATACCTTTACCTGACTGATAACGGAAGTACTTACGTGTCTGTCTAGAAATTCTAGAGTTAGGTGACTTAGAAGTACCGATTTCCATACCACCGTCAAATGGTCTGTGTAGGAAGAATCCATCAGGTCTTACGTAGATGTAAGAAGGAATTAGATAGTTTGTACCAGATTGTGAGAAACTGAATGCATTATCAACGAGTAATAGATCGTCGTCAGTGATAGCAGTAACTCTTCTTTCTTCAAGAACACCTGGACTACCAGCAGTTGTATTAACAACCTTGATAATATCACCGATCTTAAAGAATCTCTGGAACGCTGAGTTTGTACCAACAACCCTTCTAGAACCACTAGTAACTTCAATTGAACCAGTACCAGTAACTTCACCAGATAGGTTTCCAGAAATAAATTCATGAATACCAGATGATGTACTACTGAATGTTAACAAGTTAGTACCTGCTAATGCATCTGCTAGTGTAGGTGCAAGTTTAAAGTGATTGTTATCAACTAGAACTGCATAGTAATCAGTGTTATGAGATATTCCACCGATATCTGAATTACCTGCATTGTTGTAGATAATTCTAGTTCCAGTAGAGTAGAAGTGGTTGGTAATGTTAACAACATGATTCGTAGTGTCTATTGCAGCAGCAGAATCAAACTGTTTAACTGTTGGTGGAATTTTGAATGGAATTGTAACTTCAAGTTCAGTCTCAGAGATTGCTCTTGTAGTTGTATATGAACCATCAACAGTACCAAAGTCTGCAGTTGTGTTTTCAAAGGTTTGAATTCCAGAACCCTTAGAAGAGAATTGAATTTCAGTACCGTTAGATGCGTTTGAAGCACTTGATGCTAACTGGAATCTGTTACCATTAATAACGATAACGTAGTAAGAATTACCAGCAGTTAATCCACTTGGAACTGATCCAGTAGTAGTCAATCTCATCAATTCTCCATTAGAGAATAAGTTATCCTGAATGTAGAATGAATATGCAGTTGTGTTTGTAATAATACCAGTAAATGTAATGGTACCAGTTGCGTATCTCAATCTTACAGGAGAAGAACCTGTGCTTGTTTTAATTCTAAAACGGTTATTATCAATTCTATTAATGTAGAATGTACCAGAGTTATAGTTACTCTGATTCATGTATACATCATAGAAGTATCTGATAGTACCACCATTAGTAATGTTTAGAGATACTTGCTGGTTTTCAGGGAATCCATGACCTTCATAGTAGAAAGAATCATTAGTTGAAGTATTTCTCTTAACAAGTGCGATGTACTGGTTAGTGTAACCGTCTTCGTTGTAACCACCAAAGTAACGGTTTAGATATGCACCCCATCCTTCTTGATAGTACCAGAAGAACCAGTGGTTACCTCTAACTCTGATATAGTTTGCTTCAACATAGTCAGTATAGAAGTTATCTCTATAGTAGTAAGTATTACTGAGGTTATTTCCATAACCCTGAACAGTATATGCTCTACCCCACTCGTTACTTTCACCTTGGTCATTAATGTATCTGTTATTCTGGTCAGTTATAAAGTCATAGTTACCTTGATATCTTTCAGCAGTACCTAGAGGAAGTGTCTCGTGGTTATAACCATAAGTTCTTGGTTGAGTACCACGGTTGTTGTGGTATTCATTAATATGGAATTTAGTTGTGCTATTATCACCAACTTCAGGTCGTCTAGTGGTGAAGAATACAGTTCTATCCCATCCAGTTTGACCTAGACCGTAATTATTATATCTTGAGAAGTCATGACCAGATCTGGTTCCACCTTGATCCCAGTAGTAAGTATAGAAGTATGCGTACCAGTTATAGTATGCTTTATACTCTCTACGAATGTTATATACAAGACCAAAGTTATGATTACCAAAAGTCCAAGTACCATCATGAGGATAAGATCCTGAAGGATATGCATCACTTAAATTGATTAGGTTGTTAAGACGCTGAGATTGATGAAGTTTGATATTGTTATCATCAACTTTTTCAACATAGTAAACTTGCATTCTTTGCATACCACCCAAAGGTCTGTTACCTACGTTTGGATAGTAAAGTAATGCATAGTGATTTTCTAACTGGTGATTAGTTAACTTAATACTGTTATTACCATAGTCAACATCACTCTCACCAAATCTAAGAGTATATGTACACTCATAGTTAAAGGTGAAAGTTTGAGTTCTATCTACTTCTCTGTTAACAGTTATAGTTGAGTCTTCGTCAGCAAAAGGTCTTCCATCAGGTGCAGTTGCTGTAGGATCTGCAATCTCAAGAATCTTAGGAGAAACTGTGTTAACAAAATAGAAGTTTGTGTTGTCTGCAAAACCGTGCTCAGAAACAGTAGTTAGATAAACTTTAGAAGTTGTCTTAGTTGCGATTGTAAAATTAGCTCCCATTTCAGGGTGAGCAGTACAATAGTAACCTAAAGGAGAAGGAGTTGCTGCATCAACGTAAATTCTGGTGTATGCTCCTGCTGTACCTTGAGTACCGTGCTCATAAACAAATGTAGTATATGCAGTACCACCACCATGAGTACCATCAGTAGTTGTGGAAAACTTGAATGGGTGAGTTGCAGTGCTTGGATCTGATGTATCAAAAGTGTAGATAGATTTTCTAGAAAGTTCTAGAGTACTTTGCATTACACCATCAATGAAATATTTGTTTCCACCAGATGCAACACCATTACTTCCATCAAGAGTGTAAGTTGTGTTAGTACCTAGAGCTTCAATAACCTCTCCATTTTGGAATGCTCCAGTAGCGTTGTAAATATGGACATCTGCTCCATCAACTTTACCAATAGTACCAGAGGCATTACTAGTTTGACCACTTACAACTGCGCCAACGACATATTCATTAGTATCAACAGTAGTTGTAGCTGTAAGTTTAATAATTGCTTCTACAGTAACAGGTAGGTTATACAAGTCAGACACAATACCAATTGATTGGTCTAGTGAAATTTGTGAACCTTGGAAGAATTTACCTGGAATAATAGAGGTATATGTACCTTGTAAATCTCTAGTAGTAGGTTGATTTGATCTTGCTTTATATGTAAAAGTTGTAGTAGTAGGAACTGCCTGAATAATGTAAGTACCTTCTGCAGTAATTTCCGAAAGACCAGTAACAGTAATTGGAACACCACTTGTTAGACCGTGTTCAAAACTTGTTTCAACTGTAATAAGTTCTGAACCTGCAACTGCTGCTACTCTAGAAATAAAGGGGATAGTAGTATCAGAAGTAGATGCGTAGAACGAAGGGATGTTGTTAATTGTTTGAATAGTTTCCCATTTAGATGACTGAGGTCCGTACTCAAAGTCGGTATCAATTAAGTTTTCTGGGTTTGATACTCTGAATTTAGATACAGCGTCAACAAATGTTTCAGACGGTTCAAAATGTACAGCGTCTTCTTCTTCAAAAATTTGGAGCGAGTCTGTATCACTCATCGACGTAGTGTCGTGAGCAAGAGTTATAGTCGTCTCGTCTGCACTAGCATCATAACTAAACTCACCAGTTTTGGTGCTATCAGCAAAGTTATAGATGATAATGTTATCAGTAGTGTTAGTGATCATCAAAAGACGACGCTTATGATGATTACCTTTTATTTTGACCTTCTTTTCTGACGCATCAAATACGAAGTCAAAGAGCAACGATTTTGCCATTTTCTGTTATTCCCCTTGGATTTGTTTAAAGTAACGAAGTGTTGTTTTCAAGTCAGTGCTCGCATATAATATAAAATCTCTTGTAAAAAAGTTTTGGGTTCACCAACCCATTGCCGCCATCATTCCCATCGAAATGGTAATTTGATCGACAACGTAGTCTTGCCTTGCGTGAGGGATACCACCCGCAGTGTTTCCGTCGTGTAGTACCAGACTCATTGTGTCGGTGTCTACAGTTAGTTCCGCAAGGGCACCAGTAAATGTAGAGTGTTGTACCGTAGTACCTCGTCTCAACTGTACCTGTTTGGTCATGGGTATCCCCTTAGAATTTATGCTAGTTTTATTTATAAAAACAAAACATCTTTAAATGATAGTCACAAACGTGAATCCAGGTTCAAACTTACGGAATTCTTCATCAGCGGTACCATCGAGGTTAACAGTACCAGATCCAGTATGAGCTGCAATTGGTATGTATTTAACATCACCTGATTGCTCTTGCGTCTTCTCATCACCAGCAACAGGAGCAAGTCCTGTCTCAGGAGTGACGTAATTAGAGTTGATTCTAAGTTGTTCATCAACTTCTGCTTGTGTCCAACGTTCTCTAACAAGACTAATTTCAAACAGTCCAGTAGTATCATCTGTTTGAGCAATAAGAACAGCAACACCACCTGTAGTGAATAGAGATCCAGATCCTTTATAGTGCGGAATAAATCTGATTTCTGTAGCAGCACCTGAGATATTGTATTGTGCTGTATCTCCAACATACCTGTCTGTTTGACTCTCGTCTGATGTTCCAGATATTGTTGTAGAACCTGATCCTTGATAACCCAAACGAATAAATGCTTCGTTTGCTCCACCAGATACACCAAAGAGACCTGTTGCTGAGTAGTTGAATGTAACTGTATCCGCAACTCCATTGAATGCGAATAGAGAACCAGTAGCAGCATGTGCTCGTAGAGATCTCTCGACTGTAGATCCAGTGATTGAAATAGATCCAGATCCGTTGTATGCTCTTGCTCTTGGAGTATCTGCTGTACCAGTAATTCTGAAGAGAATAATACTCTCTGATTCGTTGGTAGTCTTGGACTCTGCAGCACCACCTGTGGTGAATAGAGAACCAGAACCAGCAAAGCTTCCAGTAAACTTGGAGACAGATTCTCCAGATAGTTGAATCTGTAAAGTCTCGTCGTCTGCAAATGTAACTTTTTCGTTGATTGCCTGACCAGAGAATGTGGATATAGTTCCACTTCCAATGTGAGGACGAACAACTGCACTGGTACTTTCTCCAGATAATGCAAAGAGACCAGTTGCATCTGGACTGAAGGCAATCCTCTCTTCTGCAAAAGCAACTGCAGCACCACCTTCCAAGAAGTCCATGACTCCTGTTCCAGTGTAATTATCAAGTTGTCTATCGTCTGCCTCTCCACTAAGTGTGATTTGTGCAGTGCTCTCTGGAGGATTGGCGATGAAGGATTCTCCAACAACACCACTGAATCCATAAAGACCAGTTGCTGCTTCATTAAATGTAACGCTCTCTGCAGCACCGCCAACTGTGAATAGAGAACCAGATCCAATCTCTCCATTGCTATGTTTTTCAACAGCAGATCCAGATAGAGTTGTAGATCCAGAACCAACATAACGTTCTGTATGTTTCTCTATAGATTGACCAGTAGCAACGAAGAGGACTGTGCTTTCTGGTGGATTGGTTGTGATAACCTCAACAGCACCACCAGCAGTAAATAGATTTCCAGATCCAATGTATCTGTCTGTTTGTTTCTCAACACCATCACCAGTAACAAATATGGAACCAGAACCAATGTTGTTAGGTGTGAATATAACACGTCCGACTGTACCACCAATAGTGAATTCAGCAACATCACCAACATAACGTTCTGTATGTTTCTCGATTGAGAACCCAGATATACTTGTAGAACCTGATCCGACATAAGGTGCTCGAGTGAATGCCTCATCTTTGGTTCCTCCAAGAGCAAAGAGTGCGATATTCTCTGGAGGATTGCTTGTAACTCTTTCTGCAGCACCACCGAATGTAAAGATATTTCCACCAACAACAGGCATGTACTTGATGTTGAATATAACATCACCACTGAGTGTGATGGTTCCACCCATCTCATCTGCCTGTGCAACTTTCTCGACACATGTACCAGAGAATCCACCGTAGGAACCAGATCCAACATAATCCTTGACGATCGTTGGATCTCCAGTAGTACCAGCAACTGTAAAGAGTGCAGTATCTTCTGGTGGATTTGTAGTGATAGATTCACTAGCACCACTAGCAGTGAACAGATTACCTTCACCATCAAAGTGATATTCAACGCTAAGAGTAGCAAAACCACTCCAAGTGTATTCTGGTGCATCTCCAAGATATGCCTCTGTATGTTTCTCGGAAACTCTTGTTCCAGAGAATCCACCATAAGAACCAGATCCGATGTAAGGTGTTCGGGCAAATGCTTCGTTGCCTGTTCCTTGTAACTGATAGAGTCCTGTAGATTCTTCTACAACACCAACTGCTTCCGCTGCACCGCCTGCAGTAAAGAGGTTTCCAGAACCAGGGTATCTGACTCTGTAGATAAACTCGACTGCACCACCGATTGTGTATAGTCCAGTTGCTTCCTCTGCAACTCCAACCTTCTCGATAAGAGCTTGACCAGAGAACGTAGATAGAGTTCCACCTTGAACAACTGCAATGACTGTAGTAGATTCTGCAACAGTACCAGTTGCATCAAATATAATTGTGCTTTCTGGTATATTTGTAGTCTTGGATTCTGCTGCTCCTCCAGTAGTGAATAGAGATCCAGATCCAACATGATTAACGATGTAGTTGAATTCAACTTGACCGCTGACTGTGTAAAGACCAGTCGCTTCTTGTGTTGCAAATAGAACTCTCTCTGTTATAAATGGAGCAAATGGTTGTCCACCATGTCCACCAACCGTTGTGAAAGAACCAGATCCAATTTCTGTTGCTGGAGTAAAGGATTCTCCTGTAGTTCCACCAACAACAAAGAGTGCAGTATCTTCTGGAGGATTACTTGTGATAGCTTCAGCAGATCCACTTGCAGTGAATAGAGATCCAGATCCAACATAATCATCAGTCTGTCTTTCGACTGCATTTCCAGATAGAGTATACTGAGCAGTATCTCCAGTGTAATCTTGAGTTGCTCTCTCGACTGCAGTACCAGATAGTGTGATAGCAGTTGCAGTACCAATATAACGTTCTGTATGTTTCTCAATACCAACACCAGATACTGTAAAGAGACCTGTTGCTGCTTCGTTGACTGTAACTGTCTCTGCAACTCCACCAGCAGTAAATAGATTTCCAGATCCGATATATCTGTCTGTCTGTTTCTCAACTGCGGTACCTGATCCAGTGAACAGAATGGTACGTTCTGGAGGATTAGTTGTAGTAGATTCGACAAGTCCACCAGCAGTAAATAGATTTCCAGAACCAGTAAATCTGAATGTGAACCTGTAAGTATTACCAATAAATGCAGGTGCTGTAAATAGTTCGATAGTACCAGCACCATCAATCTCACCAAATCTAGCGAAACGTTCAATTGCTGCACCAGAGAATCCACCGTAAGAACCAGAACCAGTATACCTTCTCTCGAATGGAGTAGAAGCTACACCACTTATAGTGTAAGTTCCGTGTGCAGGATCAAGTATATGTGCTAGATTTCCGTCAGCACCGTAATCTTCCTCACCATCTGTGAGTGGATTGGTTATCTGACCTTGATCTTCGTTAGATGTAGCATTAGCATCGACACTTCCATAATCCTCAGATGTGAGTGTATTAGGAAGATCTCTGTCGTATACCCAAGTTCTAGATTCTGCAGCACCACTGAGTGCGTTGAGTGTTCCAGATCCATTGAATGCGTGAGTTCTAAGTATGGCGACAACACCACTGACTGTAAAGAGTCCAGTAGTATCATCTGTCTGCGCAACTGTCTCTGCTGCTCCACCAGCAGTGAATAATGTACCAGAACCAACCCAAGAAGGAAGTCTAACAACATGCGCTGCACCACTGGTTGTATAGGTTCCTTGAGCAGGAGTAATGACTGTATTGAGAATACTACCATTGTCTTCCTCACCCGCAGTAGTAGGAAGATTAATGCTACCGTCATCCTCATTGGTGGTTGATGTAGCAGAAACAAGACCATTGTCTTCCTGAACAAATGGTAATACAAGTTCATCACTGTAATCATAAGTCCTAGACTCTGCTGCACCACCGATAACAGGTAGAGTACCGAAGGCATCATACTTCCAACAGAATCTATATGTGTTACCAATAAATGCAGGAGAAGTAGATAGACTAAACAATCCTGTTGATTCTTCTGCAACTCCAGAAGATTCTGCAGCACCACCAAAGGAGAATAGAGAACCAGAACCAACCTCAGCAAATATAGGTTCAAACTTGACGTGACGTGCTTGCTCTTGTGTCTTCTCATCACCAACTTGAGGGACGAGACCTGTTTCAGGAGTAACATATGAAGCGTTACCAGCAAGAAACTCATCAATCTCTGCCTGAGTAAGAGGATCTCTAGTAAGACTGAGAGTGATTCCACCAGTTGTTCCAGTAACAGTCTGATCATAAAGAACAGTACCATTGCTTTCCTCACCAGCAGATAGAGGATCAACAATGGTTCCGTGATCTACGTCTGGATTAGGCGCAGTTCCAGTAACAAGACCATTATCTACAGATGAGAATACAACAACAGAACTGTCGTTATAGTCGAAGGTGACTTTCTCGACACATCCACCGATACTGAATAGAGATCCAGATCCAACATAATCTCTAGACCTAGAGAATGCAGATGTACCAACAACAGTGAAGAGGTAAGTTGATTCGTAATCAAGGACAAATACCTCTGCTGCACCTGATGCTGTGAATAGAGAACCAGAACCAGTATATCTACGAGTAAATGGAGTCTCAGCAACACCAGTAAGATCAATTGTTCCTGTAAGAGGATATGTGGTAGCAGTATTGATGACTGTACCATTGTTCTCTTCTCCTGCAGTAAGAGGATCGCTGATAAGACCATTGTCTTCCAGAACTGTTGCAGTAGAACTGATAAGACCATTGTCTTCTGTGCTGAATACATCAATAGAGGTTTCGTTGTAATCCCAAGTAACTGCCTCTGCACATCCACTGAGTCCAAATAGAGATCCAGTACCAACATAATCTCTCGTTCTTGGAGTTTGCGCAACACCAACAATATCGAATAGTCCAGTTGCTTCTTCCGCAAATGTAACTTTCTCGACAAGAGCTTGACCAGAGAATGTACTGAATGTACCTCCACCAGTTTCAGGTACAATACTTTTCTCTACAGAGTTGCCGCTTACAACATATGATCCTGTTAGTGGGAACGTTGTAGAAGTATTGACGATCGTTCCGTAAGTAAATTCACCTGCGGTTGTTGTCTCTGCAATCGAACCATCATCAAAGTGATCGGTAAGGTAATTGGTTGGATCAATAACATTACCATAATCATCAGTTGTAACAACATCAATTGAGGTTTCATTGTAATCCCAGGTGACTGCTTCCGCTGCACCATTAAGAGTGAAGAGAGAACCACTACCAATGTAAGGTCTTGTTCTACTGAATGCTGTAGATCCAGATACATTGAATAGACCGAATGCATCATCTGTTTGTGCGACTGCCTCAACAGCACCACCGATTGTGAATAATCCACCAGAACCAATCTGAGAGAAGATAGGTTCAAACTTAACATCTCTTGCTTGTTCCTGTGTTTTGATATCGCCTGCCTGAGGAACGAGTCCTGTCTCAGGAGTAACGTAATCTGGATTACCAGCAAGTATTTCATCAACTTCCTCTTGAGTAAGAGGTTGTCTTGTGTAAGAGAACGTGAAGATAGGTCCAGTTCCACCAGCGTAAGGTTGAACTGTTTGAGTGTATAGGATTGTATTGTAGTCTTCTTCACCAGCAGTGAGAGGATCTGAAACTAAACCACTATCTTCAAAGACTGTTGTTGTAGCAGTGATGTTACCATAATCATCAGAAGTAAATACAACTTGCTCACCATAATCAAATGTGACTTTCTCAACTCCACCACCAACAGAAGGTATGATACCACTACCGATGTAAGGTCTAGTTCTGGCGTATACAGTTGTACCAACAATATCAAACAGTGCAGTTGCTTCCTCTGCAAATGTAACTTTCTCAACCAGAGCTTGACCAGAGAATGTGGATATAGATCCAGATCCAATAAATCTACGAGTAAATGGAGTCTCTGCAACACCGCTAGTAGCAAGTGTACCTGTGAGTGGGTATGTTGTAACAGTATTAACAATAGTACCGTTATTTTCCTCACCATCAGTTAATGGAGAAGCAACAGATCCATTGTCCTCAGTTGTCTGAACTGAGTTAGTAATAAGACCATTGTCTGTAGTAGTAACAACGACAATAGAAGTTTCATTGTAATCCCAAGTTGCAGACTCTGCGGCACCACCAATACTGAACAATCCACCTTCAACAAATGGTGCGTTCCAACAGAACCTATAAGTATTACCGATAAATGCAGGTGCTGTAGATAGACTGAATAGACCAAAGGTATCGTCTGTCTGTGCAACAACTTCGACTGCTCCACCAATAGCAAAGAGAGAACCAGAACCAATCTGTCCAAAGATCGGTTTGAATTGAACATCTCCTGCTTCTTCTTGTGATTTTTCTTGTCCATCAACAGGAACTAAACCTGTCTCAGGTGTAACATAGTCTGGGTTAATATTCAGACGTTCATCAATCTCTGCTTGAGTCCAAGAAGGTCTTTGATAAGCAAATGTAATTCCACCAGTAGTACCTTGTACAGTTTGACTGTAAATAACACTACCAAGATCTTCTATTCCTTCTGTTAATGGATTTGTAATAGATCCATAATCTATATCTGGATTAGGCGCAGTTCCTGTAATCAGACCGTTATCAACAGGTGTAGCAAAAGTGACTATAGAAGATAAGTTATAATCAAATGCTGCTGCCTCTGCTGCACCACCAACAGAAGATAGAGTTCCACTAAAGATTTCACGGAATACAACAGCATCTAAACCAGATCCAGATATATTCGCAGAACCAGATCCAACATAATCATCAGTCTGTTTCTCTATACCCTGACCAACTACAGAGAATAGATAAGTGTCTTCTGGAGGATTAGTTGTAGTAGATTCAGAACCACCACCAACAGCAAAGAGAGAACCAGTAACAGCGGAAACAGTAAATGTATTAAGAATACTACCATTATCATCAATACCCTCAGTAAGTGGATCAATGATCTCACCATGATTAACGATAGATCCACTAGCAGTAATAAGACCGTTATCATCTGTAGTGAATACAACTACTGTGTCTTCGTTGTAATCAAACGTTGCAGACTCTGCTGCACCACCAACTGAGAATAGAGAACCAGATCCAACGTAATCATCAGTTTGTTTTTCTCCAGCAATATCAAAGTGGTATCTTGGAATAGGATATCCAGGATTCCAGAAATAAGTGTTGTATAGGAATGCTTTTCCAAGGCGAAGTTGTGTTGGTCTACGTGTGTGGATATAATATGGTGGTTCCTTTGGTTGACCAAAGAAATTTGTTTGAATAAGCTGCCCTGGGAAGATAGCTGATTCACCTTTCTCTTGAATAATAACTTTTTCAACAGATGTACCTGATACAGAGAAGAGTCCTGTACCAAACTGTCCGAATATTGGTTTATATTGTACGTCTTCTGATTCTTCCTGTGTCTTCTCAACACCAACTTGAGGAACTAATCCTGTTTCTGGAGTAACATACTGTGGGTTGATGGTAAGTTTTTCATCAATCTCTTCTTGTGTCCAAAGACTTCTGACGTAAAATACTCTAGGACCACCAGTACCGCCAAAGACATCTTCACTAAATCCAATATGTCCATGATCAACAGCACCTTGTGGTATACCTTCTGTTGTAGTACCAAAGTCTACATCTGGATTAGGTGCAGATGCTGTAATAAGATCATAATCTTCAGTACTGAAGAGATTAACAGAATCTTGACTCTGATGGAATGTTGCAGTCTCGACTGCACCACCTAGTGAGAATAAAGAACCAGAACCTAACCAAGAATTAGTTTTTCTTTTACCAGCAATATCAAGGCGCTGAACTCCCGTAGGGTAGTTTGGCGTATTTAAGAAATTCTGACGATTTATATAATATGGGAGACTAGGATTAAAGACGGAATTCCAATCAATTGCTCTTCTGTTGTATAGGAATGATCTTCCAAGACGAGGTTGCTTAGGTCTAGCAGTGTGGATATAATATGGTGGTACTGCTGGTTGACCAGAGTATGTGTTTTGACTGGGCGGTACAAAGTCTTGAATAAGCTGCCCTGGGAAATCAGCTGATTCACCTTGTGCTTCAAAACCAGTTGATTCAGCAACTGTACCTGTTACAGCAAAGAGTCCAGAACCTGTTTGTCCGAATGTTGGTTTATATCTTTCAGATACTTCACCACCAATTATATGACTAAATCCAGAACCAACCCATTCATACCTATTGATAGGCATATCAGGGATTCCTGTAGCAGTAGTTCTAGTTTGGTAACGTAAACCAGTTTCTTTACGCTCACCTAATGTAAACTTACCTCTAGCTGCTTCTACTGTTTGTATATCATGAACAGTTCTGCGTCTCTGTCCAAATACTATGGAACCGTAATCTTCCTCTCCCTCGCTGAAAGGTTCTGTAATGCTGCCGCCATCTGGAGTCGGAAAATAAAGAGCTTGACCCAGAATTGCTTTTTGGTTTTGTAGATAACCCTCATGTAAGGGTTCTATAGTTCCATAATCATCATCTGATAATAGTAGATCAGAATCGGTATTATAAGATGCGTTAAATGTTTCTACCGCCGCACCATCAAATGTTGCTCCACCTGAACCCAACCAGAATGCGGAACTGCGTTCCATACCATCAGATATCTCGAATATGGTTCCTGAACCAATCCATATACGTTTGAGTGACTGCCCAGCGACACCAGACGCTGCGATATTACCAGAACCAAGATAACTCGTCCTAGCAAACGCTTCGTTCGTTGTAGAGGTCATAGACGCAACAGCGCCCATAGGTGAAATACTTTGATTTACAATCTCTCCTCTATCTCCATCAATATCACTTTCTGCTAAGA
>Ga0209348_1000341_pt1 | contig 25573 bp, 22 predicted proteins | sample ETNvirenome_2_30_FD_184065 | JGI IMG/M metagenome (GOLD analysis project Ga0209348, IMG submission 184065) | Marine viral communities from the Pacific Ocean - ETNP_2_30 (SPAdes) (version 2) | ecosystem: Environmental > Aquatic > Marine > Oceanic | place: Pacific Ocean | collected 2013-06-22
CAAACGAACCAGTTGAGGTTGATGAACCACTTACATTAGCAAATGTTCCATCTGAGTTAATAATAGTTGGATTACTATAAGATCCTAATGTAACTTTATTATCACTAAATGCCTCAATAATAGGCATTCCAGAAATTGTACTTACACTAAATAAACTACCAGTCATAATATTTGAAACATTAAATAATTCATGGTTTGAATTAGCAACAGAAAATAGTGTAGATCCAGTAGCTGATCCTGAAGCATTAATTGATATTTTACCAAAAGAACCTGTTGAAGTTGTTGAACCACTTATATGTCCACTAGCAGTCACGTGTAAAACATTTTTTATAGAGTTACTTCCTAAATTTAAATCTTGTGTTGCTGTATGATTACCTAAATTATCACCACCAGCGACAGCGGCTGCTAATGAAGCAGATACATCTGGTATATCAGGTATTGATAATGTGCCACCAATAACAGAAGCACCAGCAGTTTCCAACCTACCAAATGAACCAGTTGATGTTGATGAACCACTTATTTTTGCATTAGCTCCTAAAGATACAACATCAGAAATAAAATGAGCTTGGTTTCTAAGAGATGTAAATCCAGTATTAGTAGAAGCATATAATCGAAAAAGTTCATTGTTACCAGAATCTTTAAATATGTATCCCTCATTTGAATTTGTAGAAAAAACAGAGTAATAACTTTCTAAACCGTAATTATTTTTCCAACTAGATTGACCAAATCTTATCTTTGGTGTAGTTCCTAAACCATCTCCAAGATGTAAATCATCTCCAACTGCAGGAGCAGATAATCCATCATTTAGTGTTATTTCATTTGCAAATGTAGCATCTGTTGCGTTTACTCTACTTACATCAACTCTACTTGCTTCAACTCTTCCAAACGAACCAGTTGAGGATGCTGAACCACTTATTGTATTTTGTGAACCATCAGTTGCATTTGGTGATGAGCCTCCACCACCACCACCAGCAGCTAATGAAGCTGATGTAAAGTGACCACCACCAACTTCTATAACACCAAATGAACCAGTTGAGGTTGATGAGCCACTTACACTTCCAACAACTTCTAAAGCAACACCTGGAGTTGTTGTGTTTATACCTACTCTATTGTTTGCAGCATCTGTTGCTAAAATTTCTGCTCCATTATCAGCCATCACATGAAAATCAACATTTTCATTTGTATTATTTATAATAATTTTACCAGCGCTCGCTTCATATTTTATCGCTGATTTTCCACCAGCAACTAAATTTACTTTATTAGCATCGAATAATAAGTGAGTATCTGTATCTCCATTGTGAATTAATTTTACCTCATCAGTACCACCACCGCCACCAATAAAGATATTCTGACCTTGTACTAAAAAATCTCCACTCGCAGTAACTTCTTCATTACCAAAATCTATACTAAGTACATCTGTATTATCACTACCTCTTCTAAATTTAAAATTATTATTAGCATCCGATGTTTTTATATAACCTACAGTACCAGACTGACCTAAAGCTAGAAAATCACTAAAGTTATCATCAGATAATCTTAATTGAGCAAAAGAGGAATTTATATTAACTTGACCATTTGCAATTACAGCACCAAACGAACCAGTTGAGGTTGCTGAACCACTTATGAGATTTGAACCACCACCTTGAAAAGAACCACTAATACCAGCCGCAGTAAATGAACCACCACCACCACCACCAGCTTCAGCCTCTTCAACAGTTATCCTAGCTGCTAATGAAGCCGATACAGAGGTAAATGAACCGCTTATTCCTGTAGCGGTAAATGAACTACCGCCGCCTCCACCGCCGCTTCCAAATCCAGCAGCAGCAACTGATGCTGATATGTTAGCATAGAATCCGAATGAAGCGGTTGAGTTAGATGAGCCTGAAATATTTAAGTCTGTGTTATCCCACTCTATATATTGGTTTGCATCTCCTAATTTAAAATGTCCTGTGTTATACCAATAGTTGTTGGAGTTTCTAACCAAACCATCACCAGTTGTTAGGAATGATTCGTTTCCATCCTCATCTACAGTTATGAATCCTATGTCTACTATTGAACCATCTGATCCCGTGACGAATCTAGACATGTTTGATGAACCGCTTACGGGTATTCCATTACTATTTTTACCGACATACATACTACCGCTTGGTCCCGTATTTATATCCATTTGACCAAAATAAGAACCTGTTGTAACTGTTAAATCCCCTCTAACCTTTAATGTGTTCAAGCCAGCGTCATATCTGACGTGTTGATTAGCACTACCTAATTTGAAAAAGTTGTTATTATACCAATAGTTATTAGGATCAGAATATAAACCATCACCTATTCCTGTTATTACTGTTACACCATTATCATCAATTGTGGTAAATCCTAAATCTATTATTGAACCATCGCTAGTAGTTACATATCTAGAAGCATTCGCAGATCCGCTAACCTCTATACCACCTGAATACTTACCAATAAACATTTTACTCTCATTGGTATCTATGTATAGCTCTCCTTCTAATGAACCTGATGGAATAAATAAAGAACCTGTAAATGAGTGTCTGTCATCAGAACTATCACCGAAATTTGTTGAACCACTTACATCTATGGTTGTTATGTTTGTAACGGATGATGAGACTATAAATTTTTTCGCTTCTACAATTTCAGCCTCAACTCTTCCAAATGAACCTGTTGAGGTTGCTGAACCGCTTATTACATTTAAACTACCAGATAAAGCTCCCTGCCACGAACCACTTACAACCGTTGGACTTAATCCAGCAGCAAAACCTGATGAACCACTGACAGCAGCTGCTGTTAAACTTCTTAAAAATACTGCATTTTCGCCTAACGAACCGCTTATATCTGTAGCTATCTGAGCTGAACTGCTTAATAATGTATTACTTAATTCATCTTCAGCGGTAGTAATTCTGGAGGAAAATGAACTAGAAACCAGCCCAATATCAGAAACCGACATATCTGAAATTCTTAGATTACCAAAAGAACCTGTTGAAGTTGATGAACCACTTATTTTTGTTGCTTTTGGAAATAAAACATTATCAGAATCAGCATCGGTTTGAAAAAGAATATCACCATCATTATCTTCAACCTTAAAATCAATATTGTTTCCACCTGGATTAATCGTAACATGATGAGGAGAACTACTATCTTTTTCTACATCAACAAATGTGATATCACCTGCTTTAAATCGAATCCTATTATTAGTAAAATTAATTCGTGTATCTGTGTCATCTTTATGTTGAATGGTTGAATCAACAAATAAATCTCCATTTATTGTCGCATCCCCATCTACTGTTGCATCTCCACCTATTGTTATATCGCCACTTACATCTGAGGTGCTTGATTCTACTCTACTAAATGAACCAGTAGATACTGATGAACCGCTAATTTTACCTAAATTATCTATTGTTAAATTTGAACTTGATACAGTTAAAGAGCCGGTAAACTGATGTGTATCATCTAAAGTATCTCCAAATATAGTTGAACCACTGCTGAACGATTGAGTCATATGAGTTATTGATGACGAAACTATGTAGGTTTCAGCTATTATGTTTCCTTCTACTGTTACATCACCTGTGGTTTTTATGGTATCAAATATTACATTATCAGTAGTTCCTAAACTCTGAACAGTTGAGAAATCATTTATTAGTGATGAAGCTGTTGTCTCTGTATCGGTTACCCTTACAGAAAAACTCCCACTATCCACCTGTAAAGCATCAACATTAGCCTCCTCAGTTGTCAATCTTGTAGAGATTGAACCGCTATCTGTGGTAATTCTTGTTGAGAAAGAACCGCTATCGACTACTAATCCAGCTATGCTAGCAGTAGCATTAGTTGTTGATACACTAAATGAAGCGCTTGTGTCTGTAAAAGAACCGCTAATATCTGAGGCAATCTGAGCACTGCTACTCAACATTCCAACAAACGTGGTAGCGGTTAACGGACCAGTTACATCAAATGAACCGCTTACAGCAAAAGAACCTGTTAGATTAGGATTTAACTGTTTTGACTTAATTGTTGCCATTCACGTTCTCTCTTATCATCCCACCATCTTTTCACACTATGGGATATCTTTTCTTTGTGTTCAATAGTCTTAGGTTGTTTCATCTTTTCAATCGTATCCATAGTAAGCTTTCTATCCGACTGAGCGCATGATTTACATACACTGTTATTACCTACCGCCCTATCAAACGAATCTTTTCTTGTATAATAAATTACCCTATTACAATCAGGACATTTTCTGTTCTTTCTATCCTTCCAATGTCTTTTTCTCATAGTAATAAATATCACGAAATGGTAAAAGAAAAGTGGGATTTAGGAATTAAATTTACCTTGTGCGATAATTTCATCATCATTTTCTAAAATGTATCCGATACTATCAGTATCAACTTTTAACAGAAAGTTAGAGCCTGCTTGCTGCACTGTTAATGCGTCATGTTCCATATACTGACCATTTAAGAAAAATATAAAATCATTTTCGCTTGTAGCAGTCAATTGTGTTGGAGCAGATGCTGTAACCGCTGTAAAGCTTGCTGTTGAGTTTCCTGTTATTGATGAGGCTTTTTTAACAAAAGATTTTCTCAAATAAGTATCCATAGGTCTTAGTGAGTTTTCATTTATTAAAGTTTCACCTTCTAAATTTATAGAGCCTGATATATCTAATGAGCCTGTAAACTGATGTAAATCATCTAATGTATCACCGAAAATAGTTGAGCCGCTACTAAACGATTGAGTCATAGTAGTTACAGTAGAATTAATTATATAATTTTCTGCTATAATATCACCTAAAACAACCCAATCTGTATTAACCTGAGCTTTGTTATCAGGTCTTTGAGATATTTCAAAAGATGTAGGTCCTACATGAATAGCGTTTGATGCACTAACATTTTGAAATTGAACTGTGCTTGTAGTTCCAACATCCTGTCCAATACTAAAAGTAAATGTTTGAGGAATACCACCGTTAAACGAACCAGCACCACCAATGGTAACTCCAGTTCCCTCAGATATCGTTATTGGATTTGCTAAACTACTCTGAGCGCTTGGAGCTTGAGAAACAGAGACCCTGACATCTTTTTTACCATCTGTTAAATCTCCTAAATCTATTCCAACACCATCATTTATTATTATCCTTTTTGGAGTTAATTGCTTTTGAGTTGTTACAACATTATTAAATTCTTCAGGTATCAGATAACCGTTTAATGTTACTGTAAAGTTTGTTCTTATTAATCTTTCTGTATTTACGCTTACCTCACTAGCATCTGTATAATTATCTATTTGTGTTCTAAATTTAAATTTACCATCCTCACCCCAATATGAACCCTCTGAGTAAATTATCTGTTCAACAATTTTATTCATCTGTTCTATATAAGATGTCCAAATTATAAAATCATAACTCAATGTGACATAATCAGGCACAGCAACACTATACAACTCTTTCTGTTTATTCAATCCTTGTTGAACCGAAAACTTATCATATCTGTTCTTATCAGTATATTGTTTTTGAAATGTATAGAAAAGCTTTGGATCTTTTGGATTTAATTTATCAACCCCTAAATTAGAATCTTTTTCAATAGATGTTCTTTTAAATACTATTAAAGGTATGACTAATTGTTTTTTATTATCTAAAAGATAACCACTCTTTTGAACCATATTCCATCTTTCAGGATTAGAGTACATAATTGGGACTTTTATTACATCACCATTTTCCTCTACTTTTGGTTGAAGAACATTGTTAAAATAAAACATTATTGTTGCATCAATATCCATCAAACCAATAGAAAAGTTTTTTACATTATCGTCATCTCTTGAGCGAATTAATCCTCTGTTAAATAACTTTCTTCTATTTCGTGGTATTGGTTTTTCTCGAGCCATTAAATACTCCTAACCCTTTCTATTTGAATAGAGCTTTTTCTTATTAAAAATGTGTTTGCAACTACAGAATAGTTTTGTTCAAACATACCACCAATCAACTGATTTTCATTTATTGAACCAACTTCAAAATAACCGTAGTTCCAATCTATTAAATCTCCTATTTCTAAAACCATTGAAGCGTCAATAAATGCTTGTCTTAAAAATGAGAATGTAGCAGTCTGATTATTATCCGGCCCAAACTCATCTTGATTATAATCAAAATCTTGAGCATCAATTAGAGCAGCCATTTGCACACCATTTTTGTATGCTTTTTTGCCACCAGCGCTCTCTCCATACATATTCGTCATTGACTCTTGCAAAGATGGTTTGTAAATAACAACTTCTTGATTTATTATACCATCTTTATTTCGCTGTTTATCTCCAACTAATTCTCTACTGACTCTTGTTATTAAATCAATATCTTTCTGTGGTAAAAATCTACCTGCCATTTTATTATCCTATGTAAATTGGGTATGGAACTTTAGCTAACTTTTCTTGTAAAAACTCAGCCTCATCTTTATCAGCCTCTAATAAAGCTTTTCTGCTTGTTTGTTCTAACATCTCTCTGAGTTGTGTAACCAAAGTTTCTTTTTCAGCAGTAGCCTCCGATCTCAATGTTTCACCATCTAATGTGGTTTCTGCATTGGGTATCGGAAGAGAAGCGTATTTACTACGAATAGTTCCTAATAATTCTTTACAAAGAGCTAAACCATATTTTTTTATCCACTGTTTTCCCACATCATTGATATGCCTAAACTCCATATTGTCATATGGCGCATTTGAAAAATCAGAAACCACAGCTGTGGTAACCCCTTGTCCTGTATTGCTTCTATCATTCTTTAATATGTATTTGAAATGTAATTTATAATTTGTTTCTGGATTTGGAAATATCCTAAGTTTGTTATTTTGTAATTCAAATGAGTAAGCAGATTTTCTTATCTGATCGTTGAATTCAATAGCTTGAATTTTTAATATGTCAGCATACATTGGCATCAACATAAACTGAACTGCTGGAGAGCTATTTCCAAAACCAAAGCTATCCAACATATTATACGAACCATCACCTGTTCCAGCATAGGGATCAAAGTATCTAGTGATTGCTGGAGAAGCCTCATAGAACACTTTTCTAACCTCTATAGCATTACCGCTTTCTGAAACATTAGCCCATAAAGCATTTAAGTCATAAACTTGTGAACCGCTAACAACATCGATAGATCCACTTTTAAAATCTATTGTACCACCCACACCAGCTTCTGTACCATATTGTTCGGCTAACTCTACATTTCTACCAAATGTAGGAGTTACTTTAGTATGCGTTATATTTGAACCTGTAGATTGACCTTGTAAAGATAACATATTGTCTTTAATATTAAATTGATTTACTTGAGCTGAGTATTCTGTAATAGATTCTTCGTAACAAGCATAAAACTGTTGTTCTTGTAATTCAACAGCCACTATTGGATAACCCAATCTTTTAGCAGCCCAATCAGCAAACTTATCTACGGAGTGATTGCCTGATCCTGAAAACTCTGTATCTGTATCGTAAAATCCATAGGGAGTTTCACCAGCTTCAAATGAACTACTTCCTGGCCAAATTGCTTCCATTATATTCTCCTAAAAAGGTATAGTTATTCAATAATAAATATACAAGGCACAAAAAAAGGGTGAGAAAACTCACCCTTTTTAAGTTGTTCAATTGTTATTCAATTAAACTTGGTTTATATCAGTAACGATAACTTTACCATAGAATTCGGTTCTTACCATCTTCTTAGCATAGCGAGTCATTACACCTTTACGTGGAGTAAAGTTCTTTGGATCATAAACCAATGGTGTCATAATCATCGGCACATATGGAGCATATACAGCACCAGTTTCTAAGAAATTGCTTCCTCTGAAACCAACAAGTATAGTATTATCCAACATGTAAGGATTCTTATAAACTGTGTATCGGTTGTTGATTGAACCAACAGCTTCTACACCCATAGCGTATGTTTTACCCTCAGCATTACCTGTATTGGCAATATATCCACTTACAGATTCTAATATTGTAGCAGTTTCAGGTGAAACAACAACAAAGTTAGCACCACCACGTAGTGTTTTCTGATGTATAGCGTTAGACACAGATTGTATCTTAATACCTAATGTTTGAAACCAAGATGGCTTGGTATAAGCATTAGAAGCACCACTTATCTCTGAGAAAGCAGGTGCGCCTGTTCCACTTCCATCATACTCGAATCCAACTTTAGCTGACCAGTATTCTGTCTTAGCACTAGCATTTATCTTTAACATATCTAGGATTTCTAAATCGATTTCCATAGCGATGTATTCACTTAACATAGCAGTTAATTCAGCTTCTGCATCAACAGAGTGATAAGCGTTAAGGTCTTGAGCAAGCTCAGGAGTCCAAACAGCTTTCAACTTACGAGTCTTAGCAACGATAGCTTCACTCTTTAGTGATATGTCAATCTCTGGAATGTCAATATCCAATTCAGGATTATTGTCAATCTGAGCTGCAGTAGCTTCAAAATCACCACGATTAGTAGCAACTGGAGCTTCATGATAATTAACAACTAAGTCAGCAGGTGCTGCAGCTGTATCTTTCCTTGCAATAAAGGAAACTTCTGTTTCAGCAGCATTTAGTGTTGTATAAGCTGGAAAGAATTCATCAAAACCTGAACCAGAAACTTCCCATGCTCTAATACCTTCTAAATCAGGTCTTGTAAAGGCAGCTGTAGAAACAGTTAGCTTTATTAAACCATCATCAGCTAAATGTCCAGTAGCTACAGAAGCAGATAAATCTGGTTCAAACTCAACATCTTTCCAAGTTACTGAACCGGAAATATAATTTCCTGAACTTGCAGCGGAAGCATGTATAGATTGAGCAGCAGTTGCTTTATCGTTAATTGAATATCCAAATTTACCAGCACCATACAAACCGCCCGTAGCATCTACGTTAGATCCAGAAGTATTACCAAATACATCTGAGTTCTCTTCGGTATTAGTTTGGTTAGCAGATCCATATTTGAAATCCAAAAAGAAAATTAGACCAGATGGTAGATTCATCGGCTGAACACTAACAAACTCTTGTGCTGATAATTCACCAAAGATTCTACGAACCAATGGTAAAGCAACACCAGACCATTCTTCTTTAGATCCACCAATACCAGTTTGAGAAGCCTCTTTAATTAACTGAGTAGCTTGGTTTTCTAAAAGAACAGCCATTCCTGTTTTCTTAGTGGAGTCATCGATTCCGTCTAATAATCCGGTTGGCTCCCATTTGCCGACTAACTTACGAGTCTGCTTTAGGAGCTCTTGATGAGGGTTGTGACCACCCATCAAGTCGTTTATTTTTAAATCTGACATTATATGTCTCCCAATTTAAATAAGGTTAGCCAACTTCTTAAACCTATCTCTCAAATCTGTGCTTTCAGAAATTACTTTCTTTTCAGATTTGGTAGATGCGACTGGCTTTGAAGCAGCTCCCTTAGATTCATTAATATTGTTTCTAGCATTAATAAAAGATTCACCAAGTGTGGAATAAACCAACTTGACTTCTCTTAGATTATTTGCTCTGTCGAATTGCTCAACGACTTTCATCTTCTGTTCATTGTTAAGACCATACTTACGGAACAACTTGTTTGTAAATAATAGTTTAGCATTTAGCAGATTGACTTCATTTAGCTTTCCACGAAGTGTTTCGATTACGGAACGATGTTCTTCAAGATCTGATTTAAGCTCTTTAACTTCATCCTTCTTTTCATCTTCTTCTTCTTCCTCTGAAAGTGCTTTAAGGACTTCATCAAGATCAATATCTTCATCCATATCATCTTCCTTATCCTCACCCTCTTTGAGTTTAGCTTTTCCGTCAGCTCCAACACCTGTTGTATCGTTAGCTTTCTTATTGACTTTGTTATCACCCTTACCGATATCAGAAGAAACATCATTTTCATCCATCTTTTCATCTTCATCTTCTTTCTTAGCAATTTCGTCAATTTCAGATTCCAACTCTTTGATTACAGATTCTAAGTCAAGATCTTCATCCATATCATCTTCTTTTTCTTTCTTAGCTATCTCATCCATATCATCTTCATCTTCTTCCTCAGCGACTACAGGTGCGTACTTTACGCCATCTATTTCAATGATTTTGGATTCATCCATTTCTTCATCATCATCCATCTTCATTTCTTCCATGTCCTCATCATCATCCATCTTCATTTCTTCCATATCTTCATCGTCATCCATTTTCATATCATCCATTTTCATCTCATCCATATCATCATCTTCTTTTTCCTTCTTAGCGATATCATATACTTTGGAAACTTCGTTCTTTTCATCATCTTCATCTTCGATTTCATTCTGAATCTTCTGTGAAAGCATAGACTGTAGTTTAGGTGTGAAAGCCTCTTCTAAAGCCATCTTTGCATTTTCTAAAGCAGTCTCACGAACAGCTTTTGCGTCAGCAATTGCTTCTTTTAAGAGATCATCCATTGTTATTCTCCTATTTAGGATTTAGTATAGTTATTGGGAACTATAATAGAATTATTACATTTCGATTACACCGTATGCGATAGGAACGGTGTTTTTAGTTTTGATATATATAAATATAAGAAATTAGAATTTTTTACCCTTTTTGCGTGAATCTTCCTCTAAAAGTTTAATTTTTTTCCAATAATTACGGGCTTTAGCCTTATTTTTCATTTCTTTTTTAATATCGGATGGTTTTTTATAGAACTCTCTCTCCCTTAATTCATACATCATACCTGATTCTTTTACCTTTCGTTTGAATACACTGAGAGCCTTGTCAATATTATTATTCTTTACGACAACCTTTATACCCATACTTACCTCTTAATCTGTTTCTTTTTTCGCCTTGTAGTTTCTATCCACATAATTGAAGAAATCTTTTTTATCTTCATCACTCATACTTCCTACATTGGATACATTAAATTTTTTCATAGCTTTTTTAAAGAATGCTTTATAATCATCTTCCTCTCTGAACATCATCTTATCAGCTTCATCCATATCGCTTCTGACATCTCTATCATCATCGTCATGACCATACACATGCTTTTCATTTATCTTATAATATCTACTCAATATGTTGCCCATGTCCTCATAAAGACCTGTCATTCTTTCTTGAAGAGAATTAGCTTCCATAGCTACTTTGCCAAATTGTTTAGATAAACCAGTGAGTTCTTTCATATTACGACTAACTGTAACCTTATCAAACATATCATCTGTTTCAGATAAGGTATGTTGTGCAGCACCCTCAGCGATTGCTGATAGTGATTCCGCTACCTCTTTAAGATTTCCGCTACCATAGATACTTTCACCTATGGAATTATAATTACCGATTTTAGAAACTAATTCCTTAACATTTATCTGTGGCGTATCGTCATTTTCTTTAATCCATGGATTATGAGAAACAACACCACTAGCAACTCTAACTTCTTTTAGTAAATCTTTTAATTTTATATTAGCCATAATATTATCTCCTCAGATATAAATATCTACCTTTCAAATTTTATTTCTGAAACTTATCATCTAAACCATCCTTACCATCTAAATAGTTATAAACTGATTGTAAGTAATCCATAGATTTTGTAAGTTTGGATTGAACCCAAGCAGGCATGCTAACCTCACCTCCTTTTCCCACATTATCAACTATGTTATAAATCATCTTAGCATACTCCATAGATCTCTCTAATTGTTGTTTAGCCATCTTACCCTCATGGTCATCTGCTTCATAAACATTATACTTTTTCTTTCTATATAACATATCCATCTTATCAACATCTTTATCTACATAGTCTGCTGGGTTTTCTAATATTAAGTCTTTTAACTTTAACATTACATACCTCTCGATGATTTTACAAACTTAAATGCTATATTTGACATTCCCACAATCGATAACTTTGAAAATTTCTTTTTATTAGCAGTGTTTATAGCATCATAAACCTGAGTTATAGCGGAAGCCGTATATGTATCAACCTTCATCTTTCTACCCAACTTAGGATCTTTTACCGATGAGTATCCTTTCTTTAAAACATTCCTTAAATCTTTAATAACCTGAGGATCTTTCATTTCATTGAGATCACCATTCTTTTTCTTTTTCAAAAGATGTGGTCCCGCTGGTTGTTCTCCGAGGTTTCCATCTATACCATAACCACAGGTTCCCTCTTGTAATGCTTTTTTAGCCTTTATGGAAAACTCTACCCAATGTTTTTTATAGAGTTTCATCAGCTCTAAAGCTTTTTTCTTATCTGTTTTTCCGATATCCTTAATTGAAGTTTTTATATCATTATCAAACTTATTCATATGGTTGTTAGCTATTTTATTAATCATAGAGGAAACTTCATTTACGGATTCTTTCATCCTATCTTTTACTTTTTCAATTGGAGTTATATTTTTAGTAAACATATCTGCCAATCCCCTATCCTTTCTCGATATTTTATTTCTTAATTCTTTTAATCTATTTATAACAACTGATAATTTATATTTTTCACCTCTGTTATCGGTATAACTAAACTCTTTACTACCAGTTCTAGCATCTCTTTCAACAGCGTTTTTAATTCTGCTATATTGTTGGTCAAAATATTTTCTTATCTGTTGTATTCTTCTGTTAGCCATCCTATCACCGATACTAACCTCTCTGACCTTTTTAGGTAGATCATCATGCTTTGTTTGAGCATACTTCTTAACAGACTTTTTACTCATTGATTTTGCAGCATCCCTAGCCTTTTTGGAAAACTTTGACGCTGGAGCATCTCCCTTTTGAATAGCCCTAACTATACCCATAAATTTTTGTTGTTGTTTAGAAGCTGCAGGCATTTTAGAAAGCCATGTATATGTCGTGATAGTTACTATACTTTCGTTTAGCAGCATCCATCAACATACCGTCTAATTTATTTCTAGCGGCCATCATTTCATTCATTTGACGAAACATATCATGTAATACCCTAATTGCCTCATATCCCTTTACCAAACTTTTCAATTTCATCTCTTTAGCCAACATAATTCTAGCCCCATTATGGTCATTGTAATCCGTAAGTTTTGAAATTTTGCTAATTATTCTTTTGTCCAACTCGACCTTTTCTAACAATAAGTCCGTTAACTTCATTATCTATCCCCTAAGTATGTCGTTAATCACCGCTTCAACCCTACCATATTTAGAATCACGAACAGATGCATTCCTATCCACACTCTCATTCATACCCTGTGGATACATAAAAGCACCATGCGTTGATGGATTGGAAACAAAATCGAAAGCGATTAGTTCAAAATCATCCTGCACCTCCTGTGCACCATTTTCATTTATGGATTCAACCGATCCCATACCACGCGAAGAGATACCAAGCTTTATTCCATTCTTAAATAACTCTCTTAAAATATTTCCGCTTGGTGTGGTTAGTATCTCAACAGTTCCAACCAAATCATCTCCATTGAATGCCATCTCTGTAATATTATGAGATACATTGGCTAGGTTTACAACAGATGATTCTGGATGATCTAACTCACCCATCGCTCTTTTTTGCTTTACGAATCCTTCCGAATACTTTTTAGCCTCACGCATCAGTATTTCTTTTGGGTAAACCCTACCGTTTTGGTTTTTAGTATCCGCTCTCTGTAACACACCCTTAACAACGAGCTTTCCATTGTTTTCCTTCATAGCCTCATTTATCTGATCGGCCTGTATTTCAAATGGTAGGTAATCTACTATTAATTGTTTCATTTTTTATCTCCGAAAAATCTTTCGTAATTTTCTTTTAGTATGTGTTGTTTTGATTCTTTTATTGGTTTGTATTTTTGTCCATTGATTGTAATTGTCTCATTTTGTTTTTGATACATCAACTCTTGTTTAGCATCTTCATATGCTTCAGGTGTTGGGTTACCATCTGGTCCTATCGCATCACCACCATACCCTTCATCTTCTATATATTGCATTATTTCTGCGTGAGTTGGTTCATCATCCCCATCATCTTCTGGTTCATAATCCAATATCTGTTTTTTCAAATCACCCAAAGTCATATTAGAATCATCGGGTATGGATGCTACTGTAGCATCATCAAACTTTGAACTTACCAAATCCATACCATCCCAGTATATATCATCACCGCCTATTTTATCCATTATTTCAGAATCGTTTTTTAACATATCCATAATATCATCAAGATCGATAGGACCAGAGTTAGCATCGGATATTTCTACATCATCACTTTCAGCATTATCATCTTCTGCATCAGCATCAAATCTCGCATCCCTATCCATATCATCAGCCTCATCATCGGCTGCTCTATTTGCATCTCTATCAAAATCACTACCGCCTAAAGATGAACCTTTTGGCTTTTCCTCACCACCATCTTTTTTGTCTTGATAATCATCATATTTAGTCATTGTATCATAAGCTATCTTTGCTGGATGATCTTGGGGAAGTTTTTTTGCAGAACCGGCTGGCATCTCTTGAGACTCACCTTCTTTATCCCTATACTTAATCATTCTATCATCATCTATTTCGGTGATACTTTTTGCTAACTCCAATAATGATATCATTAATCTTTCTCCATCATAATTTCAGTTCTAAGACTCTCCAACTCCTCTATCCATTGGTTGAGTCTTGTTAACATATAATTCTTTGTTATCTCCTTTTTCTGTATCTCAATCTGCCATCTCTTTAACAATGTTGAAATACTAAAAAGAGTGTCCATATAGGACTTCTTTTTATCCTCAAACGCCATAGTAATCTCGGTTATTGTAACTGACCTACTTTATTTGCTAGTTTTACTAACCTTTCACTTATTTTGTTTAAAGCTTTATGTGTATTTTTCCAATATGACTTAGAATCCACGTTCAATTCGTTCTTTAAACGCACATTCATTTTTACCAACCTATTCAATTCATTGAGACTATCCCTAATCTCTCTCATAGATCTACCAATTTTTTGCTTAGGAGTCATAGTCTTATCATTTCTATAATCGTGATATCTACCTTCATTTACCCTATCATATCCTGTAGAGTTGGTAGCTATCTTTTTCTCTTTATCTTTATCTTTTTTTCTCTTACCTCTGAAAGCATAAGGTGTCTGATAGCCAGGCACATTAGCAGAGGTTGAAGCCTCCTCAAGCTCATTTTTAATTAGCTCACGAATAATCTCTTTTAGCTTATCCAGCTTTGACATTCTTTAGCTCCTTAACCAATTCATAATATCTCATAAGTGTGACAACCTGTTTATCCTCAACTATCCTACCTTTCATTAGGGTATCTGCTTGATTTACAGCCTCATTAAGCTTAATCTTTGTTACTTTATCATCAACTGTTGGAAGAATTGATTGGAGTTTTTTCTTTACCCTTACAGTTTCAGATTCTATGAACTCTTTTAAAGAATTTGTATTAGAAATGTTATTTATATATTCCTTTAGAAGTTTTTTCTGTGAATCGCTTAGATTTTTGTACTTTTTATTAAATTTTTCTACCAATATACCATAAGCTAACAATCGTAAGTCCTTTTCTTGCTTTTTATATCCCTCAACAAGCTTTTTTTCATTTGTTTTGTTTGAAATATTCTTTCTGGTGATGTGTTCAACTATTGTAAAACGATTTTGTGTCTTATCCGCTGGACTTTCTGTATTTTTATCTTCAAATAGCTTATAAATTGACGCACTAACCTTATAGTTTGATATTCTAGCCATAAAGAAATCATTTACATCGTAATTTTTCTTAATTTCTTTAATTAAGTTATATTTTTCTCTTTTTAATGATGAACTATTTAATTTTTGATGTGCTTTTATCACTGCATCTACTAAATGATTAGCTTTAGATTCTGATTTGTAATTTTCTGTTGTTAAAACCCTATATAAATCATATTCCTTTCCTAATTGTGTTTTTTTATTAAAAAAAGACTTTAAAATGTTAGCAGCCTCAGCTTTTTTATTATTATTTAAGACATCTACTGTTATTTGGCGTGTCAATAATTCAAATAATATTCCTGTATTACGAATTTTTGAGTGCTTTGTCTTTGAACTCATATTAAACTCCAATTTATACAATTCTTCATATATAAATATATGATTAATTAATTTTTGTTAGTATTAAGAGAAGAAACTTCTTCCTTATACTGTTCCTCAACCTCGCTTGACTCTGAAATTAAAGATTTTGCGTTGTTTCCTAAATATTTATACAGATTTTCATAGTGAGCCTTAGCTATTTTACCATATGCGTTACTTTTATCAACCGCACCTAATGGATCTCTACCCCTCACACCGCTGTCCTTACTATATTTATTAGCTTCCTTAGGCCTTCCAGCGCCCGGCTGTCCACCTTCCTCTGAACCACCCTTATCATCCAACTCATGACCTGTTCTACCCATAGCCATATCCGATGGTGTGCCTTGAGACTGTCCTGTTTTAGCTGGATCATTACCCTCTGTCTCTATCTGTTGCCTTCTAAATTTATTTTTATAATCAAAAATAATCTGTTCATCATTTTCTTTTATCTGTTCATCTGTAAAACTGAATACATTTTTATAAATCCACTCAGATGAAACCAAACCATCGTTTAACATAGATGATGCTAATGATGTTTTATTATTCCATAGTTCAATCTTTTCTTGTTCATATATTGTGGATGGATTTGTTAAACCTAAATCAAAATTAACAAGCTCTTGATCTCTAAAACCTTGAGCGTATAGGTGAACAACAGCTACTTTTGTCAATTCGCTAACTACAATTCTTTGAATTCTTTCTATTGTTCGGGCAAACCTAACATCCTCAGCAGCTAAAGTAGCTTTTGAACCCAATCCCTCTTCATATCCTAAGAAAGCTTTAGGCACTCTGAGGGAAGCAAGCAATCTATTTTTTAAATATTCAATATCATCAACCGCTTCATATGTTAAACCAGCTAAACTTTCTATATTTGTTCCACTATCACCACCACGAACAGGTAAAAAGAAATCTTCTGTAAGGTTTTGGATATTATATCGTAGGTTATAATCACCTGTTTTCTCATCAATAACAGGAGCTTTTTTCATTTTATTTATTACCTGTTGCATATAGTTATCAACCTCAGCAGGTGGTATGTTTCCAATGTCTAATTTGAATACTCTCTTCTCAGGTGCTCTCATTATCCTATGAATCAACATAGCATCTTCCATCAAAGTTAATTGTTTCCAAACTTTTCTACCAGCCTCTAACATTGAACGGCCATACGGAACATAATTAGCATCTGAAAGTAGACGAAAATGTGCAACCTCATAATTTTCAAATGTTTTTGAATCCTGTTTTTTTAATGTATGTTTATTAGTATCACCTGATTGAGGTGTTAACATAAACTGAACTAATTGAGGATTTGTTTCATCATGCCCTTCTAATCTAGCCACATCATAAGCAGACATAGGTGTTACATTTGTAATTCCATACTTATCTGTAATTTCTAATTGTAAAAAGAAATCACCATATTTAGTCATATTTCTAATCCAAGGCCATAAATTAAACTCTATATTTATAATATCGTAAAATAAATTGTGTAATATATCATATATTTGATTATTATCTGTTTTTATATCTAAAACCTTACCATATTCATTTTTCATTGTTGATTCATCAGAGTAAATATCTAAAGCAGAGGATACTATTGAATCTGAATCCATTTGTTCATAATCTCTAAATAATCCTAATCTCATTTGTTGAGCAAAAAGTTGATCGTTGTATCCATATTGCATCATATTAGAGTACAATTTCTGATATCTATCAACTAAATTAGTTTGAATATTTGATTGTAATTGTCCTGTATCAACTATTTTTAGTTTTTTTCCACCGATATTTCTAACAATAGTATTTGTAGAAAATAATCGTTTTAGTCTTGAAAATAAATCTTTATCAGCCATAATATTATCCTTATTTAATTAACCAATCTAATGATTCCTTTTGTCCGTTCACTTCCCATTCCCAACTATTATTCTCTTTAGTTGGTTTTTGTGGGATCATTTGAGAGGAAACACCACTTAGTGTTCTTCTTTGTAAATCTATACCCTCATTTCTTAACCTTAATGCAGTATCTCTAACCCATAGTGTTAAAGCAAAGCTCATTACTAAGTCATCATTGTAACCCTGCATAGCTTCAGCTTTATTATTGTTATATATAAATACAAAAAGTTCATCAATTAATCTATTTGAACGAACAATTACTGTCTTTTCTCTAAAATATTCCTCTAATTTAGCAACAACCAATGGTCTTGTTTTCATTGTCATACTAAATCCAGCAACCATATTACGATCTTGATTTCTATATCTATTTGTCATTTGATGTTGCGTATCTACATATTTTAAATCTTTGCTCATATAAAATAAATTTTCATAACCCCTATCAATACACTGTTGAAGAGCAGCCCAACCTATGTTATTGTTTTCAATAACTAACAATGCATTGTTATATTCTGTAGCTGTGTTCACACAGAGGTTTCCAAAATCCTTTGTAGATATTTTACCCCTATATTCTGCAACCTGTTCCATAGTCTCAACATCCATAATATGAAATGCAGAGAAATCTGTTCCATCGCCTCTACTTACATCAGCACTTAATACATAATCCTTAGTATAATTTGCTGGTTGCCATATCCAAAGATTACTATCTATACCTCTTTTTTCTAACGGATTTTGAACATGAGTTTTTCTATATTCATCTAATATAACACCATCTATAACATTTTGTCCAGAAGTTAAGAAGTCACAATCACACTCTTGTGCAGCTAATGAAGGACCTAAAAGTCTATCCTGTTCAGTTCTCCACTCATCATTTCTTTCAGGATGTAAGTTCCAATGTAGTTTAATAAAGTTCCAATCATTCTCACCCTCTTCAGCACCAACCCAAGTCTTATGAAACCAATTACCAATACCATTTGGTGTGGATAGTGCGATACACTGTCCACCAGTTGATAGTGTCTGTGAAGCAGCAGCCCATATCGGTTCAATTTTATCGATGAAAGCAGCCTCATCCAATATCAGTAAAGATAATGCTTCTGAACGACCACTATCCTCACCGCTTGATACAGCCTTTATTTGTGATCCGTTACTATATCTTAAAGAGAGTTTATTATCCTCAGTGCATTTCTGTTTTAACCAACTCGGTAGATTAGCATGCATCACCCTAACTTTAGTTACTAAGTTTTTAGCAGTATCCTGTTTTGTCGCAATTACCAATATGTTTTTGTCTTGATGAAAAGTCATCATCCATAATGAGTATCCAGCGGTTAGTGTTGATAATCCTAACTGTCTAGCTTTTAGTATAATATTAAACCTATGTTCTTCAAAAGTCTGTAATGATTTTTCTTGATACTCATATAGATGAAAGGGTACTTTACCCTTCATAGGATGTTGAACCACACAATATTTTTTCATAAAGTACGCAGGATCTTTAGCGCATTTTAGATACTGTTTTTTTATTACATCTTTTATAGGTGTTGGTTTCACTATATTTTTCCTAAAATAAATCCAATACCCAACCAAAGATATGTATTTTCATACCATTTTGGTTGAAGTGTTTTTATGAGTTCTTCATTTGTTTTTTCACGTTCTTTTAACAAGGTGATTTGTTTACTCTTTGCTTCTGATAGAACTTTTTCCACTTCAGCATACTTTTGTAATTCTTCAATTAATTCATCACTTTCAGAAAGCATAACTTTGTAATCCTCTATCAATGTATCTGCTTTAGCTAATTTACCTTCCCACTGTGCATCACGAGCTTTCAACATTTCCAATGCTTCGTCATAAGTAAAAGTAGTTGGTTTTTCACCACCTTTTTTTATTTCCACCCCGTTACCTTTGGTTAAGGATAGAGCAAAAAAACATATTATAAAATATCTTAATATCTTCATAGTTAATCTCACTTACTCTTAGCAAAGTTTCTAAGAAAATCTTCGGCTGATTCAACCTCATCGTTATCATAAGCTTCTTGCATTTTCTGTGTTTTCTTTTTACTGTTAGTTAGTTTTCTTTTTAAATTACCGACTTCTTTTTTAGAAGCAGTTTTGGCTTTTTCTAATTCCTTAATTTGCTTTTCAACTTTTTTTTCTTGTTTTTTATTTTCTTTTATAACTTTTTTTAATTTTTTAACTTCTTTACTCTTAGCAGCACCAGCCGCAAAAAGTCCACCAACTAAACCTAAAAAACCTAATACTAATTTCCAAATCTTCATTACTCTTTCTCCAATTTTTCTAAAGCATCTTCATATTTTTCTATAGCCTCATTTGCTTCTTTTTTTACTCTTTCCATATCAATATCCCATTTTTCTTTTTTTAATTCAGGATAATTAACACCAACATTATTATACCACTCAGGAGCTTTTGAATCTTTCCACTCTGATATTACTTGTATCTGATCTTTGATAAAAGCAATTTTATTTTTTTTAATTTTTTCTTTAGCCCACTTCTCATATTTACCTTCAATACGAAGTTTATTTTCTACTTTTACCTGACAATCAAAACAATGTCCGAAAAGTCTCCACATTTTGTCATCTAATTTTTGTTTCATAACTTTTTTACAATCAGGACAAAACCAAGGCATTCTGACATCTTGCATTATTTCTGTCATTTTAGAAATCTTATCTTTCTTTTTTTCTTTAGGTTTATTATATCCAACCATTACTCTTTTCTCAGGTTCTCTACCAGCTAATAAATCACCCAATACTTTGTTTTGTCTTTCTGTTTCTTTACTATAACCCATAATTACCTCGCAAACTTTAATATTCCTAATATCTGATTAACAGGAGCAAAAGCGCCTGTATACTTATATAACTTTCCTTTAAACATAAATGTGACTCCTTCGCTCGGTATGATAGCATCAAATCCACCCAAAGCGTTTAATCTGTCTAATTGTGTTTTCAGTAATCCCATCTGTTTTGGATCTTTTGCTTTCCTTATACCATCGATAGCCTTAGTTAAATCTTTTTTTATCTTCTGTACAGCTTTATCAGGATTAGCTGCTATAAAATCTTTTATGTTTTTTAATACCTCAGCACCTAATTCAAAGAAAAGCACCTCCCAATCCCTTATGTGTTTTTTCTGTAACTTAGCGTGATCCATTTTATCGGTTGTTAAAACCCATTCTAAAAATTTTGGATAATCCTTCAAATCCTTTTTTATCTGTGGTATCTTATATGACTTATCAAAGAATGCCCATCTTTTTAAAAGTCCACCCATAACATTACTCGTTACATTTGGATTATCTGTTTGTTTTCCTGCGTTATAAATATACTCATACCAATAAGCCTGATGATAGTCTGCTAATGTGTCTGTATCTTTTAATCCATATAGTTTTTGTAATTTATTCAATTTACCTAAAAAGTAATTTTGTCTAGCAGAAAAGTCCTTTACCTTCGGTAATGAAGAAACAAATGGTTTTGTTATGCTATAGGTTTTTTGAACATTTTGATTTATTTGTTTTATCATACCAGCTAACATTCTAGCACTACCCCTATCCTGTGAAACAGGTGAACCATCTGCATCATACTCTATGGTGCCGTGAAACTGTAATAATGCTTTATCATAAGGTATTACATTTGCTGTTTTCGGATATATAACCTCTAACGACATAAACTTCTTACCCTCTGCAAATATTTTATCCTTTTGTTTTTGACTCAATCCTTTAATGGCTATCTGTAAATCTCTCATAGCGTATACAAAGGCTTTCTCTATATCACCCCTACCAGCAAACATATTAGCGATACCCTTTATATCAGGTGCGTTTGCTCCAAAATTCTTAATATGTCCTTTATTACGAGCAGCTATGAGCTTTCCATTCTTCCAACTAATCATAATATTCTGACCATCGGTTTTTTCTGTAACAGCACCCTCACTGCTGAGATTGCCTTGTAGCGTATTAATAATTAGTGTTCTGAAATCTGAAAATGTAAGATTTTTGTTGTCAAACGGATGACTTAAATGTCCGTATGCACCACCCATAAGCAGTAACTCCTTTCCTTTATTTCTTTGTGTTAAAATATTTCTAGCATTAATACTCTCATAAAATGTATTTTTTGTAACCTCATATGAGTCACCATCAGCACCTGTTAACATCAAATCACCTATGATATTATCTATAGCTGCCTCTGTTCCCATCCAATCAACTACTTGCCAACCTAAAGGTTCTACAACAGTTGTCATCCATTTCTTATAATTATTTATGGCACGTTTGGATCTTTTTTGTTGGCCATGATCTAAAAATGTTAAGGGAGCTGATACATAATGTTCCTCACCAACATTTCTTCTCTTATGAACATCATCAGCCCTCGCTACATTATCCTTTGGGTCTATGGCTCTTTTATTAACAATGTAATCCAAAACCTTCCAACCTGCGCCACCATATATTGAGTTTATCCAATCCGTAGAATCCTTCTTATACTTTTCTAAACTCCTATAGTAAGTTGATGGTCCATCATCTAAGTTTCCTTGCGGAGTTGATGAGGATTCTAGTAAAAACTCCTCTATGAGTTCATCTGTTAGGGTGTAGGTTTCAAACAACTTTTTAAAGCTATTTGTCATCATATCATAAATGGACTTATCATAATATCCAAAAGATTTTTTGAATAACTTCTGTCTCTTATCATCATCAATCTTAGGATCTCCTAAAATCTTTCTCATCTGTGTTCCGCTAACAGTGCCCGATTGCGGTGCTGTTATGAAATATCCATGCTTTTCAAATCCAACCAAATCATTCTTATTCTTATTATAATCCTGATAGTATGATTTGCTACCATCCTTCTTAGTTCCCGATTTTAACCTACCAGCATCCTTCTCACCAAAAGCATAAACAACCGCTGTCTTATCCGAATTCAATTTCTTTAGAACATTCGTTGCTATGTATGGTGATTTTTCCATAACTATGCGATTTTTGGGAACGCCCATCTTTACAATATGTTTAACCTTTTCATTAAAATTCAAAGGATGCCGAGGTGGTTGTTTTATGTTGGATGTCGTTATGTAAACATCATCAAATTTTTTCTTTAGAAAATTATAGGTGGCTAAATGGCCTGAATGAAATGGTTGAAACCTACCACCATAAACCGCCACAGTTTTTGTAATTTTGTTCTCTTTCAAAAGGGTCGTATTATCCATATTATCAACTATGGAATTTACGAATTTTTTAGTATACAAGTCAAGACTTTCTTTTATTTTTTTATAACCGCTACCATAAGGAACTGATGTGTTTCCTTTCCTCTTCATCTTCTTTACCATCTTACGGCTTGGTGATGGTAAGAATCCTTTAGGTGCACCAAACTCCTCATTCTTCTTTTTGGTTTTCTTTTTCATCTGATTGATGTAAGCCCTATAGACAGCGGCTTGTGAAGCCTTACCCATCTCCCTAGCTCTCTGTTCCATAGCTACAGCAGCTTGTATTTTATGTGCATGAGATTTACCGCTGTTTCTAATTTTGCTGACTGATGCTTTTGCATCTTTGACTGTAGCAAACTTCAATCCCTTTATCGTACCCTTTGGATTCTCATCTGTGTATAAATCAGAATGAGACTTAGAACCCCTATGCTGTCCTTTCTTACGGGGCACCCTCGGTGCCTCATTCTTCATCAACTGTTTCATCTGTTTTTCTAAATCAAGAATCTTCAATTTTAATTTATAACTACCTGCCTGTGGCCCGAACCCACCATACTTTCTTATCAGCTCCATTCTTTTTCTATGTAACCTACCGTACTTCAATTGGGTTTTTCTATCAACCTCACCCAAAAGAGAAAGTCCTATCAAAGCCATAGCCTTATCTCGTGGAGTCTGACCTTTGAATTTTTTGGCTACCTTTTTATAATTTTTCTTCATCATATCCGTAGCATCTTTAGCAGAGTTTCCAAATCTTTGAAGAAGAGCATGTATGTTTTTCTCTTCGGATTCATTTACCTTTTTTAAAATTCTGAATTTCAACGCAGGTCTGCCGTTGATGAGGAGATCACCATTATCGTTGTAATCTATCGATTTAACCACCACCTTTTTATTCTTAAACCTACCCATAAGGACGGTATCACCCACCTCTATGGGTATCTTAACATCTTCCTCTATGATTGGTTTTATAAGGCTATCTACTAATTTTTTCATATGATCCTAAGTGCATTTATTCAATAATAAATATAAGGTTTGGAAATAAATGAGGATTATACTTGGATGTAAACTAATTTACCTGCTGTACCAGCACCTCCGGCATTACCAGCTACGCCAGCTTCTGTTCCAGCACTTCCATTTGCTGCACCTCCTAGTCCTGCTGAACCAGCATTTCCACCAGCTACACTCTCTGTCTGACCATTTGATGCATTAGGTGTGGTTGAACAGATAACAAGAACACCACCTGTACCTCCTCCACCGCCTCCACCGCCGGATCCACCTGCTCCTGATGGTTGTGAGGATATAGCACCAGCACCACCGGCTCCTCCAGCTGCAGCATCTGTTCCTATTATACAGAAAGTATTAGCATCACCAGCTGTTCCATTAGATCCTGCTACAGCACCACCGGAATCTCTAGGAACACCGCTAGTTCCACCGCCACCTGAACCAGCACCTGCTCCAGGAGTAAGTCTTGTAGCGGTATTGGTATCATTCATAACATCCCTCATCATCTGTACGATATGTGGATCAATAACATCAATTCTTGTGGTGGCTGCTGATGAACCACCTGCTCCACCGGCTGTACCTGCTGCAGCATTTCCCGTATTAGTGTCTTTAGCAGTTTGCGCAGGTCCACCATTTCCACCGTTTCCACCGTTTCCACCTTTGGCTTGTATATTTCCTGTTCCTGCAATATTTCTTGCAAATATCAAAACAATTCCACCACCGCCTCCGGAACCACCTCCGCCGCCTCCTTGAGATCTTATACCCTCACTACTTGCATAACTGTATTGTCCAGAGCCACCAGCTCCACCTGCTTTTCCAACTATTCCTGGAGACAAAGTTCCGCCAGGTGCAGCTGCACCAGCAGTACCACCAGATCTCGCAACAGTTACAATACCACCATTATCACTTCCAAATGAATCATCCCCACCTCTTCCGGCTCCACCATTACCGGCATCACCACCATTATTATGAATAGTTCCATTATTAGTTAAAGTACCAAATACATATAATCTGAATCCGTTTGTTTTTAATGTCACACTTGTACTTACCGTTAGATCAAAAGTGTACCAATCACCCTGCATAGTCCATATAGCACCGGCTCTTGTACAAACTTGAGTTCCGTTTGCATCATTTATTTCATCATCATCCACCTTTGCACCAACACCATTTCCACCATCTGAAACTGTACAATTATTTGTCTGTAATACAACCGTTCCATCACCACCGACACCGAACAATCTTGATTTCTCAATCAGATAATCAGCAGCGGTAATCGTACCAGCTGAGTTAAATTCAATCATTGTGGTGTCTGTACCACCGGAATCCTTATTAACAATTCGCACGGCATCGGATGTCATAACCAACCTAGATTTTGAATTAGCCACCTGACCTATTGTGGTTGTGACTCCAAATGATGCTACTGTAGCATTTGTTCCGCTCACATCCTCTATTATATCAACCGAATCGCTGTCTATCTGAACAAAGGTTGAATCATTCTCATCAACACCTATCTTTGTCGTTGCGCCGAATGAGGCTTGAGTTTTGTTCGCAGCCACAACATCAACA
>Ga0209348_1000342_pt1 | contig 25542 bp, 36 predicted proteins | sample ETNvirenome_2_30_FD_184065 | JGI IMG/M metagenome (GOLD analysis project Ga0209348, IMG submission 184065) | Marine viral communities from the Pacific Ocean - ETNP_2_30 (SPAdes) (version 2) | ecosystem: Environmental > Aquatic > Marine > Oceanic | place: Pacific Ocean | collected 2013-06-22
CTTATGTCCAGTTTTTACGCAACCAAGTTTGTTGTAAATGTTGGGGATGAAGACGGTATAACGATCTATAATGATGGTGCAAACGAACGCGCCTACATCATGTTTGCTGACGCAACTTCTGGAACGGGAAGATATGCTGGTCAGATATCATACGATCACAACAACGATCAGATGAGTTTTACTACAGGGACACAAACAAGGGTGACTATAGACGGTTCGGGTGGGACTGGTGGAAACGTAAACATTTTGGGTGGTGACCTTGTAATAAGCACATCAGGTAATGGTATCGACTTTTCTGCACAAACAGCCACAAGTGCAAGTGGCGCAAGCACTAGCTCTGAACTTTTAGACCATTATGAAGAAGGCACATTTACTCCAAGTGTTGGAAGTGCATCAGGAAGTGGAGGATCGGCAGGAAGTAACGTAGGAAGATATACAAGAATTGGTAATAGAGTATTTGCTGATTTTAGTCTATCAGTTAGTAGTGTAGGAAGTATGTCAGGTGCTTTTTTTATAGTTGGTTTTCCTTTTGCAAGCAATTCAACTTTTATACAATCCCAAGGTGCAGTAAGGAGTCAGGGTCTTGGTGGATCAAACGACATACCAGTAGTTTTTGAAATGGTTAATGGTAATAGTTACGGAAGATTTCATTTTCAATCAGGGGACAATACACAGAGAACAGTGCAAGTTTCTGATGTATCTAATAATGATTTTATCGCTGCTAGTATTTCATATATAGTATAATCCATTGCATAGCATTGGGTCGGACAGTCCAAGCCAAAGGAGATAAACATGGCACAAGGCGACATAACAAAAGAAATAGAATACGATAAAATAGAAGTGGCAAACAAATGGAACATAAATGTTCGCCAAGCTAATGTGATTATGGAAGAGGGTGCAGGTGGCGCTAAAACAGAAATTAGTCGTAGCTTTCACAGGCATGTGTTAGTGCCTTTTTCTTCTGAGAAAGCTGAAGATGGTAGTTGGACACACACAGCTACAGACATCTCAGGTGAGGATGCTAGTGTGCAAGCCATAGCTAATGCAGCATGGACAGACTCAGTGAAGACAGCATATAAAGCTATGGTTGAGGCAAGAGGATAATAACTTTAACATTAACTTAAAAGGAGATCACGATGGCTGAGAAACAAACAAAATCCATCACGATAAATGACAAAGAATACACTGAAGATCAACTAACAGATCAACAGAAGGTGATGATTAACCACATTACTGACCTAGATCGTAAGATCGGCTCTACGCAGTTTAACCTTGACCAGTTACAGGTTGGTAAAAGTGCGTTTATAGAATTGTTAAATAAGTCTTTAGAAGAACCACCAGAGGATATAGCAGCAGAATAATGGAAATGGACGCGCTCATAAACGTGGGACTGACTGCCGCAATAGGCGGTTTAGGTTGGTGGTTGAAAAGCCAACATGACGAACTTGGGCGCGTTCAAATTCTTCTTAATAAAACAAGAGAAGAATTAGCAAAAGAGTATGTTAGTAAAGTAGAAAATAATACGGTCATGGATCGTGTTATGGATAGGTTTGACAGGTTAGAAGAAAAAATAGATCGTTTAATGGAACGCTAGGTTTGGCTCATGGTAGACCCTGCCACTGCACTTGCTCTCGCTAGTAGCGCATTTCAAGCCATCCGCAAAGGTTGTCAAATCGGGCGTGATTTAGAAGGCATGGGTAAAGACTTGTCCAGATGGGGCAAGGCGATGGCTGACTTTGATTTTGCAGCAAAACAAATAGAAAAACCTCCTTGGTACAAAGCAATGGGTGGCGGGATCGAAGCCCAAGCTATGGAACTGTTTGTGCAACGCCGTCAGATACAGGCCCAACGCGATGAATTAAGAACATGGATCAGTGGCACACTAGGACCGTCTGCATGGAATGAGTTGCTTAAAATAGAGGCTGAAGTACGTCAGGCCCAGAAAGAACACGAATATCGCCGCATAGAACTAAAGCAAAAGATAATAGAATGGGTGCTTGGCATTTTTCTTTTTATTATTTCTGTTAGTGGGCTGTTTGTTTTAGTTTGGTTGTTGAGGAGCGCAAGCCAATGATTGATCCTGTAAGGAACATGCCATTTGCCGTTGATGCAAATATAAAAGCTGCACGTCAAAGCATCGAAAACCATCAAGCGCAGCAGAATATAGAGCGTGAACATCAGCGCGTCCATAAGCAGCAAAAAGTCGTAGAACAGCAACAAGTTGCTTTACAGTACAGTTATGATAGATTGGGTGAGAAGAAAGCCGTGGAGCAACCACAAGGTTTACGGGTTGATGTAGAGGTGTAGGGTGACGAACACTTTTGAAAAAATACTTCAATACAAGCTGATGCCGCGACTTATGATGTTTGTAATGACGATTATGTATATCAAAGTCATAAACTGGGGAATGAGCCTTGAAGATTTATCAACGCAACAAAGTGCTATGATTTCAGTGGTCAGCGGGGCCATGACGGGAACGATAGCGGTGTGGCTGGGTTCAGAAAAATGAAATGGTTCTTGGCTTTTTGTTGGTCGTATATATTGACAATAAAGAGTTGGATATCGGAGGCGTTGCGGCGTTCAGAGACATCCATAGATGTGCCTACTTTGCAAGAGAAGTTGAAAGAACAGGACACATCTATACTCAAGGAAACAAATACTATCGCAGAAGCAAAATCCAAGCTCATTGCGAACCAAAGTTCTTCCCAAAAGAAACAAAATTCTGGGACTAAAAATGACAACAAAACACGAAGCAGACATTCTAAAAAAGCTGCTAGACGAAACAAGAGAGCAAGTTAAAATGATGTCCCATCAAATTGATGACTATCAAGCGGCATTACAACAAATGGAAGATGGAAAACAAAATTCAATGACAGAGTATCAGCGCGTTATTTATAAAATGTTTGAAGCCTTTGTGGGAGATAGTAAATGATAACACTGTTAGGTAGTTTGCTTGGCTTTGGCACATCGTTTTTACCAGAAGTGTTAAATTACTTTAGAGCCAACCAAGAACATAAGCACGAGCTTGAAAGAGTGCAGCTTGAGATGGATCTTATGTCCAAACGCGCTGAATTAAAACTTAGTATTATGGATAAAGAGGCTGACATTAAAGAAACAGAGGGGCTGTATAGGCATGATAGCATGGATGCTGGAGGTTTTATTAACGCACTTCGAGGTTCTGTCCGCCCTGTCATTACTTATTGTTTTTTTGGCTTATTCGTTGCCATTAAAGTAACTGCACTGCTTGCACTTCTGAATGTTGGACACGATTTGGGCCGCGCTCTTAGTCTGATATGGGACGATGCAACGGCAGGATTGTTTGCGGCTATTATGTCATTTTGGTTCGGCAACCGTGCAGTCAGCAAATACATGAACGTAAAACCATGACTTTTTCTCCACCAATACAAGCATTGTTCGGCCTCGTAATTTTTTATGTCGGGCTGAAAATGTTTAGCGGCGGCATGAAGTCGATGGGGAACTTAGAGCATTTAAATTTCTTTTTAGGCAGTCCAATTTACATGTTTATCGGTGGCATTGCCATGACGCTTTTATGGCAATCAAGTAGCCTTTCTACCACTGCAATCATAGCCTTAGTAGCTTCTGGAGCAATACCACTGCCAGCGGCCATAGCTTGTGTGCTAGGCGCAAATATTGGTACAACTGGAACGATTTGGTTAGCTGGTTTCTTCGTGTCCGATGGTATGCCAAAGGGTGACACGTTTAGAATAGCTATCGTTCATTCTGGCGCAAACCTTGCAATGGCGATAGCTCTGTTGCCTTTTTGCAGCCAAATCGCCAAGTATGTCGAAAGATTTTAAATATGGAGAAGCATTTTGATTTGGGCTGCAATTTTTTTAGTGTGCACAGAAGAAAATTGTATGTCCATAGGCAGTCCCGTGTTTCCAAACAAGGAAATGTGTGAATTGTCTATAAGTGCTTATGGGGTAAATATTGTGAGGCAACGGTATCCAAATTATAATATTGTTTCTTGGCGGTGTGTAAAACTTTTTGGAGATGGTACAGATGTTTAAATTAAGCAAACGCAGTCTTGAAAGACTGGAGGGCGTAGATGAACGTCTTCAAACAATAGTAAAAACGGCAATACATAACACTAAAGTAGATTTTGGCGTAATATGTGGACTTCGTACCATTGAAGAGCAGCGTGAATTGGTTGCAAAAGGTGCAAGTCAAACGATGAAGTCTAAACATATTGATGGTTTAGCGGTCGATCTTTTTGCGTATATTGGTTCGCGTGGATCATGGGAACTGAATCTCTACGATGATATTGCTGATGCTATGGCTCAAGCGGCAAGGGATATAGGTGTAGGCATATGTTGGGGTGCGGCGTGGTCTACAAAAGATGTATCATACCCAATGGATATGCGGTATTGGGATGGTACAATGGAAAGTGCTATGAACGCATATGTAGATAAAAAACGCAGTATGGGCAAACGTGCTTTTATTGATGGTCCACACTTTGAATTAATTGTATAAATTGTTCGGGTTATTTTTTTAAAAAGAATATCTCGTACAATTGTTCGGATTGTGTATAATCTTCTTAGCAGGAGATCGTGATGCCGCTTACAAAACTTCAATTTCGTCCCGGCGTAAATCGTGAAACTACGTCTTATAGTAATGAGGGCGGTTGGTTTGATACGGATAAAGTGCGATTTCGCTTTGGTTATCCTGAAAAAATAGGTGGTTGGATAAAGCAATCTAGTAATGCGTTTTTAGGCACGTCTCGTGCTCTTCATCCTTGGATTGCACTAGATGGGTCTAACTTTCTTGGCGTGGGAACACATTTAAAATATTATATTAATGAGGGTGGTGGATATAACGACATCACGCCTATAAGATCCACTACGTCTGCTGGTGATGTTACATTTTCTGCAAGTGCAAACGATCTTAATGGCGCGATAGATGCAGATGTTGACATCATAACACTTACTTCAACTTCTGGCTTCCCCGGTTCTGGAAGAATAAAAATTGAAAACGAAATTATAACATATGCTGCATTAGATGGAAATAACTTAGAAGGTTGTGAGCGAGGGCAAAGCGGAACAACTGCTGCTTCTCATGCTGATGCACAGGCTGTAACTTGTGCTACCATTATAGTTACAGATACTAATCATGGTGCATTAGAAAATGACTTTGTTACTTTTTCAGGAGCCGCTACGCTTGGTGCTAACATAACAGCAAACGTTTTAAACCAAGAATATCAAATTACTGCGTTAATAAACGACAATAGTTATCAAATAGAAGCACGTACTGTAAGTACAATTGAAAGCATAACTACGACTTCTGGTCTTAATCAGACATTTGTTTTTGCCACTTCATCTGATAGTGGGAACGGGGGTGGTTCAGTAGTTGGTACATATCAAATCAACACTGGTTTAGACACAACAATTGTTGGAAATGGTTGGGGTGCTGGCACTTGGGGTCGCGGTACTTGGAACTCTTCTGCTGATTTAACTGCGGCAGGTCAAACTCTTCGTATTTGGTCACATGATAACTTCGGTGAAGATTTAATCATTAATGTTAGAGACAATAATATTTATTATTGGGACAGGACAAATAGCATAACAACAAGGGCCGTGCAATTATCTACATTGGCAGGCTCAAATAAAGCTCCAGTTGTTGCTAAACAGATCATTGTTTCAGATCGTGATCGACACGTCATAGCATTTGGCTGTGATTCTGAAACCAATCCCGGCGTTCAAGACCCTTTGCTTATAAGATTTTGTGACCAAGAGAATGTTCTTGAATGGCAATCTCTTGTAACTAATACGGCTGGTGATCTTAGAATTGGATCTGGTTCAAGAATCGTAACAGCAGTTGAAACACGTCAGCAAATACTTGTTTACACAGATGTATCACTACACGCTATGCAGTTTCTTGGCCCTCCTTTCACATTTGGCATCAACGCTATCTCAGAGGGAATTACAATAGCTGGTCCTCTTTGTGCTATAGCTGTTGAAGATAGTGTATTTTGGATGGGCGCTGAAGAGTTTTATGTTTACGCTGGATCTGTTCAAAGGCTTCCATGCTCTGTAAGAGATTATGTTTTTAATGATATAAACAGTGATCAGTTAGAAAAAGTAACGGCTGGTCTTAATTCTGCATTTGCAGAGGTAACATGGTTTTATCCCTCTGGATCTAGTGTGGAAAATGACAGGTACGTTACATACAATTATCAACAAAAAATATGGTATTACGGAAACTTACCAAGAACGGTGTGGCTTGATAGAGGCGTAAATGCAGAGCCTTTAGCAGCATCAAGTGATCATTATCTTTATCTTCATGAGATTGGCTTTGATGATGGTAGCACAGAACCTGCTTCTGCAATCACTGCTTTTATTGAAAGCAGTCAAATGGATTTAGGAGAAGGTGATCAGTTTGCATTTATGCGTAGACTTATACCTGATGTTACTTTTAGAAACTCTACTGCTGAGACACCTAGCGCAGTTATGACATTAAAAGTTAGAAACTTTCCGGGCGGTGATTATTTATCATCTGATGCAAGCACCGTTTCTAAAATCGCAAGCTTGCCTGTAGAGCAATTTACAGATCAAGTGTATGTACGTCTTAGAGGTAGATCCTTTGCTCTTAGAATGGAAAGCCAAAATACAGGAGTTACATGGAGATTAGGATCACCAAGAGTTGACATAAGACCAGACGGGAGGCGTTAGTGTCTCGCAATCTTAATTTACCCTTTTTTCCAATACCACCTGATGAATATAATCAACAATATTTTTCTGAAGTTTTGCGCTCTTACTCTACTTACCTACAAAATGCACAAAATGCAGGAGAGGGACGCAATACATTTACAGTGTTTACCGCATTGCAAACAGATGATTTTGGTTTAGAAGCAGGAACAGTTTTTAATCATGATGGTCAATTACGTGTACCTCTAACGCACTCGCCCTATGTTAGAGGAAGTCAAGCAACAGGGTCAGTTGGTTCAGTAACGGTAACAATATCATGAGTAAAATATTAAGTTGGGAGGGCAATCAAGAGGCTTTGAGCGGTGCTTTCAGAGCTTCTTCTAGTCAAGACTTTATCCACTGTGTTCACTGTAATAATGCGGTAGATACTCCTGAAGAGATTGCATCTTATCCAAATGGCAAATGCCCAAACTGTGGTAAAAATTGGACAGGTTCAGAAAAAAGAAGTACAAATATTCGGGTTACGGCCCCAGAAGCCATTTCTGGATCAACGCTCTAGTATTTTATGCAAACATTTGATAACTTGATAATAGCTGTCACGAGGTTAACATGATGCAAAACATGGCAAGATTCGGTAGAAACGGCGATACGCGCATGGCGCATGTCTCTCCGGGCGAAATGGTTGTGCCTCCACAAGTCTTGCGAAACAACCCTAAGGTAGCTCGTGGTCTTGGTAGAGCTTTTAGGGATGTGGGTGCTGATCCAAAAAGATATGTCGTTGGCTCCAAGCGAAATAGTATAAATCCAATTACTGGAGAGCCTGAGTTTTTTTTAGATAAAATATTACCTTTTTTAACTAGCGCAGCACAAAACCCGTTGGTGCAAGGCGCTATAGGTAATGTTGCTTTACAGGCCATTAGAGGCAAAAAGCCATCTTTACGTGATGCTTTAATAGGGGGTGCAGTTGGAGGCGGTCTTGGTGCTATAACAGGTTCTGGTACTGGCTTAGATGCTCTTGATAATTTACTAGGATTAGATACAGACGCTTTAAGAGCAGCCACACAAACAATTAGTAAGAGTGCGGGGAAAAAGCTAGCTCCTGATGTTTCATTAAGACCAAAAGTGCGACCTTCTTCTATAAGCACACCTGAAGTAACTAGAGCAGAGGGTCTTTTGGGTATTGGTGAATTGTTAAACACTAATCCCAGCAAAGGTATTGGTCGTATTCTTAATACCAAGGCAGGTGAAATGCTGGCATTTGGTATTGGCTCACAGCTTTTAGATGCTTTATTTAGTGAAGAGGAAGATCCTGATCCCACTGGGTCTATAGCGAGATTTAATCGTCCATTTGGTCAAAGTCCCGTAAGATTTAGAGATAGAAGAAGAGAACCCACTAGAACGGCTCGTGAGTTGCAAGCTATGTATGCAAAAGATGGTGGTGTTGCAAACTTTCCAAGAAGAAATGGTGGCATAATGCCTAGTGAGGGATCTGGAACAAAAGATGATGTACCTGCTATGTTAACAGCAGGTGAATTTGTTATGACACGCGATGCAGTTAAAGGTGCAGGAGATGGCAGTTTAAAAAAGGGCATTCAACGCATGTATGGTATGATGGATAACCTAGAGAGGAAAGCCTGATGTCAAGTGCTTCAGTAATTAATGAAAGACCACAATACATTCGAGATATAGATGAGGCTCTTCTCGCTCGTATATTTGGCTCGCCTGCTGTTAAGGGCGAACAATTTATTTCAGGATATGATGAGCAAGGTAATCCTATATACTCAACTGCTACTGAAGCAGATGTAGGAATATTATCTGGAGGGTTAATTGATCGTCCAGATTTATTTCAAATACCCGCATACACACAAGCTGATAGCCCCTTACAGGAAGCTGTTACAGCCTCTTTTGATACTCCTGAGGGACGTCAAGAATTTTTTGACCGTTATCAACCTTATTTTACAGATGATCAGGGTGTAGCTCGTTATTTACCAGATGCAGCTTCAGCAATGCAAACTGGTCAAACAACTATTTCTGACGCTCTTACTGATTATTTCCCTGATGCGAAAACATATTTAGAGCAGGGTCGTGGCTCTGTAGATGCAAAAGGCATTTTTGACACTGAACTTACTGACGCAAAATCTAAAGTAGATGAATCGACAGATGCATTTCAAGCAAAACAGCGTGGAGAGGCATTATTCTCTGATGCTCGTGATACTGTAAAAGGTGGCCTTGGGCAATTTTCCCCTGCTCAGATTGATTCAGGTGGTCAGTTTGATGCTCGTGAATCATTTGATCGTGGCACAGGCCGTGCTTTTGAGCTTGCCGAACAGGGTTTGGGTAGCTTTGATCCAAACAGAGTTCAAGAATTTATGGACCCCTATAAAGAACAAGTAATTGACGCAGCGATGAAAAAGATTGCTCGTGAAGGAGCAAAAGCTCGACAAGGGGAAGCAGCTAGAGCCATAGGAGCAGGGGCGTTTGGTGGTTCAAGAGCAGGCGTTCAAATAGCCGAAACACAAAGAGCACAAGAAGAAGCTCGTGCAGGCACAATCGCTAATCTTATGTCTCAAGGCTACGATAAAGCATTAGCTAGTGCGATAGCAACAGATGAAGCAGAACGCAAACGTGCATTGCAAGCATCTGGTTTAACAGGTGAACTTGGTGCAAGAGGTTCAGCAACTGAACAGAGAGCCTTTGAGGACGCTGCAAGACGTGGACTAGCTGCTGCAACGACAGAGGGCCAAATGGAGCAAAAAGCGTTTGAAGACGCAGCACGAAGATCAGTTGGTGTTGGTTCTGCTTTGGGTGACATTGGAAAAACACAACTCGGCACAGAAGCTTCTGCATTTGAGTCTGCTGAACAGCGCATGGCGAAAGCTGCTGATATGTATCGTAGCATGGGCCTATCTAGCGCAGATGCACAGATCAAAGCACAACAAGATGAAAAGAAACGTAGTTTAGAAGCAGGTCGTTTAATGGGCGGCTTGGGTCAAACTAAGGGTGCTCTAGGAGGCGCACAAGCTGATATAGGTAAGGCTTACGGTCAATTGGCTGGTACATCTGCTGATATTGGTCGTGTTTATGCTGGTATGCAGCCTGCGGATCTTGGCTTCATGTATGAGCTTGGTGGTAAGGATCGTGCTTATGACCAACAATATGAAGATTTCTTGCGTCAGAATGAATTGATGAAAACTCAACAGGCACTTGCGCCATATAGTTATGGTCAAACGTTCTTGACAGGATCACCATCAGCTTCGATGTACGGACAATTTACAACAACACCTTCTGCTGCACCCAATCCATTTGTATCTGGCGTGGGTACATACACCGCAATTCAAGGCTTGAACCAAGCTAGATAAGGGGGATTACATGACTGATACTTCTGGTCCACTATCCTTAGATGAACGTATTGCTGCTGCACGGCGTGAAGCAGAACGCTCAACAGGTCAGGTTACAGGGTTTGGGGAAAGCTTTGTAGATCGTTTGCTTGGCGCAGGGGCAGCAGGTGGATATGGAATCATGGGCGGTGTTACTGATTTAGCTGGCAACTTGGGAGCATTTCTTGGTGGTCCGTTCAGTAAAGACGCAGCTACACTAGAAATGTTTTCTGATGAAGCTTATCGCCGTGCATTGCCTTTACTTTTAGAGGGTTATTCTGAGGGCAGTCAAACTGCGGCTAAAGACGCTTTGCCTATGTTTTTGTTTGAAGAAAAAGCAATGCGTGAGGCAGAAAAGAAAAAGAAAGAAGATCCATTCTATTTTGGTGAATTTGGTGCTCCATCTGATGTTTTTATGCCTGAGGAAATTGACCCCGAAGTTGCGTCTAATATGTTTGGCGATGAATTTCAAGCACAAGAAATTGATAAAGACCTTGATGCGCTTAGTTCTGTATCGGAAAAGAAGAAAGCAAAAACACCGGGACTCACAGGGCAGCAAAGTACGACTTCTTTAGCGCAGTTAAATCAAGAAATTGCTGAAGATGCGATGGGCCGTGGTACAAGCAAAACAGTTGTTGAAGATTCATTTGTTTCTGCGATGAGAGATTTTGTGGAGTCCGCAGGGAAGCCCGATGTTTCCCCTAAAGGTGAGTCTCGTGAGGACGCTTTAGCTCGTTATAAAAAAGAATTTGAAGATGCTACAGGTATAGACGCAAGTGGTAAGGTTGATAAAAGTAAAGCTCTCATGGCGTTTGGTTTGGCGCTTATGCAAAACAAAGCAGGTCGTGGTTTTAATGTTGGCAAAATACTTGAGTCTTTTGGTGAAGCAGGTGAGGCTGCTATGCCTGCATTGGAAAAGGCACAAGATAGAGCAGAAGCTGCAAAACTTGCTGCTGGTAAATATGCACTTCAACAAATTCAATCTGATGAAAATGCTCGTGCAGCATTAATGAAGGAACAAAGATCAGCCGCAAGGGAAGCTCAATTAAAATGGATAGAGTTTCAACAAGAAGTTTATCTTAAGAGTCTTGAAGGTAAAGAAATTAAAGATTCTAAAAAATTAGAAATTATTCCGGGTCTTGATATTTTGGTGGGAACCTCTGGTGGTAAAAGTGTTTTTTCTCGCCCCGAATTTACGGCCCGTACTGTTGGTAATGCGTACAGAACAACACAAGTTGCTATGAGCGAACTTGGTAAAATAGAGGATGCAATTTTAGAAGTAAAATCTTCTGGGTCACCAGCCATTAAACTTGTTGCAGATCAATTTAATACTTTTCTTGTTGGACTTGGTATGAAAGATCCAAAAGTTGCTTTTGGAGAAGCTGGTGTATCACCTGCGCAACAAGCTGCAACATTACGTGATTCCTTAATTGCAGAGTTTAAACGCTTTCTAACACAAGAAACTGGTAACGGTATTTCAAACGTAGATATTCAGAACATGGAGCGGTTGATGGGTAAGATGGATATCTTTGGAAACCCTCAAGATGCTATTAATCGTGTTGATCAAGTTCGTGGTATTTTTGAAGCCAAGGCAACTGCTCTTACACCATTTATCAATGATTTAACTGAACCTTACTTTTATGTTAACAATGACTCTTTTCAAAAAGCTCAAGAGGCTCTTGCAACAAGCATGGGATATGGCGGTTCAAAAAAACAACCAACTCAAGCTGATGGTCGCACCGTTATTGATTTAACAGGGGGTTAATATGGGCCAAGTATCGGTCAACACAAAGTACGGACCAATTGACTTTAAAATTATTGGTCAAGCTCCCACAATTGGCGAACGCATGGAAATTGATAAGGTTATTGCAAATCCTCGTGCTTATTTGCCTCAAGAGGTAATCTCTGACTTCGACAAAAAACAAGAAGGTTTTGACCCTCAATTTGACGTTGAAACAGGCATTCAAGACCTTGGATTGCGCCGTGCTTTGAGCTTGGCTGATACAACTGAGGAAGAAGAAGCTGTTCTTGCCAATGAGGGATTAAAGCCAGAAGAATATATAAGAGATAGTCGTGGTCGCCTTGCCTTAACACCGTCTGGCGCAGCGCGTTTTGGCGTAGAAACAGACAAGAATGTTTTGATTGATGAATCCAAGTTTAGTCGTGCAGATTTAGCAGATTTAGCAGGTATAGGACCTGAAGTCGGTGGTGCAATTGCGGGTGCTATTGCGGGTCAAGCTGCAATACCTATTCCAATTCTTGGCGCTATAATCGGGGCTGGAATAGGCGGTGGTGGTGGTAATCTACTTGAAGAGGGCATTGAAGCCTCAATGGGTACATCCAAGCAGTCTGCATCAGAAATCGCTAAAGACACTCTTATAGAGGCAGGTATAGCCGCTGCGGGTGAAGGTATAGTTGGCCTTATCGGTAAGTCTTTTGGTGTTGTGGGGCGCGGTTTAGGGCCACAGAGATTAACGCAAGACCAAGCAAAGACAATAAAAGAAAGTTTAGAGATGGGCGTTGCTCCAGCGCCCGGTCTTGTCGGCGCTCCCGCTCTTATTGCTCGGGCTGTTGCTACAGAGGAGCAAATTTTTAAAGGCTCCGCACGTACTCGTTCAAACAATGAAGCAATACAATCCGCATTAGATGATCTTCGTGCAAAGGCAGGGACCAGCGACCCGGATGCTCTAGGCCGAACAATTATATCGGCTGTGCAACAAGGGGATGAAACTCTGGGCCGAGCTGTTGATAATGCAGGTGTTGCTATACTTCGCGGTATGGAAAGCACTGCTAGTGATTTAGGTCGCGCAGCAACTAAAGATTTACAACTTGATGAAGACTTATACGGTGCATTTCGTGCGGCCTATGAAAACTTTGACAACATAGCACAAGCAAAATGGACTCGTATTGGACGTGCAATGGAAGAACCAATTGGAGATTCTAGATTTATCCCCACGCAAGACATTGCGAAAAAAGCACAAGATATGAGTAAAACTTTTAGAGCCGCTCAAACAGGAACAACTGGCGGCACTATGGAATCAATGCTTACAAATATAGGTAGGCTAGGTAAAAAATCTTCTTTTTCTGAACTTTATAACGCTCGTAAAAGTTTAAACGATTTGCTCCGCAACAACGCCCGTTCTCAAACAATTCAGCGTGAGGGTCGTGTTTTTCTTGATGCTTTAGACCGTAGATTAGAGTTATTAACAGATCCTAAAGCTATCGCATCATTTGCTGCAAACTCAGGTCGAAATATTGATAACACAGCGTTAAAGAAAATTTCTGATGCAGCATCTGATCTGCGAGGTGCGCGTGAGTTTTATGAAAAAGGCATGAGATATTTTGATGAAGTAGGATCTGCTGCATCTATTCGCGCCATTCGGGAGGAGCTTAAAAATGGAGTGGTCCCAAGCGTTGAAGAAACTGTCTTTAAGCTCGTAAAACCAAATAAGCCAAGATATTTGATTGCTGCTCGAACTTTGTTTGATGAGTTTGGAGGCAAAGGTTCTTTTGAATCTTTTCGTCAACGCATGGCATCACAATGGTTACGAAGCTCATTAGAAAAATCTGTTAATTCAGCTCGTCCTGATAAATTCAGCGCGTCTGCATTTAACAAAGACGTTAAAAAATTAGGCACAACACTAGATCAATTGTTCGGGAAACAAGCAAATTCTGTTCGTAAGCTTGCTAATGAAATTGATGCTGTAAGTCTTCGCAACGTTGATCAAAGTGTAATTGATCGTGTAATTACATCTGGTGCAGATGAAAGCGCAGTTGGTTTATTGCGCAATTTAAAAGATGCTCAAAAAGAGGCTTCAGAGTTTGCGCGTGATAGAGCAATTAATGCATTTCGTCGTGAGGGACTTAGCCCACAAGAAGCCGCTGATTTGATTGTCAATGGCTCAACAAAGCCAACCACAATAACCAAGATTATGAAGTATTATAATAATTCTCCTGAAGCTATGCAGCAATTGCGTGGTACATATATGGAACATATCATTGGTGATTTTGGTGAAAGTTTTCTTGTTGAACCAAAACAGTTAAAGGCTTTTGGAACAAGACTTACAAAAGAATATGACACTGGAAAACTTGGTGCGGTTTTTGGCGATGAAATGGCAGAAGAAATGGCTAAGTTTGGTCGCGTTCTTACCTTTAATGCCCGTACTGTTGAGGGCGGTGGCCTTGTTGCTGCTAACATTGCGGCAAGTCCAGTCCAAAATCTTGGCAAGTTATTGCGATACAGTTTAATTGGTCGTGTCTTTTCAAGTCCATTGTTCTACAAAAACCTATCGAAGCGCGTAAACGCAATGACAGGTGAAGGTGTGTCTAAACCAGAAGCTATAGGCAGAATTATATCACAAGCATTGTCTTCTGCTGTTGCGCAAACAAGCGCACAATCTATTGAAGAAAGTGTATCTGAGGTTTCAAAACAAAGTAGAGCATATCTTGATTCAATGGCAGAGCGTCAACAACGCCCACCTGCGAGTGAGCGGAAGCCAACATCCATAAGCCGAACAAATATTCAAGTTCCTGAAATACCCCCGGTACAAACACCTAATATTTCGGATGTTACTAATATACGTCAACGCGCAAGAGAAAACCCAGCAGTGGCAGCAACACTACTGGGCGGTCTAGGAAGTGCAGGTTTGCTCTAGTCTTCTAGTGCAGAGGCAATGCCGCCTAAATTATGTCTCCTGTCGTAACGAGCAGCTAACCTAGTCTGTACGTCTTCATAAGCATCATCAATCATACGTGATAATTGACGTCCAATGGCACGATCTTCGTGGTCTGCTATTTTTACTAATTTATCGTAAGCATCTATTGAAACACCTACAGATTTATATTTTACTGGATTCGGCATGGAGGATTTTCCCATAAATGACGTTTCCTACTGTATATAATCCCAAGAGGCGTGGGTCAAGACCCAAGTATGGTAACAAGAAAGTAACTGTGCAGGGAATTAAATTCGACTCTAAGTGGGAGTCACAGCGTTACTTGTATCTCAAATCACTCGAACGCGCAGATCAGGTTAAGGACCTTGAGCTACAGGTGCGCTACAATATAGCAGTCAACGGTGAGAAGATTTGTGCTTACGTTGCTGACTTTCGATACCAAAAACAAAACAAAGACGGTGATTGGTATGAAGTGGTTGAAGATGCCAAGGGTGTTGAGACTCCAGAGTTTAAATTAAAAAAGAAATTGATGAAAGCCGTTCACGGTATCGAAATATTCTTGTCAAAAAAGGGGGGGCGCTAACCCCCCTCTACGATCAGCTGATCTGCACATTATTGCAAATGTGGTCCATCAGCTTTTTAGCTTGTTTGGCAAAGTATTTGCCACCTGCGACAATATTGGGATCGTCATCCCAATGACCTTCGCGGTAATCAATGTCAGCGCGATTATCTAAATCGCCCTGAAATACAAGCATTACGTCAATATCAACTTGCGTTGATGGCTTAATCTTCCCGTCTAGGAAGTTATTAAGAAACGTGACGTATTGATTACGTAGCGGCTGATCAATTGTATCAGCACATTCAATGAAGTGCGAGACTTCAGATTGAGTGTAGGATTTCTGACCACGGAAGATCAGGCCGAAGGGGATAGTGTTAGACATGGCATACTCCTTTCAGAGTACAAGGGAGGCTTTCGCCTCGGTTGAAAATAAGAGAGCTAGAAACTCTCATCCTCTATATCCCATAATATCCCAAATTAAATGAAATGTCAATAAAAAAATTTATGTAAAAAGTCTGTTGACATGTCCCAAGCCATATGGGATAGATAGGGTTCTAGTAATTTAAAGCGGAAAGGAATCGACATGAATAGTCGTGAACTATTTGAACGTAGAAGTGAACTCAAGCACGTTATTAATGAAATGCGCGATGAGTTGAAAAATGTTGAACAGCAACTGCATGATATATTCTTTGATCAAGCGCGTGATGCTTTACGTGCAGATGGCAAAGACTTTGGCACTACGCATATCGTTGCTGGCAATAAAAAATTAAAAGCCACAGTGCGTAAGAAAGTTGTGTGGGATCAAACCACATTAGGCAACGTCTTGGAAGAGATGGATGCCGAAGATGCACGTCATTATGGCAAGCTAACACTTGCTGTTGACGAACGTAAATACACAGCAGCACCACCAGCTATTAGGTCATTGCTTCAAACCTGCCGCACAGTAGAGGTGGGTGGATTTACAATTGAGGAGGAAGACTAATGGCTTTGCAAATTATTACAGCCGATCAGCGTTTAGCTGAAAAGAAAGGTCACAAAATCGTAGTATGCGGTCAAAGCGGTGTGGGTAAAACCACACTCGCTAGGACACTGAATGGTGGAAGCACACTGTTTATGGACTTGGAAGCAGGGGATGCTGCTATCGAAGGTTTTCCAATTGATGTCATTCGTCCTCAAACATGGTCAGAGTGTCGTGATCTTGCTTGTTTCTTGGGTGGTCCAAATCCGGGATTAAGTGAGGACCAACCTTATAGCCAAGCGCATTATGATTATGTAGCTACGATGTTTGGAGACAGCACAGAGGTGTGGCAGAAGTACGATTCTCTTTTTGTGGACTCTATTACCGTGGCAGGTCGTTTGTGCTTTCAGTGGTGCTTACAGCAGCCAGAATCACGTTCTGATCGCTCTGGTAAGCTCGACACTCGCGCAGCTTATGGAATGCATGGTCGAGAAATGATGTCATGGCTAACACATCTTCAGCATATCCGCGAAAAGAACGTAATCTTTGTTGGCATTCTTGATGAAATCACAGATGATTATGGACGCAAGCAATATGCGTTACAAATTGAAGGCAGCAAAACTGGGCGAGAATTGCCCGGAATTGTTGATGAGGTAATTACAATGGCGATTTTATCAGGGGATCATGGTCAATATCGTGCTTTTGTTTGTCAGCCATTGAATGAATGGGGATACCCAGCAAAAGATCGCTCTGGTCGCCTCGAAACTTTAGAAGAGCCGCATCTTGGCAAACTGATGGAAAAGATGTCAAGTGGTTCTCCAGAAGAAATAAAGGATCTGACTTTTGTAGATCCTTCAACACAAGTTACTAGCGAAGAGGAAGCACAAAATGCTTAATTTAAATAACGTACCCGCAGATAATAACTCAGCAGAACGTGAGTTTTCACTAATTCCAAACGGAACTATTTGCCGCGCAGTTATTATTGTAAAACAAGGTGATACAGAAATTGCAGAGTTTGGTTCTGGACCGTGGTTTAAAAAGTCCATGTCCTCCGCTGCAAAGTGGATGGAGTTAGAATTTACCATTCTCGGAGGTGATTATGATCGCCGCAAGTTTTGGGATCGTATCTTTGTTGATGGTGATAAGATGGGTCAAAGCGGTATTCCACAAGCTAAAGAAATTGGATTACGAACTCTGAAGTCAATTGTAGAAAGCGCAAGAGCCATTGACCCAACAGACATGTCGCCGCAAGCACAACAAAATCGTAACATCTCTGGCGTTTTTGATTTAAATGCTATGGAAATTTGTGCTAAAGTCGGTATTAAGAAAGGCACAAACGGCTATAGTGACAGTAATCGGTTGCTTGCAGCCTTAACACCTAATTCGCAAGGATACATGCCAAGCGGACAACCACCAGTGCAGCAAACACCAATTGCCGCACAATCAGTGCAACAGGCCGCACCAGCGCAACCTGTATCATCTGGTGGTATTCCATCTTGGGCAAACAGGTAATCTAGCGGCAGGGCCATTCCGCGCCTGCTAGACCACGGACAGGGGGGCCGTGGGCCGCATACCCCCCACCAATTCTAGCGAACAGGTGTTTTATGTTATTACGTCCCTACCAAGAGGTAGCCGTGAGCGATGCTATGAAGGCGCTCGACAAGCACGGCAATACCCTTGTTGTTGCTCCTACAGGCGCAGGCAAAACAATCATGCTCTCCGCGCTCGTAGGCAAACGTCACAAAGATGGTAAAAAAATTCTTATTGTTCAGCATCGTGATGAACTTGTTGATCAAAACCAATCCAAGTTTAAAAAAATAAATCCTTACATTACCACAAGTATTGTTAATGGCACAGTTAAACACTGGGATGGCGATGCAGTGTTTTCAATGGTTCAAACTATTTCACGCGAAAACAATCTAAGAAATCGACCCAAGTTTGATATGGTGGTCATTGATGAAGGCCATCACGCAGCAGCAAAAACATATCGCCGTGTGATTGATGCTGTGCTTGAGGACAACGACAGTGCAGAAATAGTAGGATTTACAGCCACACCTAATCGTGGTGATGGAAAGGGATTGCGTTCTGTATTTAACAATTGCGCACATCAAATTGAAATCGGTGCTCTGATCCAAGAAGGTTTTTTAGTTCGCCCCAAAACCTTCGTTGTTGATCTAGGTGTTAATGATCAACTTAATAACGTCACAAAGCGTGGCAAAGAATATGACATGGAGGAAGTTGCCGCGATTATGGATCGCCAAGTCATTAACGATAGAATTGTTCGGGAATGGCAAAATAAAGCTGGGGATCGCAAAACTGTTGTGTTTTGCTCAACTATTAAACACGCTCAAAATTTATGTCGTGCATTTCAAGAAGCTAACATTAACGCGGAGTATATTACAGGCGAAACAGACAAAGCCTATCGTCAAGGTGTGCTGCATGATCTTGAGCATGGTAGTTTACAGGTTGTGGTCAACGTAGCGGTGCTCACAGAGGGTTTTGACGCTCCCCCTGTATCCTGCATTGTTTTAACAAGGCCGTGCTCACAGAAGAGCACAATGGTTCAAATGATTGGTCGTGGCCTGCGTATCGTTGATCTTGAGATGTATCCAGATACGATCAAGACAGATTGCATTGTTATGGACTTCGGCACATCCGTAATCACACATGGTAGCATTGATGATGTTGCAAACTTGGATGGTAAAGAAAAATCTGGTGATGGTATTGCTCCAACCAAAATCTGTCCAGAGTGTGATTCAGAGGTTCATGCGCGTGTATCAGAATGTCCCATCTGTGGTCATGAGTTTGTAGAGGAAGAAAAAGCTACGCTCGAAAACTTTGTAATGACAGAATACGATTTGATGCAGCTATCTCCGTTTTTGTGGATTTGTCCATTTCACGAGGAAAAAGAAGTTTTAATGGCATCTGGATTTGAAGGATTTGCGTTTCTTGCAAAGCTTAACGAAACCATGTGGGTTAGTATGGTAAAGCCAAGTAATTCTAAATTACGTGTGGTTTCTATCGGTGAAAAAGTTCATGCAATAGCAGCAGCAGATGATTTTTTACGCAACATTGAGGAAAGCGATGCTGCTAATAAAAGAAAGCGTTGGGTTAGCGAATTAGCCACTCAAAAGCAAAAAGATCAATTACGCCGATACGGGCAAGAAATATCTTCTTTTGATTTACAATGGACAAAGTACAAAGCCTCTTGTGCTATAAATTTTCATTGGAACAAAGGATCAATTGTAGAGGCTTATAAACATTCTAGGAATAAACTAAAATGAAAGTCATACTTATAACTGTTCGTGAAGGTAAAACAGGACCAGTGGTTCATATGTGGGTAGATGGTAAAGAAGTCGCTAAAAAAGAATTAACAAAAAGAGAGACGTGTATATTAATCTCTGAATTAGCAGACAAGTTGGCAGGAACTAATGGCTAGATTTGAATTAAAAATGTTTATAGTTGAGGAGCAAAACGATGCTTTTGAAGCGTATGAATATAGAGTTATGTGCCACGTCAAAGACATTAAAAGCTTTGATGAAGTAACCAATAAAGCTCACAAAGTTGTTAGAAATCATATAGATGAATCTCAAAATTTAATAATTGTGGGGTCAGCCACAATTGTTATAGGCGATATGGATATGCTTTCTTTTGGGTTCAAAAATAAAGATGTCGATCAAGAACAAGTAGATTTAGTCGTAGAATTGTTCGGGATGGATGAAGAGGAAAGGACAATACATTGACCGCAGAACCAGCACCAAAACCAATAGATGAATTGGTACATATCTTAGGAAAGTTTGGGTGGGACACACGGTTTTCTGATTTAACAGAAGAACAAGTTCACACTTTAATATTTGGAATACAAGAATCTCAAAGTCTAGCAAAAGAGATACAACATGGAATCCTTGAAGAAACCTACTATAAGTCAACAGGCACTTGGCCTTCTACTTCAATCCCCTTCTAAAGTAGATCCATTAGCCGAACAAATTAGTGCAGCAGTTGATAATGGTATAATTGTTAACGAGAAAAAGCGCGAAAAACGTAAGTACATCGGTGCATCCAGTATTGGTGATGAATGTTCCCGCAAAATACAATATCGTTATCTTAACTATCCAATAGACCCAGACAAAGAGTTTAGCGCAAGAACATTGCGTATTTTTCAGTTTGGTCACAATATCGAAGATTATGCAGCCAAGTGGTTACGTGATGCAGGCTTTGATTTACGAACAGAAGACAAGCAAGGCGAACAATTTGGGTTTTCTATAGCTAACGATCAAATCAAAGGACACATAGATGGTGTGGTTTGTGATGGTCCTGTGCCTATGTCGTATCCCTCTTTGTGGGAGTGTAAGTCGGCAAATGATAAAAAGTTTCAAGCTTTTGTTCGCATGGGCGTTGCAAAAGCAAATTCAACATATGCAACTCAAATCGCTCTTTACCAAGCATACATGGAGTTAGATAAAAACCCTGCTTTGTTCACAGTGGTTAATAAAAACACATCTGAAATTTACTATGAATTAGTTCCGTACAACAGGCAGTTAGCTCAAGAAGCAAGTGACCGCGCAGTAAATATCTTGACCGCTGCAAAAGCAGGTGACATTCTACCACGCATCTCACAAAGTAAAGACTTTTTTCTTTGTAAGTTTTGTGAGTTTAGAGAGACCTGTTGGGGAGAGTAAATGTGAGGTGCAACCCGTCTAAAAGCGCACCCCACATCTAGTGTAAGGGACTCAAGTAAGGACAAGATAATGAATATTTTACATTTTGGCAAGACATCAAAAGAGGTAGCGGAACGTATTAGCAATGAAGTTCCAAGACATGTTCAACTACAAGCGTTAGTCGATACTTACCCAAATGGCATGAAGCGCGGTGGTTATTTTATGATAGGCTCTTTGGCAGGAGAAAAAGGTCAATCTTTAAAAATTAATATTGATATGAACAGTCAGTTTTTTTTAAAAGGCAAAGATTTTGAGTCTGGTGATGGTGTCGGAGGTATTAGTAAAATATTAAAAGAGGGCCGTGGCTGGACCATCTCGGAAACAGCAGAATACTTTTCAGACTATCTCCCTAGAAACTTTACAGCACCACCAGAGAATGTTGTAAAATTAAATAAGCCTGAAAACTTTCAGATAACAAAAGGTACAAATGGATTTCATCAACCCGAACAAAAGCCTGTAAAATTAAATATCGGGCCAAACACGCCTTTTGAAGAAGAGTACGATTATACTGACGAGCATGGGCAGGTTCTCGTTACAGTGCGGAAATACTTTGAAAGGAATGAAGCTGGCGAAATTGTGAAGGATGGTATGGGAAAACCTAAAAAACAATTTCGCCAGTTTATAAATGGAAACCCCGGAATACCCGAAACAAGGCCCCTATACAACATACCAAATATAGTTGAGGCAGACAAGGTAATTTGGGTTGAAGGAGAAAAATGTGCAGATGCATTAACAAGTTTAGGATATATTGCAACTTGCACTATAGGTGGCGCTGGGATGCTATCAGAAAAAAGTGCATCTAAGTTTGATTTCACTCCCTTACGCAATAAAGAAGTAATTTTATGGCCTGACAACGATGAGGCTGGAAAAAAGCTTGCAAAAATTGTTGAAGCACAAGCAATAAATGCAGGTGCAAAATCCACTCTCATTCTTCAAATACCATCGGATAAATCTGAAAAATGGGATGCAGCAGATGCTGTTAGTGAAGATTTTAATGTCGGTAAATTTATTAAAAGCCACGAAAGCAAAACCAAAAAACGCATCTCATTACTTGATGACAGTTTGCTAATAGACAAATACTTTGTTGGGACCGCTCCAGAGCAAAAGTTTCTTATCGGAGACACAATACCTCTTGGTGTGCCAGTGGTGTTTGCCGCAGCAGGAGATAGTGGTAAAGGCATGATGACGCTTGACTTGGCAATGAAAGTTGCGTCTGGTCAATCAATGGCAACCGCATTCGGTGGTCTTATTGCAGAACACGGTGACGCGATTATTATTACCGCAGAAGATGATAAAGATGAAATGCATCGCCGTATCTCTCGACTTGATCCAAGAAGATACAGAGAAACATACGATCATCAATTACGCATCTTACCGCTACCAAACTTAGGTGGCGTCTGGCCTATTATGAAAAAATCAGACAATGAATATTTAGTTGGTGATGAATTTTCGCGCATCTACGATCAAATGTTGGAAATGAATAACCTTAAACTTATTGTCATTGATCCCCTCGCATCTTTTGTTCATGCAGATGTAAATTCTGATCCAGCGGCAGGAGCAGCCTTTATGGGGCTTCTTTCGCAAATAGCTACAGAAACAGGTGCTACTGTCATGGTAAACCACCACATGGCAAAAATTGATGCTAAAGATCCAATATCAACACCAGAGGAGGCACGTAATAAAATTAGAGGAACGTCTGCTATCGTTGATGGTGTGCGCTCTGCATTCGCAATATGGCAAGTAGATGACAATACAGCAAAACAACGCTGCAAAGATTTAAACGTATCATACACGCGAAACTCTGTATTTGATGGGGGCATTGTTAAGTCTAACGGTCCTGCTAATCGGGAAATAAGACACTTCATTCGTAATCCAGATACAGGATTGCTCGAAGATCGCAGTGTAGATATTCAATCTATTGCCATGTCAACAGCCGTTAGAGACAGATTAGATCATGTTGTTCAATACGTTCGTATGCGTGAAGCACAAGGTTTGGCAGTTACGATTGATGGAACGCATGACGGTGTTTGGAATACAGCTATGGGACTAGAACCAACTGAGCCATGTATTATAGCTATTCAATCTGTAAAAACAACTACGATTAAAAATACAATTACAATGGCTATGCAACAAGGACGTATTGATAAATACAGGCTTACCCCAAGCGGACCACTAAAATATCTTGGAGTCTCAAATGGACCTCTATCAAACGGAACATATGAACCCGTTACCGGGCGTGATAACGTATAATCCGATAAATTGTTCGGGTTATAATAGTTGTTAACAGTTGTATTTTTACTTGACTGCTGTGGGAATATTTGGTATAAATCCCATGCGACAGGGTTTTTTCCTCCGAGATGCTACCCGAATTGACACTTTGATGGGCGGTGGAGATCGCAAAGCCCATCGTTTTAGCAAAAAGGAGATCAGTATGATTCATGTTTTTGAAGATCGCGCTCCTACCCTCGAAGAAGCGCAAGAAATTGTGGGTGGACTTGTGGAACTCGTACACTCACCCGAACATCAGGATTGGCAAATCCTTGTCAATGAAGAGGGCCTGTTAAACGGGCTACCGTTCAATGATGAAGCTACGAAAATCTGCGGAACTGGTATTGTCGGACCCGCTATTGTTTTGAAAGGAGAAGCTCGGTGGACGTAGATGCCACTATAATAAAAGAAAGAATAGAGCGGAGGATATCTTGGATTAAGCACGATGCCTCCGCTCGTAGAGATTATATGGCTGTGCAAGAGATGGAAGAATTAGAACATTTATTTAGAATGTTCTTAAGAAAAGTAGAAATTAAAGATGGCAAGTAGATGGTCAGCCGCGCAAAAAGAAATGCAAGGCTTTAAAAGAAAACTTGCTTATGGCAACATGAAGGTATCACTTTCAACCCCTCCTTGGGAAAAAAAGATGAATCTCATTGAATTACAAGAAGAAGGCCAAATACAAAAACGTTTAGAAGCAAATCAATGCCCCAAATGTGACATACCATTAAAAAAAATAAAAGAAAATCAAAGACAATGCACAGCGTGTAAACTTATTATCGAAGATTAAAATCAACGCATATAAGGCGATTGATTTCCAAATCCACCAAATTGATTCATGCCACGGTTTTGAACGCCCATCTGTTGAGGTTGATACATGTTCGGCATACCGCCGTACCCACCATATCCACTGCCCATCTGCTGAAACTGATTATACCCGCCATATTGTGGCTGACGCTGCATCGGCATCTGCTGAAACCGCATGCCGCCACCATAACCCGAATAAAAGTTCGGCTGCTGCATAGGTTGTGGCTGATTAAAACCAAAAGCACCAAATCCGCGCATTGGCTGCTGCATTGGTTGACGCATCGGGAATCCACCAAACATACCCATACCCGCTGGACGCGCCATGCCCAAACCCATGCCCATCATCGGGCGGCGTTGTTGCATTTGATTTTCTAACTGCTGAATACGAAAGTCTTTAAACGCACCAGTGCCTTGAAAAGCCTGCTGTAACTCTTGTAATTTAGTGCGCTCGTCCTCAGTCGGGGCAAGACTTTGTTGATACTCTTGTAACGCTTGAAACTCTGCAATATCCGCAAATGGACTAACAGGCTGCTGACGTTGCATTACAGGAGGTTCTGCTACTGCTTGATTTGTAGAAGCATTTTGTTGAGCTTCTTGCTGCTTTCTTAAAGCATCAAATAAAGATCCTAGGCCAAAGTTTAATGGCTGACGTGTTCGGGTTGCTGGAACAATAGACTGAGCAAATGGGTTCATTCCTATCATCAAAGCACCTCAAATCAAAGTTATTCGGGTTATATCACTTTTTATTCAACATATCAACTCGGCGTTCGCCCATGTAAGCATCAACAACCATCAGCAAAAATAAAGGTAAATCATCCGGGTGCAAACCTAACCCGAATAAAAGTTCGCAAACTATATTTCTCGTGTTAGAAATCGAAACACGCTCTGGAAGTTTTTGGAGGAGATCCTCAACAATCTCCTCAATTTTCTCTGGAGTTAAAGAATTAGAATTTAGGCTCATAAATCACACCCCTGTCGTCCAACGACTTAAAGTGCTCCAACTCCCTCGCAAGCTGGGTAAGGCGAACATCGCCCTCCCATTCAGCATCATCCACCTTGCGTTGTAGATTTTTCAGTTCCTCGCTCACTATCCATAGATCGTTTTCCATCAGCGTGTTCATCCTTCCATTCTACCATAATGCACTGCGGTTCGTAGTATTGATGTAGCTTATTCTTCTTTGCAAAGTCTTCGCAAGCCTCTGGATTGCTAAAAGCAATAAATGCAATAAATGCCTTATCCATTCTCGGGCCTCACTCTCGGTCTAATCGGTTCACGGGAAACAAGATCAGTCGTATAACAACTCACCATCATATCGTTGCCATACAAATCATATAGCTGATTATACAAAGGCTCTATGACATCCCTGTTCATAGCCTCATAACAACGATCCTCAGTGTCATAAACAACCCGAACCTCCCAAGGCTCCCCTTGAATATGATACGTCATAATAAGCACGGTAAAAAACTCAATCATGTTCAATCCTCAACTTATCCATCCAATTCTGTAAAGTTTGATA
>Ga0209348_1000343_pt1 | contig 25500 bp, 25 predicted proteins | sample ETNvirenome_2_30_FD_184065 | JGI IMG/M metagenome (GOLD analysis project Ga0209348, IMG submission 184065) | Marine viral communities from the Pacific Ocean - ETNP_2_30 (SPAdes) (version 2) | ecosystem: Environmental > Aquatic > Marine > Oceanic | place: Pacific Ocean | collected 2013-06-22
AACGCTTTTGTAAAAGATGGAGCCCCTTTGTCTGTGTTTGGATAGGCTATGTCGAGCGCATCGAAGGCAGAGGCAATAGATTTTGCGGCCCAGATCTCAACGTCTTTGCCACACAGCCGCTTAATCTTTTTGTTGGTTTCAGCCTCACGTTTTAACAGAAGATCACGGGTTCTTTCCAGGTTATCCTGATCTATCCGCACTCCTCGCCACGTCATATCTATCAAGCACGGCAGTAGTTCCAATTCCAAGTTTGCTATCTGCCACAATTCTTCTTTAGTCAGTAACGCTGAGAAGTGTTGCCATAATTCAAGCGCCAACACGGCATCGCCCTCTGCATAAGGTCCGACATGCATAGCGGGCATCAGATACATTTCTGATTTGGGGTCGAGACCAAAGGAACGTGCGGCTTCGATCAACCCCTTCTCGCTTTTGATTTTGTTTAAGTAGTCGTAAGACAAAGAATTAAGCGAGTAACTAAAACGGTTTTCATCCAACAGAGCGGCTAACACCATGGTGTCAATCAGCCGCCCATTTAATTTAAAGCCCATACGCCTAATCCACCCGGCATCATATTGCGCGTTGTGCATTACTTTATCAGCGGGGCACTCGAAAACCTTCTTTAGCCATTTGTTCACTATTCGTTCATCAAGATTACCGCCGCCATTGTGACGGATGGGGATGTAGCCCTTCCAATTCTCTACCGCTATAGCGTAGCCAATAACTTCACCATCACCAGTAGCCCAACCTGGCCCATTGTTTTTTAGGTTCGGGTCCTTCGTTTCAACGTCGATAGCAATCGTTTTGGCATCAAAGATGTTGGGAAGCTCAGTCGGCGGTATCCACTCCGAGTCAGGCGTAAACATGGATAGCTGTAGATTTTTATTCTTCATATTTTAGTTCTAGTTGCGAGGTTTTCTCCCTTGTGCAGAGGGACTCAAGAGCGTGTTTTAAAAACTCTGACGACAAACGAAGCATTTCTATCGGCGTAAGCTCTTTCGTATAGTGCTCACCGTCGATGACGACATTAACAGTTTTTTGTGTGGGGTATACAAGTATTTGTTTTTCCATGACTTTTCCTTATATTATGTAGCTTTGCATTGGGTGAATAGGTTCGATGACATATAAGTTTTTGCGGGTTCGTGTGACCCCAACATAGAAAACACGATGTGTGTCGTCCGGGTTGTCTAAAAAATCTCTGTGTGCCGCGCCGCTTAAGTCGGTAAAGATAGCGACATTGTCCGCTTCTCCTCCCTTTGACCCGTGGATCGTGGATACTGCTATACGAGGCTTGGCGTTAAACTTCTCGCCCCGTCGTAAAAGCGCGGTGATGTAAGCCCTGTCTCTTTCTGGCAACTTATCCATCGCGTCGTGCCAGATCATGTCTGTAGTGGCTTGAAGCCCCAGGTGCCGCGTCAGGTGCTCCATGTCGTACAAATCGTCATCATCAACGCCCGGAGCTTTTTTAAACCCTCGCTGTACGCGGTCTCCAACCGACATAAAACTGTAAATAGCTTTGACGGCTTCACCTGTAATATGCTTGCCGTTTCGCAACTGCTCCCAGCCGTTAATCGCTAAACTGATTTTATCGCTAATAGATCGTCGGCCTTGGTAGGTAAAAAGATGACCGTCGTCTCGAAGCATACTGACCACGGGCGCAAGCATATATGCGCTCTGTGCTAATATAAGCCATGAGCCCTCAGTGACATCGAGATCCCAAATCGTTGCAAGATGTTCTACATGCCCACGCTCTTCGCGAGGCTTGTAGACTTTTGGAACACGGCGATCTATGCGATTGACGACACGTTCTGCCATAACGTGTACCTCGCCAGGGACACGATAGGATTGCTCTAGCACCTCGTAGCCGCCGTCTAGGTTGATAAACTGTTCCACATCAGCCCCTGCCCATCGGTAAATCGCTTGGTCATCATCGCCTGCACAAATCGTTCTCTCGCTGTTTTCTGCTATGATGTTTGCGACATCCCATTGTAAGGGAGATAAATCTTGCGCCTCGTCAATAAACGAAATTAAAAGACGCGGGCACACATTCTCTTGCACAAAAACAGATAGCATGTCGGTGAAATCGTACACGTCCATTTGCTTTCGGTAGTTATCAAAGCCTCTCGCAACATACTCTAATGTTAGCCAGTCAATGTTTGTATGCGTGTCATCATACTGTTTTCGCAAAGAAACTTTACGCAAACGCGCAAGGTTGATGAGGTTGATAAAAGGATTATTGTTTTTGCTCAGATCCTCCACGTCCTCAGGGTCAGAAGCTTTGCTATTACTTAATTCAATGCCAAGCTCGTTACTCAACTCTTCGTAATGCTCTTTTTGCATAATTTGTTCCTGGCGTATGCCAGATAATCGAAGCGCGAAAGAGTGTAGCGTTCTAAACCACGGTAAATCGTCCTCCGTTAAATTAAATCGTTTACAAGCACGTTCGATGGCCTCTCGACTCGCCTGTTTCGTAAAAGCAAAGTAGCCGATTAGTTTGGGGTCAATACCCTCCTCCAAAGCGCGGTCAACGCGATCTAACAACGCCGTTGTCTTGCCTGTTCCGGGTGGCCCTAGTATTCTAAAAATACTCAAAACGGCACCTCATGTTCTGACTTGAAATCAGGGGCGTCGATTTTTACTTCGTTGATGTCAAAAGCTGGTATTTCGTAAACCCGCACGGTTCTCTTTTTAATCTTGATAGCCGTACTTTGACCTCCGATATCGCGTAGACGTTGAGCTACCTGGTGTGTTTTGTAATCAAAAAATTTGTTTCGTTTTAAGAACTCCATCAGGTCTTTCAGCCTGAAATACGTCTTGCCGTCCTCTGTCCAAGGCTTTCGTAAAAGTATCTCTTCGCGGTCCCGTGCTTGCTGTTTATGAGAGGTAAACTCTTCTAAATAGTCATAAAAGATCCCGTCAGTTGATGCGTCTTTGGCGACCTCGATAATGCTACTTTCGGTCTCTCTCATTTCTTTCATTAACGTGCTGATGCGCGTCTCCCAGACAGGCTTTGTCAGCGTCAGCGGCATAAAGTTCAACTGTTCCATGCTCGCTTTTTGAAACGCGGGTTGGCTCAACAAACCATCGGTATCTAGCTCTAGCGGCTCACCATTTACGTCCAAAAACCAAACAGGCGGTGTCGAATTATACTTTCGCAAATTAGCCATGACGCTGTTATTAGCCCCGCCACCAATGCCGAACTTTCGCAGCATACAAAGTTGTTTATTACAGAAGGCGTTGATGGGGGCATCTGAGCATTTGTACATGTAGTCTTTTGTATTTAATTGTTTGACTACGGCGTTCACCTCTGAAAGAGGCAGAGGCGAGGTAAAATAGAGCATGTTTGCTTGAAGTAATTTATCTTGCCAATCGTCAGGAAATGCTTTCTTGTAGAAAACGCCGTAAGAAAAAAGCGCGTTGTTGCGTGAGCCTTCGTCCACTTTGTTTTTAGATAAGGTATTCAAACAGGGTGGCCCGTCAGGCAGGGGGTCATCCACCCCAGAGATGGTCTGTTCTTGTTGTAAAGCTTTTATTTGTTCCGTGGTTCGCGAATGTTGGTCATAAAGCTCAAAAAACTCTTCCAGGGTTGCGCTTGTGCCGTCATCTTTGATGGCGTATCGCAAGCCCTCTTCCGCATCAAAATACGGCAGGTTTAAGAAGTTACCTACGTCATCGCGTTCTAAATGCAGTTTGATTTGTTTTGGAAAAATCTCTGATCCGGTCAGCCCCAAGGTGGCGGCGATTTGTTGAAGCGCACGTTGCATGTCCTCTGCGCTTACCCATGTTTGGGCGAAGAGAAAACAATGTGCCCCGCCGCTCTTAGAGCGACACACGACAAGCGGCAGTTTGAGTTTACGAATTTGTTCGACTAAAGCTTTGTGATCGAGTGGGTATTGATCGATGTCAATACACCCCCAAACCGACTGATTGTCTTCGTTAATAGGAATAATTCCTAAAGAGCGCGTACCGTCTAGGTGTTGTTTCCAGGTTTTCTCTGTGCGCGGCTCTCGAACGATAGCGGCTTTGCCTGTCGCTTTGCCATTGGCGGCTTTACCGTTTACGCGGTAGGTACCGTGCGCCAGCTTCAGTCCTGCGAAAATTCTCGCAAATTTCTTGATATCCATGATTAAAAAAGGGGACGGCTTTCACCGTCCCCGATCCAAATCAGAAAGGAATGTCGTCGGAATCAATCGAAGGGGCGTCAACCTCCGAGGTATGTTTGACGTTAACATCGCCTTCTGAAACGGACTCGTTAAACTGCTTTGCCGCGGCGTAAAGAGCGGCATCACCCTCTTCCTCGCCAAGCAAACGCACCTTGGACATCTCCCAGCCGTGCCAAGAACCTTTACTATTCTCTTCGCCTAAAGTCTTTAGTCGATAAACATGACTAAAGCGCGGCGGTGTAAAAGGCCCGTTCGATCCTTGTAAGGTTGTCGAACTAATCATCGAGTTCCACTTGCGTGATTTCTTTAACTGTGTGGACTTCATCGCAACTAGCGCCCGTTCAAAGCCGCCATCCTCGTTCAAAACAAGAACAAAATGTTGGTGAGTTTCTTCCAGATAATGACCACTACCATCGAGTAAATAATCTTTGTTATCCTCCGAACTTCTTTCTACTTTCGGCATATCATCACCGGGCGCGTAAATTTGCACCGGAGCACCTGTGCCCTCACCTAATGGTGCCCACTGGATAAATCGACGCTGATAAGCCGCACTAATAACCTCAATTCCTTCTTTTCCCTTGTAAACCCGGTTACTTACGGTGTTGTAAATGTCGCCTTTTCTAGCTTCCTCAAGATTATCAAGCTCTCGCGACATACCTCCTAGTATTTTTAGAAACGGAAGCGCAAGGTCATCTTGAGACATGTTTTCCATGCCCTGACCAGCGTCCTGCTCAAACATCGATGGATTAAACGCAATTACGTTTGATTGCTCTTTTTTTGCTACTTTTTTACCAGCCATTTTATTTACTCCCTCTGTCAATTTTTGCACGTTGTCCTATGAATGCGCCAAACAATTCGGTGGGGAAATCGTCCCCGCTTTCAACGCGCTCTTTGATCCACGCTCTTAGGGTGACGTGGTGAACGCCTTGCTTTTCAGTTGTTTCAACGCCAATTTCTGCCGCAGCTTTTATAAAACTTGCCGCAGCTTCGTCTTCGCCCGCGCCAAACGCGGCTTTAACTTCATTTTTTATTATATCACCAAAGCCGTTTTCGCGTAACCAACCTAACGCAGTTTCGTGATTTGCCGCGGTGATGTTGCCCGAATAAATAGGTTTAACGCTTATTTTTGAGCCATCAGATAATTCTACTTTTGACAAACCTATCTCCTGCATAAGAGCGGGTAGCTCTTGATCGGTTAAAGCAAGCAAGTCTTTCTTCGCTTGTTTGGCTTCCTCGTTTAACCGTTCAAGCTCTTGTTCTTTAGCCTGAATTTTTCTTGAAATTGCGGCAACACTTTTTAAGTCACCGCTTCTAAGTTTATCGACGCCGTCTTGGATCTTATCCTCATAGGCGTCCTCCATTTGTTTAAACAATTCGTTCATCGCGTTTCCTCTTTCGTGTTTAGCTGACGTTCGCCAGCTTAATTGACACTACACATATATTCGCATATATATAGCGTGTCAACAGGAAAATATAATATGTTCGATTTTAAAACAAAGCCGTATCAACACCAACTGACAGCCTTGGAAGAGTCGTGGTCCGCGAACTTCTTTGCGCTTTTTATGGAAATGGGCACCGGAAAGTCAAAGGTAGCGCTCGATACTATCGCCACCCTTTATAAAGAACAGAGATTAAACGCGGCACTAATCGTTGCACCGAAAGGCGTCTACTCAAATTGGGTTGAGGGTGAGATCCCAACGCATTTGCCTGACGACATACCTATTTTAATGTCTCAGTGGCGACCCGTTCAATCAAAGTCTTTTGCAGAAGAGATGAAGATCTTGGTTTCTGATCCATTTGACGGCCTTAAAATATTTGTTGTCAACGTCGAGGCGTTTTCAACACCCAGAGGCACAAAAGCTGCCGCTGCATTCTTATCTAAGAACCCTGAGAACATAATGATCGTTGACGAGAGCACAACCATTAAGAACAGAAAAGCCTTACGGACTAAAAACATCATGAAATGCGGTGACTTAACTAAATATCGCCGTATCTTGACAGGATCGCCCATTACGAAAAGCCCAATGGACTTGTTCTCGCAAGCTCAGTTCCTATCCCCGCAGGCGTTAAATTTTAAAAGTTACTATAGCTTTCAAAATAGATACGCGAACATCGTGCGGCGCACCATGGGGGCCCGACAATTCCAAGAGATTGTTAGTTACAAGAGACTGGACGAGCTAAATGAAAAGCTCGAACGCTTTAGCTACCGCGTTCTAAAAGACGAGTGCTTGGATTTACCGGGCAAGATTTATTTAAAACGCAACGTGGAGCTTACGGATGAGCAGGCGCGAGTTTACAAACAAATGAAGAAACTCGCTTTAGCGCAACTGGATACCGGGGAGCTTGCAACGACGCAGAGTGTTTTAACCCAGATTATGCGACTGCAACAAATATGTTGTGGGTTTTTTCAACCCGACGACAGTGAAATAGAAGAGTTACCCTCTAAGCGCATGGATGCGCTGCTAGATGTCATCGAAGAAGCGCAAGGCAAAGTTATCATTTGGGCGTCGTGGACACATGACATTCGTAAAATTACAAAGGCTTTGGAAGATCGTTTCGGGTCTGACGCGGTTGCCGCATATTTCGGTGAGACAAAACAAGACGAGCGACAAGATATTGTTAATCGTTTCCAAGACAAAGATGACCCGTTACGATTTTTTGTCGGACAACCGCGCACCGGGGGTTTTGGTCTGACGCTTACAGCCGCTAATACTGTAATTTATTACAGCAATCAATACGACTTAGAAATACGTTTGCAAAGCGAGGACCGTGCACACAGAATCGGGCAACGCAATGCGGTAACCTATGTCGATTTGATTGCGCCCAAGACCGTGGATGAGCAAGTCATCAAAGCTCTAAAACAAAAGATGGTCCTGAGCGGGGCCGTCCTAAACGAAGAAGTGCGTAAGTGGCTTACCTAGAAGTCACCCGCGTTGTTTAAAAAAGGTCCCAATCCCACCACCGTTGACCGCGCCGCCTTTAGCCCCAAGTGCAGGACGAGCCAGCATATCTTGCGGGCCAAAAGCAAACGCGGCACGAGCCGGATCGATGGGACCGCCACCCAGGGGTGGTCTAGGTGGCGGGGCGACCGCGGCTACCTGTCTTGGCGAAACAGGTAGCGGGGTGGTAGCAGATGTAGTGGGAGGCTTATCCGCTACCACCTCCGGGACAGGGGTAGCATCTAATAATGCTACCTCGTCATTTTCGTTTTCGTCCTCTTCTACGCCAGAGGGTAAAATATCTATTTCCTCTGTACCTGTTTTAATCGCCGCAGGTAGACCTCTTCGTGCAACTGCAATTCTTGATTCCAGTAGTATATTTCTGGCAATTTCTTTGGCATTTTCCGTTAAAGGTTTCGAGTCAGGTCCTTCTGTTTGTCTAATGACCCTCATTATGTAACCTAATTTTGCGGGGTTAGAAAATAACTCTAAAAAGCCGTCTGCTCTTTTGCCGACGTCGCCATTAATAAAAACATCGTCTCCAATAGCGGCACCTGCTGTTCCTATCTGTAATTTAGCCGTGGTGCCTGACGTTAAACCAGGTAGCAAATTTGTTATTTTATCAACAAAATTAGTGAAGATCACGTTTCCCGCAATACGAGCAGACATACGCTTTATTACCCCGGGCCTCTCTCCGAGAATAGAGGCCTGCTCGCCCCCAAAATTGTCCCTTAAATTTTTAATACTTTGCTTGATATTATCTAATTCTTGTTTACTAGCTAATCCATTATCAATTAAAAAATCAGCAATGGGAACTTGCCGTATTTCTCTTTTGATATTTCTATTTGGATCTGTCTGAAACAATATTTCAGAAAAAACTTCAAAATTTATTCCTTGTTTACTGTTTTCCCCCGCTAGATCCTTAGCGTAGTCTAAGACCAAACTTTTTAAACCTTGTTTTGCCTCATTAACAATTTGTGTATTAAGGTCGTCTACCTGAGATTGACTTAAGCCATCAATATTTAAGTTTTCTACAATACCCGTAGGAGCAAGCTCATTATCTTGAATAGCTTTTAAAAAACCACGAGGATCCTGTTTAATCCTATCTTCCATTGCTCTAATCGGGTTCATTAATGTATCAAAAGCTCTTTTACCCCCAGTGACTCTTCTTCCGCTTAATCCGCTGTTAAGGAGAGATAAAAAGTCTTGATTGTTTTTAGATTTTGGGTCGTTTGCAAAAACTGTCCAAAGCTGTTGCTGCTTAAACTTTTTATATTCATCTTTAAGGTCTAAAACTATTTTTTCTGCGTCACCCGCACGATCTGCAATTTCTCGAAATTTTCTACCTATCTCTGGAACTAAATCAAATAATTTACCTTCGTTCCCATCTGGACTCGAATTATCTTCAACAAGTTGTTTTAACCTAGAGGGAGAAATGTTTAAAACGCCATCCGCAGAAAAAGCTTGTTTTGTTGGTGTTTCAAAAGTAAGAGCCGTTTGAGGATCTGTGCTTGAACTAACAGGCGTTTTTGTTGCCGCCTCCAAAACACTGATGATCTGAGATCGGACACTTTGCGGTGCCGTATCCGGAACAACCACGTCCTTAAGTATGCCTACGTAAGAGGGATCTCCCTCTCCTAAAGTTATAGACTGACCCCCGCGAATAGGAATAACTGTGCCCATAGGGTCCCGCCCAAACTTCTCCACTCTTTGCAGATCAAGTATTTTTGTAGAGGTAACGTCTCCGTTTAATATTGAAAGTTCTTTTAAGATTAAATCAACAGGTGTTGCGGAACTGTCTTGGTCCATACGATAAAATCTACCAACAAGCCCTTTTTTTACCACCTCTTTGTACGCTCTATAATAAGCGTTAGCCGCACCTAAACGATTAAGAACCGTTTCGTTAATAGGATCTCCTGTTTTAGTTACCCTGTTTATACCTTCAGGCGCCATTAACACTTTATCCGTGAGAAGTCCCTCTAATTGCGAGGCCCTTGCCTTTACCACATCATTGACATTAACATCCCTAGATACGGCCCTTAAATCTTTTACAATATCGTTTATGTCATTATACTCAACTTCAAAGTCAGCTTCACGCCCGGTGTCTACTGCTTTTTGTTGTTTTGAGTAAGCTAAAAGATCTTTAAGGGCTCTGTCATAAACAGGTTGCCCGGTTTTCCTCATAGAAAAACCCCTAATGTTAGAGCGCAAAAAATCTTCATCAAGAATAAATCTGTTTTGGTCATCAAAAACTAATATATGATCTGGAACATCCTTATAAAGGCGGTTTGCATTATCCTTAAACTTTGTATTTAAATCTCTCAAACGAGTAATAAGAAGTTCTGCGTACCGTCTATCTGTGCCGCGCTCCGGATTTATTCTTTTAAAAGCTTGAGTTAACTTAGCAACTCCCTCCGCAAGTTGTTTTTTCATACTCACTTCTTCTAGATATTGATTAAAATCTACAGCAAGTTTGTATCCAAGTTCTTTATCTTGAAGCGCTACTCTATTTATACCACTTACAATTTTATTAACTTCTAAATCAACGACTTTTTGTTGAGCTTCATCAAAGTCGCCGCCAAATTTTTTAACTTGATCTTTTATTTGAGATAAGATGGGATTTTTAAACAAAGGTCTTAATTGTTCCGCAGTGGGTTCCGTCCCCTCTTTAAAAGAGTCGGCCCCTAATTCTTTTTCAATTATACTTATTTCTTCCTCTGAATAATTTCCCGCTCGTAACTTATCAATTACGGTTGCCGCCGCACCTCTTTGGGCTGATCGGGCCCTAACATTTGCTGCCGCTGTGAGGTAATCAACTTGTTTAAATTTTTTCGCACCTTCTCCGGCCCCCCTCATACGCGAAACTTCTTCTGGTATGCCTTTTATCGCTTTGGTAAAAAAGTCACCAAACAACCTAGTGGGGGAAAGCCTCACTACGGCAGTTCCAATCGCAGGTGCTGCCATCTCAGTGGTGGCTACAAGACCTGTCCTCTCCGGAAAATTGCGTTCCGCGGCACCTGTAGCAAGTGTCGTAAGGGCCGTTGCTCCTACCTCTCCCACAGCCGTCGCCACAGGTCTTTCTCGTGCAACTCTTCCAATCATCCCAGTAACATCTTCAAGGCCTCTTAGTAGGGTTGCCGAAGTGCCGCCTCTCATAGGAACAAGACCGGATATCTCTTGCTCCCCAAGTTTTACTTTTCCTATAAGTGAACTAACGCCAAGGTTAACACCTCGGCTTCCAATACTATAAGGAGTAACACCGCCATAAACACCCGCAGCAAGCGTCTTAGTCATAGCCGCTTGCACACGATCTGTAGGATTTATTGGGGGCAACTCCCCGGTAATTAATTGCTTTATTACTCTTGCGGTGTCCTCCCCCGCTATCGCTGATATAACAGGGACTGCGACCACACTTACCGCAGCTAAGGGCGCATATCCTGGGACGGCTTTTTTACCCAAACTCTTGGGGCTAGGGTCTAATAATTCACGCAATACGGGCGCCACCGCTTTAGCTCCGTAAATAAACCCGGCTGTAGCACTAGCGGCCTCTGGACTTACCTCTAAAAAATAATTAAGAACATCAAAATCACGAGCGTCTGTAAATTTAGAGTAAAATTGCCTTAAAGAGAGCGCCCTGTCCTCCTCAGACTTACCCTGAAATTCAGGGAGTAAGTCGTAAATAGGAGCCGTGCCGTCTTGAATGGAGCTTAAAGATAAATTTCCTGCACCATATTTTTCTTGAAGTTTTAATATGGTTTCTTCTGCTAGTTGCACAGGCCCCCCGACCGCACCAAACTTTGATACAGCCCGGTCTACATCGCTTTGAGTAAGTTTAACGGGTTTAAAGTCAATAAAATCCGGAACAGGCTTTTCAGTCTCATCTGCAAGACCAAAGTCCTCCTCTGTAAGAGCGAGATCAGGTGGATTTCTAACCTCAACAGGAGTGGCTTCAGGTATAGGACTTAAAGTGTTCATCTTATCTCATCCTGATGTTTAATTGACTACGGAGCCGCTTGTCGTAAAGCCCCGAGTATATTCATATAATCCTTCTTTAAGCTTCTTAAACTTCTTAAAGCAAGGATTCTTGATGTGAATTCTTTCTTATCCAATTCTTGAAGATCTATAGCCTCTAAGACAGACTCTTCTTCTACCTCTAATTTTGAAATTAAAGTTCCAATTTTGTTTGTAACAGAATTCATACCTTTGATAGGATTCGCTGCACTTGGGGCAAAATCTAAGAATATTTGTTGAATCTGAGCGTTGTCTCTTCCAGGGGTAGATTGCAAAAGAGCCGCTAAAAGTTCTTTTTGCAACATGTCAAAAATATTTGTTCCAAGATTAGAGCTAGATCCGGGCTTAACGCCAAACAATGTACCAAGCATTGAGGCCTCCATGACAGCGTTTGCAGCGTTTGCCAGCAAACCCTCAGTTCCTACTGAGGTAACAATTCCGTCATAAATCTCGCCATCTTTTTTATTTAAAGATTTTTTAACTTGCTCTAAATAACTAGGGGCTTCTTTTTTTAACAACCTTTCTCTAATTTGTTCTCTGGAGGCAGGGCCGGTGCCAAACACCTTAGCCTCTAAGGCATTTATCATACTGGGTCTTAGATTTCCAAACTTTCTATGATGATCTATAAGCTGCTGAGACACTTCGTTAGAAAACTCCGGTATCACCAAAGTTGATTTTTGACCATCAAAAACCCTTTTTCCCGACAAAGCAGCGGAAGCTAAAGTTGCTATACGTCGAGTTTCAGAGTCGTTAAGTTTGCCTTCAGCAAATAATTTACCTGTCGTTGTCGTCGTTCCATCTTTAAGTTTTCTTGTTTCATCCATAAGAACAGGCAAAGAAGCTGACGCATTTTTTACTAAGTCAATCTGTTCACCAAGTTTTGCTCTTTGTTCCGCAATATCTTGTTTACGCTTCTCTATCTCAAGTTTTTTCTCTTGTAATTCTATTCTTTTCTTTTCGTTAGCGTCTCTCATTGCTGCGGTAACACTTCTTAACTCACGATCCGCCGCGTTTTCTAATCGTGTGAAATCTTGACGGCGCCGTTCTTTTATAAGGTCTCGATTAAATTTCTTTTCTGCCTCGATTGCCCTTAACTGAAACTTAGTATCTTGCAGTTGGAACTGTATCGTGCCTTTAGCAGCAATTTGCTGCATAGTCAGATCCCCTCGCAAGGTTATATTCTTAGCCTCAAGGTCTCTTTTAAGCTCTTCTAAACTCGCCGCTTGTTGATTTAACTTATCGTCTCTTTCTAAAGTAAAGACATTTTGTTTTTCTTTTTCTAAAATTCTAAGTTCTGAGTTGAGACGGGCTACTTGTTTAGTGTTGTCAAGTTTTTGAGCGTTAGAAATTTTTTCTCTTAAAGCTTTAAGGTCGCTATCTAACTTTAAATTTTCCGCTTTATATTTAGCTCTAGATTTTTCAAGAGCTTCATTATTTATACGTTCTCCCTTTAATTTAAAATTCATTTGAGACAGATCAATAGCTGCCTGAAGTTGCTTGGCTTTTAATTCTTGCGTTGCCTTTGTTTCAGCCGTAATTTTTTGTTCAGCGGAAGAAAGGGCCGAGAGCCGCGCTGCTTGAATCGCTTTTCTCTCCTCATCTTTAGCTTTTTGTTCTTGTGCGCCTAATGCAGCAATGGTCGGAAATAATTTAGTTTGTTCAATAGATTGTGCTAAACGCTCCGCAGGCGAGAACCGTTGTCCCGCCGCGATTTCGGCTTGTGTTGGAGACGCAAATGCAAGCCCTGTCTGTGCTAAAGCAAACAACGCTTGAGCTTGAGCCTGACGGCGGCGCTCTTCAGGATCACTCGCTGTTCCCCTGACAACTTCTTCATAAATCGGTGAAACTTCTCTAAAAACCTGCTGTACACGATCACCATACGTAATTGGTTTATCTTTTGAAGGGTCAAAAAGACTAGCTATACCACTTCTATTTATCGCCATCCCGTTATCCTTTAAACAGGTATGTTTTCTTCAACCATCATGCCGCCGGGTGCCGCCGCCATGTCCATAATACCGCCCATAGGTGGAGCTTCGCCCATCTCTTCGCGGGCCAAGGAACCTATACCCTGATCCAAAGCAGTCAACCCTATAATGGGCTGCACCATCGCTAACACGGAGTCAGGCGTTTGACTAGCGTCCTCTGGTCCGACCAGTTCAGCCAACTCCTCGCGTCGTTCACTTGTCGTGGCAGGAAAACCGCGGACCATGTTCATCATTTCTTCAAAGGTCTCTGCGTCCTCCACGTCTTTTCCGCCCGTGTTCATGGCAAACTGGTTCAACGCATTCTCCACCATAGGCAAACCTGCCTGGATCTCTTCCGCAGCCGCCTGTTGTATCTCTGGAGGCGCATCCATAACTTGTTGTTCTGCCATCATCATCTGAGCGGGCGAACCTCCAGCCATCATAGCCGGGTCCATCATCGGTGGCTCAATCACGCCGCCTTCTTGCTTACCAATGGGAAGATTGCCCATCCTCTCCATCGCTCGACGGTTTTGTTCTTCAACCATTTCAGAAAACGCTGGGTCCACATTCACGATAGGAGCCCCTGGGCCTCCAAACATAGCCTCTCTGTTTAAAGCTTCGGCTTCTGGTTCATTTATTATCCTGTCATCAGGAGTTTGTCGTATTAAGTCCTGCGGGCTCATTACCCTTGGGTCCATCATTGCGGGGCTCGCCATCGGAGCACTCATGGGTAAAGGCACCATTCCTCCTGCGGCCACTTCTTCCGGGGACATCCCAGTAACATTTTCTATTAGGCCTCTTACGAAACGGTTCTGAAGCAACCCTGCGGCTTCCATGTCAGCAATATTGTTACGTATAAAAGTTTGAACTTGCTCTGTAGTGCCGCCACTAGCTAAGTCTAAAAGTCTTTGACGCAAAGAGTCGGCTGCTACATCACCACCCTCCTGCATAAACTGTACGCCTCGGCCCATAAGAATATCCTTTCGGGTAATCTCACCGTCGCCACTTAGATCGGGGAAAGCCGCTCCGCCGTCCTTAAACATTTGTCGTTCCATAACCGATCTGTTCATCATCCGAATAACCCCGTTTTTGCTGCGCCGCCTGCCGCGGCTAATCCTGCTATACCCAAACCTAATATTCTTTCACCGGGCGACGTTTGTGGTGACGCACGGTTTGCAAAAGACATCTGTGAGGACGGTGCCCCTTTATAGATGTCTGACAAGAATGCAACCCTTTGATAAGGCTCAAATAAAGTTTGTAAAGTGCTTTGGCGACCAGCCTCTAACTGTGCTTGAGCTAAGGCACGACGTTCTGCACCTAACTGCCTAAGAGCATCTATATCTCGTAAAGCTAACTGCTGTCTTTGGTCGGCTAACGCGGCTTGTTGACCTAATAAACCTGATTGTTGACCTAATAAACCTGCTTGTTGTTGTATGCCTTGCAAACCCAGTTGACCTATCGCAGACCCTGCTTGCAACTGCCGGGCTTTAGCAGCTTCAAATGCCTGTTGTGCGCGTTGAGCCGCAGACTCAAATCCTGCTAACCGCATTTGTGCCGCGGTCCGCCCTTGTTGTTCTAGAATGTTACGACCAAGTTCTGATTCTAATATAGCTTGACGAGAACCGCCGAAGGCCCCCGCCTGAGCCGTTCGACCACCTAGTTGTGTGGCTTGAACATCTCCGGCTCTTCTAATATCAGCAAGGGCCTGTTGCACCGCCGCAGCTTCAAACGGGTTCATAAATTCTTTTGTGGTGGCAGGATCAAACTGACCAATGCCCCCTCTTAACACGTCTTGACCAGCACTCACCTGTTCTCCAACACCGGGGATAAGCGAAGCTATACCTTCTCCTACCGTACCTAACCCTGCTTCTACTGTACCCAATAGAGGCTGATAACCCCCGATACCTGCCTGATTTTGTGCCTGTCCTATGGCGGCAGTTGTTAAAGGATCCTCTCCCGCTACCGCAAAACCCGGTAGTGCTAAGGGCTGATCCGCTATTATTTTTGCGCTATCAAGAAGCCCAATTCGGCGCTTTTCAATTTCTGGTGCTTCACGGACGATTTGTGTTTCAGTAGCCATTAGGCAGCAGCCCTCCCGCGCATTTCAAGGTTGCTCATCATATCATACATAGTGCTAATACCATTATTAAGATTACCTTGACCCGTGGGATCCGCACCGCGGACCGCGTCTGTTGTCATGACAAACTCTCCCGGCATGAGCATGGCGCGAACACTGTCTTCATTAGGGGTGCCTTCGTTAGGACCGATACCCCCGGTGCGTCTTGGGAAAACGTCGCCACCATCTTCAAAGGTTCTTACGGGAGCCATTGCTCCCAAACCAGCAACCAAATATTTCTTACCCTCCTCAGTTCTGGTTCCATCGGGATTGTAGAAGTAAGTAGAATAATCTTCTGGGTAACCCGCAGCTATGAGATATCTTTTATACTCCGCGGCTGTTTGTTCTGGAGAGGGTGGATCTGGTGTGTCAAAGAATCCTCCGGCTGCTGCCGCTCCAGTTGCTGCTGCCGCCGCAGGACCAAAAGTTCTAATTAAGCCCGGCCCTAAACTACTTTTAGTAACTCCCGCTGCCGCCTTTTCTGCTATCTTGTCCAAGATGCTTTGAGAAGCATTAGGGTTTGCTATTTTAAAAGCCTCTACCGCTTTCCGTGCCGCATCTCCCTGTGCCACGGCTACCTGAGCAGCAGTAGGTTGGTCCGGGAAGAAAACCTGCCCAAAATCGAGGTCTTTAATAGATTGAGTAAGAGGCACGTTTCGGAACGGAACAGTGGGATCCGGAGGCGGCGGCGCTTGAAGCAATTGATCCGTAAATTGATTAAAAGGTTGATTTGCATCTAACGCTCCGGCTGAAAGGTTGATGTCTCCGGGTTGCGGACCTACAGCTATCGGAGCCTGTGCCTTTAACAGGGCTTGTGCTTGTGCTGGGGCTTGTGCCTGTACTGGGTCGGTAACAGTAACAGCTTTTTGATCTCGCAAAAACTTAGGTAAGAACTCTCTTGCTGAAAAAGCCTCTTGTCCCGTTAATACTCCGCCTAATCTGCTAAACCCAGAGCTAAGTAAATTAGGATTAAGCGCACTTTTCACATTACTGATAGCGCCGGACACACCACCGGACAGGCTGCCGCTTATACCTGCGCCGATTCCGCCTACTACACCACCGAGAGCCGCGGTTCTAAGAGCATCTTTTAAATTACCCCCGTTTAAAAGACTGCCAATACCACCACTAATCGCACCCGCGTAAACAGGTCCAACGAAAGGAGTGAGACCTATCGTAAGCAAAACAGGCGCGGCTTTCTTAATAACCTTACCGATCTTTTTAACAGTCTTTTTTACGGCTCTAGCAACAGAAGATACCGCTTTTTTAGCGGCTCTAAATATTTTCTTGAAAAAGAACTCTGGTAGACCTGTCTCAGGGTTTATAGAGTTTTCCCCTGATCCAACGATATATCTCTCTGGATCTTCAACGCCAAGCTCTCTAAGATGGTCAAAAATAGACTCTTTAAGCTTATCATTACCTTGAATAAGGGCCTTCGGTATAACAAGCTCGCCTGTTTCAACGTGGGCTACCGTGTCGTCGCCATATCGCCCATATGACGCCATACGTCGTGCAATATTATTAAAATTAGCAATACCTTGATCGCCAAAAGCCTCAATAGTCTCTTGTTTTTCAAGAGCCTCTATTTCAGCGTCATCCATTATGAAATCGGCGATACCGCCTGCGGGAAGTATTTCTTCTTGTAAAGCAGCGTTTTGTGTCATGTTTTACACCATTTAAAGCTAGGCCATCTTACATAAAACACATAAGGTGGTCTACGTTTATCCTATCGTAACAGAAACGGTTCCCACTGCTCCCGTTCCTGTACTGCCCGCAACATGCGGATTGTTTGCCCTGGATATTTTTAAGAACCCATCTACATCCATGACCGAACCTACTTCAAGCCCCACATCGTTATTTGGCAAGTCCGTAAACACCATCGTCGTGTGCCGACCCTCACCGGGCTGTTGTGTCTGCAATAAAAAGAGCGACAAGGCTCGAACTAAATCGTCAAAATAAACAGGAGAGTAAGTGCGGGGTGGCACCGAAAAAGTAGGAGGAACTAAAGACCTACCACTCATCGTCGCCCATCCTGTTTAACATCAAGTCTAGTTGAGCCCAGTCGCCAGGTTACTCCCAACTCCGTTGTCTCTACTCTAACACCTACAGCCCTGCCGCGTAACCGCACATGATTTAATGTCGCCGTGTTTGTAACATCGGTGGCAAAAGACTGTGTATATCCCGTTCCGGGAAAGTTCTCTGCTTTTAGCGTAAAAACGGCTGTTCGATTGGCTGTCGCAGGTGAATCCAAAAAGCTTATATCAGGAATTAATCTGCGAACAAAAGCAAAGTTCTCTCCATCTCCTATATCTACAGGACTGCTTTCTATGAACGCAGAGAGTGCTGATCCATCGTCATCCGCACCGTTTTCGTGGTTGAACAAGTAAGCCCCGCTTGCCGCTATTGGAAACTCGTTAATGCCTCTATCTAACCAAGCGGTCCGTGCTAAAGAGCCAAAGTACCAAACCTGTTCATCGTAATTGAAGATGACATACTTGTCATTAGAAGAGGCACTGGCTGAAGGATAGAACCAAAACACTTCGCCAAACTCAGTGTTCAAGCCTGCATATACCTGCTCTGCTTGAGTAAAATTAAAATCGTCAAAGACAGTATCACGAACCGTGCAAGGTAATGGCTTGACCGTGCCATCATACACATAGAAACGTCCATTACCCATCCAGAACACGGCGTCTCCTGCGGCAACCGCGGCATTCGGTCCAAGGACCGTGACCCCCGTAGATATTTGCGTAAGCCCAAAGGTAAAGGGAGGACCTATAAATTGTAGAGAATGAGCAGAGTTATCAGTAAGAATAAACACCTCTCGCCGTGTCTCGGTTACTGACACTATCTGTGATCCCGAACCAACCACTAAATCCCCTGCGGTATTCGTTGCGGAGGGAAGCCAGTCGGTGGCGTTCTCTTGTGAAGAGAAACGGATAAGTAATTTATCTTGCGTGGAGGATCCTATGGGATTGCAACCAAAGACAAGAACATGTCTGTCGCGGTCGGATACAAGAACCTTTCTAGCCACTGTGGGGGCGTTACTATCTAAAGTTGATAATTCAACCGCTCGTGTTGTTAATCCGTTTGTTCTGTCCCAGTAGTAAATAGACCCGTCACGAATGTTAAAAAGTAAGTCTTCACCAAAGTTGTCTTGACTGAAGATACGTATGCTACCGCCACCCGCAACGGTGGTTGCGGCTGAACCCCACGTGCCACGGCCCCAGGTGCCTGCACCCCAACCTGTGCCTGGAACAACCGTATCTATACCAATATTAATTTGGTACTTCGCAACAACGCTTCCCCCACCATTACCTGAATCGGAGGAGTTAGCGGCAACAGATGTTGTTATCGTATAGGTGTTCGCTGTCGGAACAGTGACTATCTCATATTCTATGTTTAAGATAGCAGCGGTTATGTTACCACCTAACGTAGCGGCACCGCTAAAAGTTACAAAGTCACCTACGATAGCACCGTGACCACTATCTGTTACCGTGATAGTGGTTGACCCATTGGTTGCGGCAAAGGTAGCGGCATTAGTTGTCGTTTTACGAATTGGGGTTATATCGTTAAAGGCACCACCCTCTGCGATATAAAACTTCTTATGTGTGCCTACACCTAAAAACTTTGAGCCATCTAACGCAATCCAAGCGTGTAGAGATCTACAAGTTCCTAAAAAAGTGTTCAAAGAATATTTAATCCATCCACCTAATTTTTCAGGAAAGCCAAACCTAAACCTAACTTTATCACAATCATTCCAGCCGCCTTCATTAGAATAAGCTGTAATTTCTGTGTTGACTCCAGGTCTAAATTTAAAGGTGGAAAGAGGCATTAATCTTCCGCTTGTTTTACACTCTCAATAAGTTGATTAGTCATGACCGACAAAGCCGCATCAACTTGATCTAACTTAAATTTAATCTGTGCTTTTTGTGTTTGAAGATCCTTAATCTGAGCAATAAAATATTTGCTATTGTCTTGAAGATCTTCTTCCTTGTAATCAACACCGTTGATATTAACTACGTTTGTCTCAGCCATTACCAAGGCACTCCTGATCCTTCAGTTGGGGTTGCTTTTTCTGCAATTTGATTAGCTACATTAGACTCTATTGAATCTACTTCATCAGAACCCAGAACGTCTTTTGCCCACTCCACCGCTTTTGTTTCTGTAATATCTGAGTAAGCCGTGAAGTCAGATAAATCGTCGGTAGGAATCCTCGCGGTGCCATAGCATCTTCCTGAGTTTCCATCTGAATCTTGATCTTCACAATTCCAATGTACGTTAAAAACCACATCGGTTTTTCCACTCAAACTTTTATGAAAATCAAGATTATTTATTGTCCATGTCGCTGCCATTTTTTTTCTCCTTAATTTAGCAAGCCATCAATACACATGGCACAAGGTATGAGCCATCATCATAAGTATGTGAAACGTGTGTGCTGGTGACCTTTGCAATCGTTTTTGATCGCACGATATCATCGCCTTGTGGCTTCGCTGTGCCATCCCCCGCACTCATCAGCAAGTCACCTCGTGCTATTGTTGTGCCACTAGCGATACGAATAACCATGTCGCCCGTCATTGCGATATTCATATCGTTTACACGACTACTAGCGTAGGGGTCGTCATCAAGATCTTTATCTTCATTCCAATTAATAAATACACCAGCTACATTTACGTCACCTTCTACAGACGATACAGCCATGCAGTTTAATTGTTCGTTATTTTTAGTTTTTCCATCCTCGCTAGTCCAGACAGCCATCTTGTCAAGGTTGGTCATTACCGTACCTTTGAGCAAGCCATCAATGCGTTTTCCATCTGTAGTTTGTGACCAACGTCCTAAGTGACCACCGTTGTAAGTTACAGTGCTGCCAGACACAATGATGCTGCCTTCATTACTGTTATCTTGTCTAAAAACTACAAGCGTTCCGTCAGTGTCCTCCCTATTGACATAAAGTCCTGCGCTTGTGCTTGTTGTACCAAGAAAACCAGCATCATTAGCATGTGTTTCAACACCGGGACTAGCCAACCCTGCCGCTGCCTTTCTTACCAAAAATCGTCCAGAAGTATCAAAACGAGCAATTTCAGTAGTTGTATCGTTTGCTCTATCTAAATTATTGAATGTAAAAACTGCGGCACTAGGTTTATTGAATTTATAATTTGCTGACCCAATTCCTAATCCGTAAAAGTTCGTTCCATCATCATAAAGACCAAAGACTTTGTTAGCGACAAGTGCGCCAAGAGATAATCTAGCGGCAGGGGCTGTAGCTCCAATGCCAACATTACCTGCCGCAGTAATACGCATACGCTCTGTATTATTAGTTCCAAAAAGCAATGGATTGTTGGATACATTCTTTAACTGACTACCACCATTTGACGCTATAAGTTGAACGGTATCTGTGCTAACAATCTGAATTACACCATCATTACGAACGTCCAGTGCTGTGCCACCTGATGGGGTAGTTCCAATTCCAACCGCACCACTTGAATCAATACGCATGACCTCCGCAGCAGCTTCTGATGATGCTGTTTTAAACACCAGAGACGTAGCGTTTGAACTAGCTGAAAAGTCACCCTCTGACACAGCTTCTATACCAGCGGCTACCAGTATAGCATCTGTACCTGCCCCTTCATCAGGAGCTTGGAAATTAATTACTCCAAGTTTGTCACCAGCAGCTATATCCGTCTCACCTGTTTGGATTGTAAGAACGAAAGGATTATCATCACCCGTTGCAGTTGATTTGAAAAACAACCCATCGTCAGGATCGTGTGTAATGGTTACATCAGTATCTGCGCCAAAACCTAAAACTGCATTATCACTGTTAAGGGTTACATTATCTCCAAAATTTACTGAACTAGCAAAGAGACTTGAGACTGCCGCACCGCTTCCTGCACCGTCAGCAAATATAATATCAGCATTACCATTTGGTATCGTTACATTGGCACCTGTCCCTTGGCTAAACACAGCAGATTGACCACTAGCGTTTTTCACAAAATATAACTTATCTTGGTCGTTAGGACTGATAGTGATAGTGTTTGTTCCAGTAGGAGATCCAGCCAAAGATAAGACTTTGAACATACCGTCTGTAAGTGAGCCATCCGTGGTCGTCAGGGTGTGTGAGGTTCCAGAGAGTGTGATACTTCCCACACCGTTCAGAGCACGATCTATGATGTCAAAGTTTGTGTTAGTGGTTTCACCCCACGTCCCCGACTGATCCCCGGTTTCAATTTTTTCAATGCCATTATTAGCTGTATATGTAGAAGTCATGATCTATCTCACTATGCGGCTTTACGTTTTGTTTCTTGCCAATTAGGCGTTTGACTAGGTGTTAAAGAAGTCCAATTAGGTGTCTGACTAGGTGTTATACCCGACCAATTAGGTGTCTGACTAGGCACTATCAGTCCCCATACATTTACGTTTGACGTTTCACCTGTGGCAGAAACACCAGTAAGCGAAACTGTAATACCCTGTCCCTCAACAATAGTGACAGAGCCAACAGAACCAGTTCCCGCAACTCCTGTGACATCAACATTACCATCAGCCGATACCGTAACGCTACCTAAACCTGTGGTGCCTGCCACACCTGTAGCATCGACGTTGGCATCACCAGTGGCGACAACTGATCCTAAACCTGTGGTTCCGGCAACCCCTGTAACATCTACATTGGCATCCGCTGATACTGTGACAGAACCAACAGACCCTGTTCCTGCCACCCCTGTGACAGCAACATCAATACTAATAATTACTGTAACACTACCTAATCCAGCTGTAGCACCAGGGACAGCGACATTCTGTCCCCATCCCGCAGACCCCCAAGCCTGCGTTGAGGAGTTCCATCCCTCGAATGCTACTTTTATGTCGGTCATTAGGCTATTCTAATTATCGCCGTTGTTGCACCAGCTGATGGAAACTGAACAGTAAAATCCCCAGAAGAACTTGATTTATCGCCTCCAAAATCAAGAACACACACAGAAGTATCTCCAGTCGTGTCTTCATTGAATATTAAGGCACCCCTAGCCGTTATAGTTGAACTGCTAAAAGTTGTGTCGGCAAAATCAGTTAAGGCTGTAGTGCCACTGGTTGAGGGATCGACTCTCGTAAGAGTGTTTCCCTTAGCCGTGTATCCAGTGCCTGATACCTCATTACTTGTGGTATAAGCAGTGGTTGTGGCGTCTAGGGTGGCGCTACTTGTATACAAAGCTAATTTAAAAGTGCTTCCGCCTGAATTTAAAAAATTGTGCTTTGCCTCAAGTAACTCTTTTTTAAAACTTGTACACATTGCCTGGGTAATAGACATCTTATAATCTCCTAATCATCTCTGCTAACTCAACGTGACCTGCTTCTTTTAAAGCGTTGTATACCGTAGTTCTATCTGATTTTATGGCCTCTTTCATGTAAAAAGCCACCACAGACTCCATGCTTTGTTTAAATGCTTCTGCTTGATCTCTTATAACAGGTGGGGCGTTTTCGGAGACAGACATTAGTTTATTAACACAACGGTGAGCCACCTCTTCCGGAGTCCACCCGCGATTTAAGGTAGTCTCAACATCTACATGAAAATCGTCCGGCATATTTATGTTAACGTCAAACATTACGTTCTAGGCCTTCTTGGTAAACCATCACGGTAAGCGTCACTGTTCTCACGAGCCTCTGCGAGATCTTTAAGTCTCTGTAGAGATTCCGTGAACCTGTTGTTGTACAGGGTTAAGAGATCTGGCTCACCCTTCATATAAGTGTATGCCTCAACTAAAGAAGCATACAAGATGGTGTTTGGAGCATTGGTGCTTATCCAAGTAGTGCCACTATCGCCCCCGGCGGTTAAACTGGCGGGTCTATAAAAATAGTGTAACTCACTAGAGTAATTAGCATCCGGTGTGGGAGCTATAATGAAGTTATCTACATCAAACAAAGCGTAGTAAACAGGTTGCCCCGTCGTGGAACTATTAGGGTTATATTCTTGCACAAAGTTTACATCTTTCTGTAATAGAAAAACTTTGCTACTAGAGACTTCTATAGACAGAGAAAAGGACGCTAAGTAATCATCTGGAGCGTTTAAAAACTTATCACCAGTAGTCATGACACCCGTGACGTTTTTTCTAAAATACTCTAAGTCTACAAGACCCAAAATCCTATCTTCGGCGGCTCTTATAAAAACAGGTAAATTGGTGACAAAAGACGTTTCGGTGTTTTCCGTAAAGTCTTGTATTGCTGTTTTAAGTTCTGCAAATGTAAAACTCATTGCTTACACCACCACTGTTACGTTACCCACCTGCCCTGTAGCCTTTATGGGAATAAGATCTTTCCCAAGAGGAGCTACACCCACAAGAATAACAAAAGGCTCGTTTCTATCGGGTCGTGCGTCTCTCAAAGCTTGAACATCTGCTACCGTATGAAAAGGACCTAGTTGCGGTTGTTTTGCCTCAAACTCATCTTTACCAACTAAAGCACCGTTCCATTCTTTACGCATGTCTCGATACCGATATCGAAAACCAGAACGATCCGATATTGCGTATGCGTATTTTCCAGAAGCAAATTTAGCCATTAATTCGTCTTAAAATACTGATATTGTGGCACCACATTATATGACGCTCTGTCTCTATCCTCTGTAGCCGCTCTCTCAAACTCTTCTTCATAAACAGCCTTTAACAGTTGAACCCTGTCTGGCGCTCTTTTCATCGAGAGATAATACGCTAACCCCGCTGCAAGGCATGGATAAAACCTAAACGGAACCTCAACAGTATTTGTAGGTGTATCCGCGTCTTGTATTCTTGTGAGCGCGTCATAAACAACCGTGTCAGTGCTGTTCTCAGGAACAGGCCATATCTTTAAATTAGGCGTTATCTGCCTATCCAAAAAGAACTGATTAGGGCGTCCCTGAGTTGTCTTAGTCGGGATGTTCAAAAACTGACTCCTGCTAAGACGCTCTAACGCAAAATCCGTGTTACTTCGTCTAACCACGGCTGACAGAATATCTATAACATCTGTTCCTATAGAATATTCGCCGTCAGCGGCGGTAAGAGCCTGTGTTCGTTGCTCAATAGTCCATTGATTAAGACCTCGATTAGCCCAGTCCGCAAACAGAATATTAAGAGAACGACGTGTAGTCTGGAGGTCGTAACCTGTACGAACCTCCAAACCGCATCGTTCAAACGCCTCTTCTACGTAATCAGCGACGTTTAGCTCAAAATCTGTGCTTCCTGAAGTGGTCATTACGCCATCTTAACTAGCTTAAAACCTTTTGCTTTGGCTGCTTTGCGGATCTGCGCTACACTCATAGCCTTTCCGCCATCTTTCATCATCATGTCAGGCTTTTTAGCCATTCCACCGCCGCGCATCATTGTGGGCTTTTTAGCCATTCCGCCGCCACGCATTTTCATTGGTTTCTTAGCCATTCCGCCGCCACGCATTTTTACAGGTTTTCTACGAGGTTTCATTGCCATGTTCTAGTCTCCTATATAGATCACGTCGTTGTTGATATATCTCAGAGGCATTAAACTCATCAAGATAAGAGTCATAATAACCCTTTTCTTTTATTTTGTCTGCGCTTTCCTGTATTTTTGATAAACGCTGAACGAATATCAAAGCATACGGTTCTTCTACCAGACACTCGAAAGACCCGTCATCAATAAAATCATTTGCTTCTTCAAACGGATGAAACCCCATGAGCCAAATATCTTTATCAATAAAGATGCCTTGAGATATGGCGTTATTTAACTGTTTCAAATCATCATCAAAATCATCAGGACTTTCTTGAAAAGCAAAATCAACGATTATTACAAGGTCTTTAGTGTCATCAAAACAAGATACCGCGGTATAGATGTCTTGTTTGTGAGCGCAGTATTTAAAGACAAAATCTACTTTATCGTCTTTCCATGCGGAGCGAGCATAGGGGCAGGCAGGTAAGTTGTTAAAATATTTATTGGGGACCTCTAAGGCATGTTCTGACCATGCCTTAATTTCATTTATAACGTCTTTTTCAATCCCCGAATACATTAAGCTACTGCGCCTTTAACCTTTCTTTTCTTAGCAGACATTATCACCCCACAACCTCGTGGGACGACGCCGCCGGAAGCCAAGCTTACTTTTGCTTTTTTAGTATTTGCGACAACCGTTTTACCTTTAGCGCCCGCAGACTTCTTTTTACGAGCAGTTTTAGCTCTCTCACTTTTCGACAAACTTTTAGCTTTAGACCTTGGTAAGCATCTATCAGGGTTTTTCTTATCCTTTGAAGTGCCGCAAGGACCTTTGATTTCACCATCGGTTCCAATCCTTACCCAATCTTGTTTTAACCACTCTTTTAACTGACCCATCTAACGACC
>Ga0209348_1000344_pt1 | contig 25482 bp, 29 predicted proteins | sample ETNvirenome_2_30_FD_184065 | JGI IMG/M metagenome (GOLD analysis project Ga0209348, IMG submission 184065) | Marine viral communities from the Pacific Ocean - ETNP_2_30 (SPAdes) (version 2) | ecosystem: Environmental > Aquatic > Marine > Oceanic | place: Pacific Ocean | collected 2013-06-22
GGAGTTAGGAATAATCAAAGATTGTGATGTTTGCGAAAATAAGACCGTTGTTGCCGAATTGAAATTGCCGTATAATGTTGGTAGCGTATTGATGTGTAAAAAATGCTGGAAAGATGAAATGAATTGGAGATTGAGGCATCAAAGGGAGGAAAATATGCCTGACGACCTTGATGTTATTAATTTGGGTCATTGGCCTCCGCACAAGGTCCCTCTTATGCCTTGGCCTTATGATAACAGCGATGAATTGGAGGGTTATGAATGACAGCATTTGAACAAACATGGGCATTACTCAAAAAAGACAATCCTCTTTTTCCTGAAAGAAATGATGAGATAAGAGAAGTTGTTGATGCAAACATGGCTGAAAAAAAGAAACCAAAAATAGATGCTGAAACAGGAGGGCCACAAAATGCCTCCATTCGGGCTTTATTGAATAGGGCAAGGGGAGTTCCTAGAAAAGAAACTAAACCAAAACAAGATCCCAAATTAAAAACTCAAACACTAAGAAATTTGCATTCCAAGGTTAAGCGAGATTAGGCTACTGGCGGTTGAAACATAGCAGGGTCTTTTTCTATATGAGTTATTGAACCTGCATTAGAATTGCCATGACAAGTGCGTAAATCATCAATAATCATGTTGATGTAGTATTCAAACGGCACTTGAGATGGTACGCCTTTGTGAGCCATGTATTGATGAATCCAATTCATATCATCTGTAAATAATCTAGTGAACGTGGTTTCATTTGCTCTAATTCCTTCTTCATTCTGCCAAAAGGCTTCCTCAGCAATCAATTGTTCTGCTTGATTGTACTGTCCGGCCCATGCAGTTTGCTCAGGTGTAAGATTAGCAGAATATATTGGATTGTTCATGTATGCTAATAATCCAACGGCTGCATCACGGCAAAAATCCTTTAGGTTGCTATCCGCTTCAGCATATCTCGCAATCCATGACTGAATGCTATTTGGGTCATTGGATTGACCGTTTAATGCACGATTATATGAGCGCAATGTTCTAACGGCTTCTATGATGTTGGCTTGTGCCATGTGCAGACCACAGTAGTTTTCTTATTTTTAGTTGTTTATAGTGTTATAGTTCATATACTTGTTAGTCATGGCAGGGCTGATGGGCAAGCATGTTTCCGTTGTCATGAAGGACAGTTTATTTGCTAAAATGGAGAGTGAAAGAGGCCGTGAGTCTAAATCTTCATTTGTGAATCATGCAGTAGCGTTCTATTTTAAGAACAAAGATAAGGTGAACAAGAATGACTAAAGATGAAGAACAAGGTATGCGGAATGGCTATTACCCCCCTCCATACATTGCACAAGATACGAATAGAATAGATATAAACCTAATAGCAATGCTATTATGGCAAGCGTTATTGACTGGCGTTTCAGTTGCAGTTTCTCACATGGGTTGGTATTTACCAGACGCTGGCCCTGCCGAGATGGGGCTTCAATATGGTTTGATTACATTTGGATTCTTATGTACCTCTATGGTTTTATTCCATGTAGGCGGTGTAAGAGATTCACTAGCAATGCGAGCCGAGTTTGCTAAAGAAAATCAAATCGATAGGTGGCATCGCTCTCAATCCCGTTTGGCTCAAAGAAGGGCTAACAAAGCGAGATATTGGGAATCACAAGCAAACAACCCATATAATCAAGGCGACCCAAGAAAACAAACCTTCGGAATACCTAATGAAGAAGATAAGTCTTAGGTGGTAATATGTGGCCTTTCACTACCCGCCAAGAGCGACAAACAGAAGCAATGTCGCAGATACTTGCTGAGAACTCTTATGAAAGAAAAATGGAACGGGTAGCCGGATGGGTCAGAACAGTTTTTGCATTGATGGGTGGCATATTCGCCACATTCGGATTATTAATTGGTTTGGAGTTGCTAGGTTATCCTCCGAGCGATGTATGGGATTATATCAAAGGATTATTCGGTTAGGTGGTAATTTGTGTCTGCGCTGATTGCCGGACACATGGTAATGGCTTCAGCATCAGCCATTTACGGTTTTTATCGAATATTAAGGCCATTTAGGATAGGGATTTATGGCCCATCAATGGTAGGTAAAACCACTTTAGACCAATATTTAACAGTACCAGGGGATATAGATCCAATTCCGTTAAGTCTTAGAACCGCACACCCAAAAGCAAAAACTCAAACGGGTTATCGTAAAATAAAAGAAACAAGAAAACAACTAAGATTAATCAAAGTAAAAAAACCCGTTACAACAACTGATATTGGCGGTGATTCAATATTCCGCAATCTTTGGGTAGATGATATGTTCTCCAGAAATGTAGAGTTAGTAATCTATATGATAGACCATAGAGCATTAACATCTCCACAATTTGTTAGTGATGCAGTTGCAGGTTTGACATATCTAGTGGATAATATAGTCAAAAAAGACGTATCAAAGAATATATCTCGTAAAGCAAAAAGACGGGTCAAAAATTATCGGCCTAAATTATTTTGTTTGATGATTAACAAAATGGATATATGGTGGGATGAAAGAGCCGCTTACCTTTGGAAAATGGGAATACAAAAAGAACACCCAATAGTTAGGCCATTTAGAGAATCATTGAAAAGATTGCGAAAAGCAGGGTATAGAGCCGAGATTATGGCTATGTCATCTCAGCATGGTATTAATGTAGAAAAGGGATTAATTGAGTTATTAGACTCTCTTTAATTAAAAAACCTTTATCATGTTGTCAGTCATGGCAGGGCTAATGGCGTATAATTTAAGCGGGTTCAATCCCCTCAACGCTTTCACCAGTTCTGGTATTACTTTAAGGGGTTTAGACGATGAACAATTACGCCTTATGTCTGCCCAAACTGGTATAAGTTATGAGTTGTTAAAATCGCAACAAAGGGCTGAAATGGCTAGTGCTGGCTCAACCGGAGATATAGGAGAGGAACAATTAATACCGACAGTAGAGGTTCAATTGAAGTCTAATCCTAAAAAACCACATAAAGCACGAAAGCAAAATATCAAGATGTTAAGAAAAGCATTGAGGCCACCTAATTACAACTTAGGTTTCTTCAAAGTTTATCGTTACAATGCAGCGCATGAATGTGCTTGTTGTGGTGTAGATATTAGACGTTTTTTAGAAGGCGACAATGCCTATGCCCACATTGTAGATGAAAAAACTGGTTTGTCATTAGCAGACATATATTGGTTTGATGAAGATACAGGAAATGCAAAAAAGCCGTTGGCGAGAACGCATGGCGATCATGGCGATGAGATGAACAGTTCATTATGCCCTGCTCATCTGCACATATTCCATACCTTGAAATCTTTGGTTCAAGAACATGAGATGGCTGAACAAGGCTTTAGAGCCACTTCTAAAGGAACAAAATTCACAAAAATACCTGGTGTCAAAACGCTAATGGGTGGCTCAGGCAAAGCAAAAAATAGAAGCACCCCTGAATCTTTATTAAAATATGAACAGTTTTTTTCAATGATACATCAAGATGCACAGTATAGTAAAGGCGTAACATTGAATCAATTACCTAATCCCGTATCTGGCGTAGTTGATATAGTGCAGGTTACATTTGATTTACGGGCTATTCAAGCCGAATCTATGATGGCTCAAAGAAATGCTATGGGAACTGGTGTTAATATGCAAAGTGTCATGAATAATGCTATAACAAGTACGGCAGTAGAACAACAAATAACGGAGTGATGAAACATGGGTTGGTTTAGTAAAAATGAAACAACAACGAATACTTTTGGTGCTACAAATAATAATATGCAAAATCAAAATATGGGCGGAATGCAAAATATGGATATGTACGGAATGGCTGCTCAAAATCCAATGATGCAGCAACTGGCTAATGACCCTGTTACTGCTACTGCACGATTATTGGAGTTGAATGACCCTGTATCTCAATTTATAGTTGGTAGTAATTTGCCTCTACTTATGGACTTGATAAGCGAGATAGTTAGGTTATCTCTAAAAGATTTCTTTGCTAATGTAACATTTGTTCAAGGCGATGACAATAAAATCACGTTAGATACAAGTTCTTTACCTTCTAATATGGTTACATTATCCCCTGAAAATCTTAGTTTAACATTATCTAAACTAACATCTGCGGCTCAAAACACAATATCTACAAATCAACAGCAAAGACAAATGTTCCTTCAAGCACATAAGATGGGGTATATGGCTCAACAAGATACTGGCGGTTTCTTTGGAAACCTACTTGGTGGACTTGTAGGCCAACAAGTTCAACAACAAGGCGGAATGGGAAACATGGCTAAAATGGGCGGGGCGGCATTATTATGAGTAAAAAAGAAGAAAACTATCAACCAAACATATACGATACAACAGTACAATTTATGAGTCCTAACAAAATGTTAGTAGAAAGTGCAACAATGATATTTATTATATCATTCATGCTTGCTATGTTTGTTATGCTAATATGGAGAGGTTCTTCATTGAGTTCAACTCAAGTTATGTTTAGTGTGTTTGGTTTGTTCTTCACATTTGGCATAGCCGTTAGACAATTTGCTTCCTTTCGGTAGTGCCTCTTTTGAAGGGAGGCGTTTTAACCCTTTACCGTATAGTCCATTACTTACTCGGTTCGACCAAGACGGAGATGGAGATTTTGACTTACAAGATGTAAAACTCTTATTCAAAAAAAAGATAAAAAAGAATGAAGAAAAAATAGTATGCGGGGTTATGACAAAAAAGGGAGAACCTTGTACTCGCACAGGCAATCCAGAATACAATAACCGATGCTATCACCATAAGTCAAGTGAAAAAACAAATTAAGGCTAAAGGCATGGGTTAGTTTATGGCAGGTAGGCAAACCCGTAAAAATTGCCCTTTTTGCCAACACCCTGAAAGGGATATTATTGAACAAGAAATACTAACTGGAATGTTAGATGTTCAAGATTGCGATAAGCGTTATCAATGGCCGGAGGGTACATCTCATAGGCACATGAGGCGACATTCAGGTGAATATTATAATAACAGTAATAGTCAATGCCCTATATGCACAGATCCAAATCGTGCAGATATAGAAAAGGCAATATTAGAAGGAATAGCAGGTATTGATGATTTTGCAGTTGAATTAGGCATTGCTAGTAGCATGGTATCTACTCACATGGAAAAGCATACAAAACCTATAATTCAACAACACGTTAGTATAGATGTATTACCAAACGCCATGAAAACAGTAACTGAATCATTAGGCAGGGTGGAGAAAAACATGAACCGATTAGATAGATTACTGGGCAGGGTGTTAGACCATGTTGAAAATCAATTTGATGATGAAGATGAAATGATTGAAATGCGAGATGTTGAAACTGCGTTAAAGGTTCATCGTGAAGTTAGAGATACATTAGTTGAATTGGCTAAATGGATGGAAAAGGCTGAAACAATTGAGGACAGGCAAAGTGTATCAATTATGACAGTAATGCAACAATACTTTGTAGAAAAATCTCCACAAGAATGGGTTGAACTGAAGAAAAGGTTAGTTGCAGCAGGGGTGATGGCCGAATGAAGAAAAATCACAAAACTGTTTATCATCTAATGTGTAGAGATGTAGAAGATTATACTAAGACTTTGACAAATGATTTATCAAAGCAAGATTGGACTGTTGATATGCTCTTAGATTACACAAATGTAATTGATGTAGTAGTTGATAGATGGGCTACTGCAATACAAGAAAGTCTAGGCGAATATCCAGATGAGATAGTTGCAGACATATATGGTGCTTTAGTTGTTGTTCGATTGCTAATAGATGACCTAAAAATCTTGAAGAAAAGTAAGAAAGCGGATTGTATTTCGCTACTTGACGGTACACAAATTATTACAAATCTCAAACAAAAGATGCTTCCAATGGCAAAGTCTTATGCTAGGGTCCCATCTCTAGCGCAATGGTACATGACCTTGCCTAATGAGGTTGATGTTGTTTATCGTAATATTAGAAGGAGGTTGAAAGATGGTAGTTAGTAATCCAAGAGATTCTTTGTTTTGGACTCCTAGAACTCAAGAAATGACTCATGGTTTCAATCCACGTGAAGTTTTAGACCACGATATTAATCCTAATGAGGATCGTGATGGCTTATCCCATCATGGTAGAGAAACAAATGAAGATGCTCAAAGTAGAGAACAACAAGACCCACAAAAGAGGCGTGAAAGGGCATTAGCGGAATTACAAGCAAAGATACCCCATGTTAGTATTAGACCAACTAAGATAGATGATGTATTGGGTCGTTCACCCCAGTTTGAACAAGAACAAACAATGCTAGAGGCAGGTGTCGGTATGAGTTTGGATAGAAACGGTGTCGGTTTATCATCTGGTATGAATGCAGGTTCAGTAAGAAGTGAAGGTCCAAATGTCAAGTATGGTATGAGCAATACATTGGTTCCAGGCATGTTAGGTAAAGCAATCAAAGACGGTATATGTACTGGGTGTGGAACTCCCGTTATGGGAATCCCTGATTCGGATAAATCATGTATGCTTTGCATGGCCGGAATAAAGACGAAGAAAAAACCAAAAGCGATACGATTCAAACCTTTCGATGAAGTTGATATGAATAGTAAAAAAGACTATGATGAGGATTGGCAAGATAAGAATGCTAGTGAAAGTCCTTTTGAACAATCTTGGGATGATATATCAAAGGCTCGTAGAAAATACAAAGGCCGCAGATATAGTGAAGATGAGGAAGATGCCGAGGAAGAAAGAAAGGCCAAAGCAAAATCAAAGCGTAAAAAGAGGCGCAGTAAGAAAAGGGGCAAAACCGCAGTAGGTGGCCGTGATATAAAATCACGAACAAAGAGAAAATCTGCAAGCGACCAAATACAATTAGATAGAGGGGCTAAGGTTCAAGCATTTCACCCAAATAAATACAGTGATGCAATTAGAAGGGTTGGCTCATCAAGAAGTGAGCAAATCCCTCTTAGATTGCGTGACCCAATAGCATGGGAGAGGAAAAAGGCGTATGAGCGAATGCGTAGACAAGCAGGGCCTTTACCAAGAGGTTTAACACACCACGCTGATACTAGAGGGGTTGGTAAATTGGGAGGTACTATTGGAGGCACTAAAGGAACAAGTACAAAGATGCCAAAAATACCAAGAGCAGCACGTGGCACTTCTACTGCGAGATTCAAGCCATCAGGTAAAGGCATGGATCCATTAGGAGTTCATGACCCGTTGTTTGCTAAAGCAAAACCAAACATCACAAGAAGCGAATTAATGAACATGAAGCGTAAAATTGAATCTTTGCTTGCTAAAATAAATAAACTCACAAAATCAAATCCAGATTTAGGAATTGAGGGCAAAGTTGGTTCTGCTGTTAGCGGCCACGAATCTTCAGCCCCTACTGGTGCAACTAAAACAAACGAGGAAGATAAAGCATATCGTTTTGTAGATATGGCTTTGGCTAATGAGATGGGGCTTGTAGGCAAAAAGTGATTGAAATGCCTCTATTAATGCTTGACGATTATTTAATCCGTAAAGGTTATGGAATCTTCAACATATTCGATTTTATTAATGCAATGCTTGGGGCGGATAGTGTAGAACAAGGAATGGCTGCACTACAAGAAAGCCACCATGATTTGAATCATGATAATTATACAGGAGTAGAAGCAGACGCTGTAAAAATGGCTATACAGGCTCATGATGGAACTTTAACAGACCAAGAGATAGCAACAATACAGGCTGGTGAAGCGGCAAATCCCCAAGCATGGAGAGCCGCCTTTCAAAAAGCAATCAACACTCAAGCACCTGTAATAAATGAAGCAATCAAAAGAACTAATGAAATGACAGGAGATACTTTACCTCCGGCATTTCAGTTAGATTTAGGGAATTATGTAGCAACTCAAGCATGGAGAACTCCTGTATTAGCACACAAACAAAAAGGCCAACAACCTACAAAGAATGCACAGGGCGCAGTTATTACACAATATGTTAGTAAATTGACAGGCAAACCGGAGGCTTATGCAAGGCCATACCATGTAGGATTAACAGCAATCCGTAAAGAAACGAATCCATATTCAAAGGCAGTAGCAAGAGATACAGTATCTCCACGTATTCTTCATGCAAATACTATTAATTTGAAAGATGATAAACTAAAAAGCAAATTTGGTTTAGCGGTTCAATCTGTAAAACTTGAGAATCCTGGTGTACCTCCTGAACAATTAATGGAACTCGCTATGCAAAGGCTCAAGTCATTACCAGAATTTCAAATGTTTGGAGGTATTGCACACGCCCCTATTGAGGCAGGTAAATTTTCTCCACAAAGCATTCAAGAAAATAGAGTAATGGCTGAAACTGAAGAAAACAATAGGCTCGCATTGTCTAATGATAATCTATTGCATTTGATTCACCCTGATATGAGAGATCATGCTACATTTACAACACAAGGAAATAAAGCATATCATAGCGAAGTTCCTAGCAATAAGATGATTAAATTATGGCAACAACATCATGGTTGGGATGAAGAAACTACAAGGAGAGTTTATGCAGATGCTTATTCGGGTAAGTATCAAGGTACTGCTAAAAATAAATTATTACAAGCGATTCAAACACAAGAAATGTTAGACGGGAAGCCTCCATCGTGGGCGGGTGAAGCGTATAGGTTGCCTAGTGGAGATGGTTATGATTATGGCGTAAAAGGCCCAGATACCCCCCCTCAAGCAGAATTGCCAACAGGACCTCAACCTCAACCTCAACCTCAAATCAATACTGAACAGCCACCAATTGATGTACCCCCTCCGGCCATACCGCCTCCACAACCAAATACTCCTGAACTTAAACCATACAATATACCACCGTTAGAAGAACTAGCAAGAAGGCCACCACCAATCCCAGTAAGACCTGACCCGCCTCCACCAAGACAAAATAACGCTATTGTGGGTGCGCCTCCAACTCCACAAAAACCCCCTTCAAACCCTCCCCCGATGCTAAACACTTATCCCCGACAGCCAACTCCGACTCAAAATAAGGAGAGAGGATTTTTGGATAATTTGCTCTATAATCTTGGTTATGGGTACGCTCAACTATTCCCATCATTCCGTAAATCCGAGGGCATGAACAATGTTGAAATGATACAAAAAATGTTAGAGAATGTTCAACTAGAAATAGCCAAGCAAGAAATAACTTATTTCAAGAAATCCAGTTATTCTATCAATTCAATCAATGATGTAAATGAAATTGGTAAAACTCTCAAAAGACCTAGTTCAGATATTGTAAGCATATATCATACAAGAGGGGATTGGGATAACATAGCAAAAACACATGGCTTGACAAAAAAAGAAGTTCAATTAGTGAAGGTGGCATTTAATGAATGAAGATTTAATATTGAGGGCAAGACTGATGCAAGCAGGGCATACAGATGAGGATATTGTGAAATTCTTGGGTGCAAGGAGGAAGAAGTATGGTGGGATGGGGGCTGGTAGGCTTCCTGTTGTTGGTAAATACTTTGACCAGCAACAAACAGGAACTAGCCCAAAGGCACAAAAACAAGAAATTGCAGATATAAAAAGGCAAAGACAAGAACAAAATAGAGAAAAACAAAGAATGAATTTAGCCGGTCAATCAGTGGTTACTCAAACATTAGGCCCTCAAAAACCAAAGGATGGTGCTGATTTACGGGATAAATCTGCAATACAAGATACTCAAAAACTAATGGATTCTCAAGGAATGAATGAACAACAACCGTTGATGGATAATGTTCAACCTGCACCCAATTTAGACCAAATGGCCGCTAATAATCAACAAACAACACCCGCAGCCAATAATCAACAACCAACCAGTAATGTAACTAATGTGGCCGGAGGTAATCAACAATCCCCGCCACAACCACCACAACCACCAGCGCAAGGAGGTAATGTGGGTGTAAATCCTAATGTTCAAAACATGGCTCAACAGTTTCAAGCAGGTCAAGATATGCAAACAATACAACAAGGCAAAGGTGCTGAAAAGCAAACATACATGAAAAACCGTAGTGGTCTAGGTAAAGTTGCAGATTTCTTGACATTCGGTGCAACATCACAATTCGGTAGCACTGGGGGTAGGGCAAGACGAAAGGCAAATCAACAGTCAGAACAACAAACTCAAAATTATCAAGCAGCGCAAGGCCGTATGAATCAAAGAGCAATGGGAATGTCGCCTGTTATGACTTCATTTGACAACCAACTATCTGCTTATGATGATTTCATTTCACTTAGAAAAGGTATTCAAGAACGTAATACAACCACTAATCTAAGGAGATGAATAAATGAGTCGTGAGAAAGCATTAGATATTATCTACAAAGGCATCTTTGATACAATTTCAGCAGGGTATAATGCCGCAATGGATCGTAAGAGGCAAAAGGCATTCCGAGGGTTTCAAGATGCAAAAAGAAGGATGGCGTTGTATGATAATAATTACCCTGACACACCGGACTCTACACCTGAACCGGCTACTCAAGAGGTAGTATCTACTCCAAATATGCTACCAGTTCCAACTAGCCGCACATCTCCACCAAAACCACCTGCTCAACTGCCTTCATCTAATTTACAAGGAGATGAATACTTATATGCAGATCCTCCATATATTCAAGAGGGAGATTTTGAAGAGGTCAGTTCTAAACCCTCACCAATAACTGACGAAAGACGAATGCTAGATATGAAACCTCCATTAAAAGAAAAAGACCCTTTAGAAGATTTGAACAACTTAAAACCAGGTTCAAGTATGGATATGAAAGTTTTTGATAAACCGAAAGATGATGTGTATGAACAATCCACAGACGGATTTATTGAAGCAGATGAAATGAAAGAGATGGCTGAATCAAAAAAAGACCCCGCACACGATAAAGCGTTTGATGACAGTTACAGTGCTATGATGCAAGCAATTGACAGGGGCATAAATGAGTCGTATGCAGCGTTCAATAGGGAAGGCAAAAAAGCAAACAAAGAAGAAAGATTAGAACGGTCAAAAGAAAGAAAAAAAGCAGTTCCATATTTTGATGAAGAGAAAAAGAAAAAACAAGAACCTCCAAAAAAGAAAACAGAACCCAAGATAAAACCTGCTGTTAAACCTGAAACTGCTAAAAAGGGTGCAAACAAAACCAGACCCGCACCAGTTGAAAAACCAAAAGCAGCATCTGAACAAGGTCAAAAAGCACTAGCAACTAGGGCGGATGAATTGACAAAGCCAAAAGCCGACGATGGTAAAATGAAATATGCCGAATATACAAAGAATATTCAAAACAAAAATACACGTGATGAATGGGTAGAAGAAAACATGGATAGAATCAAAGATGCTGGCTTCTACGATGTTTTACCAGATAAATACAAAACAGGTAATGAAGAACCTAAAAAGGCCACTAAGAAAAAAGAAACAAAAAGAAATTCTGATAAAGATGCAAAAAGGGCAATGGGATTATAATTTGAGTGATATATATGTCTAGTGGCCTAAATGAATTAACAGCATCTGTTGATTTTGAAATGGGTCGTAGAGATTTCAAGTTTTTCTTTGAAGAGATATGTGGCAAGATAGACCAAAAGCACCCTTGGATATTAACTGACTTTCACAAAGAATGGTTTGATATGTCCGAGAACAATAACAAAACTTGCATAATAGCCAGTCGCGATCATGGTAAATCTGTATTTTATAGAGTATATTTGCTATGGAAAATGGCGTACAATCCTGGTACTGAAGTATTGTTTTTCTCGCATAGCCAACACCAGTCAATAGACCACATGGCTAAAATGAATGAATTAATAGAAACAATCCCTGCTTTACAACACCTAAAACCAAAGAGAGGTTGGGCGAAGCAGAAGTTCAAGTTCACAAATAAATCATCAATAACTGCTATGTCTGTTGGTAAAGCGGTGCGTGGGGCGCACCCTCAAATTGTGGTGCTAGACGATATATTGTCTAGTGAGGCTCAAACACAACTTAAGCATGTATCTCAATGGTTCTATACTGCGTTATTGCCTGTTCTTCACCATACTGCACAGTTATGTATAGTTGGTACTCCGTTTTCATATACAGATTTGTATTCAGAATTGAAGGCTTTAAAATCGTACAAAGTAGGTGAATATCCCGCTATAAATGAGCAAACTGGCGAACCGTTATTTCCTGAACGTTGGTCTTTAGAGGCTTTGAATGCAAGACGAGATGATATGACTTCAATAGCATTTACAAGAGAGTATTTATGTAAGCCAATAGCAAGCGAGGCTAGTTTATTCCCCGAAGAAGTTTTGAATAAAGTCAAAGATGATGAATTATCATTATCCTATTATCCCCATGATGGAGAGGCATATAATTACTACATTGGTTGGGATCCTGCAATATCAGCCGATAGAAGGGCAGACTATACCTGTATGATGGTGCTTGCAGTTGATGAAAATAAGAATAAACACATCATACATACGCATCATGAAAAGGGAATGGATTTCTCATCTCAAATTGACAAGATAATAGAGTTAAATGCAAGATTCAATCCAGTCATCATAGAACTTGAAACAAATAACTTCGCAATGGCATTTAATCAAGTATTAAACGAGATTAGCGATTTGCCAATAAAACCCTTCAATATGAGTAGAATGAAGAAAGAGGCTTTAATTCATACCCTCCAACTGCAATTTGAACAGGGCAAGTTATCTATCCCATATAAAGATGAAGGAGGAACTAGAAGGTTGATGAATACTTTATTAACTGAATTATCCACCTTTACTATGCTTGATAACGGGCGTATGGAGAGTCTAGGCGGTCATGATGACATGGTTATGGCTCTTGCATTATCCGTTCAAGCAACAAAAGAGTATAGAGATAATATCGTTATTTTGGATGCTAGTGTTTGGCAAAGTAGGTTAGGGTGGGCAAATGTTTGATAATTTAGACATAACTATTACTGCTGAATATGGAATAGAATCAGTAGATGATGTTGTAAAAAAGTTGTTAGATGAAAAATTAATTCAACAAGAAATAAAGCAAAATCAAATGGAACAAAAGAATAATGCTCAAGAAAGAAAGTTGTTGGCTGATAAACAAAAAGCAGCAGCAGATTCTAAAAAAGACAAAGACGCAGCAGGTAGTCCTAGAGATGATGCAGGTTTAGAGGGCTTAGATTCACCAGAAAGTTCTACTGTTGAGAACCAACCAGGAACAAAAGTAGAAACTAGCACATCACCCTTGCCAGTTTCTAAAACATGGTTTATTGACAATTTTGGCATGTCTAGTGTAGATATATCCAACCTACTTACCAAAGCAAATAAAGCAGATATGTTAGAATTGATAGAGCCATTAATAAAAGCCGAGAGGGTTTCTTTGCTAAAGTCATTTCCAAGTGTGCCGGTTGAAATAATTGATGAAATACCATTTACTGATTATGACTGGAATATGCTACAAAAGAATGTAAATACTCTTGAAATACCGTTTAGGAGATTTGTTAAAAATTGGGCTGATGCTCATGATGATGATGCAAAGGGGGGTGCTTACTCCACATGGTCTAGTCGCATTACTAAGGGTGAAAGATTAAGCGCACCAGAAATGCGTATCTTAGAGAAAGCACATGAAACCTTAGATAAGTACGGTATAATGAATTCTCAATCACTACAAAGTCATGGGGTAAAAGCAAGCACAGCAAAAATATCAATGTTGATTAAATCTCATGGTTTTCTCTATGACATTATATCTACTGGTAGTGGCTCAAAGCAAGATGCAAAGGGTCTATTTTACGGACTAGATACGACTGACATTTTCATAAAAGATGCAGGGGCTTTGATTAACAACCTGTATGATATGGGCGGGAATATAGAAATTAACCCACGTGGAATCCCCCGTCTAATTCTACCATTTGAGTCAAATGTAAAGAAAGAATATGCGAGAGCCTTGAATAATGAATTAGGCATCACAGGTGTTATGGCGGAGGGTAGAGGTCTAGTTATCGAGGGTGAAATCTCGGTTTCAAAAGCGATAGAAAACGCTTTGCTGCATACTCCAAATAGTGAATTATCGATACTAAAAATGGCTATGGCTGATAACGATAACGCATTGAAATGTTTGACATACGATTTAGCCACGCCAAGAAAGCAAGTTCAATTGCTAAAATCATGGAATATGTCTGATGATGATATTCTTGAATTAAAGGGGGATTTAATGAATGGCTGATAAAGAAAGAATGGAACGCTTGTTCTCAGCCATCGGTATAGATTTGGAGAGGCATACCACGCCTATGCCTACAATGCCTTTATTTCAATCTGGTATTCAAGAACCACCTTTACTTCAAGGAATTACAATACCTGCTTTGTATGCAGCGACATTTGAATGTTTAGTTCTTAGGTCTATACTAAATCACTTATCTGTTGAAACATTTAGAAAGGGCTATGGTTGGAAGCCAAAGTTTGTAGTAAAGTGTAAATCATGCGATGAAGAATATCATCAAGAAGTTGAATCTTGTAAAAAATGTGGCGGTGAAGTCCGTAAAGCGGATAAAAGCCAACTTGAATATGCCGAGATGCTATTGAATGAAAAGAATGGTATGCTTCAATCATTTGTTGAAGTTATGCGTGAAATTGAAATGGATTTGAATATTGTTGATGATGCTTATTTGATACTTACAAAAGAATACTTTGTAGACCCTGATACAAAACAAATAATGTTTTACAGGGTAAAAGAAATAACAAGAGCAGATCCTATTTTCATGAGAATACTTGCAGATAAAAGGGGTGTACGAGGCGGTAGCCAATATACAAGTTTGGTTGATAGAACATTTAGAACAAGCGACCCTAAAGATAAATGCCCAGTTACAGGAATGCCAGTAGTGCCTATCCATTACATGAATTTGGCCGGTGTTGGTAAAGGCCAAGTATATACTGAAGGCGAAGTCCTACACATAAGTAAATGGTCGCCATCTAAACTGTATGGCCGTTCACCAGTTGCTACAATGTGGAGGCAGGTCAATACACTTATTGCTATGGATAACTATGTTTATTCAGCATATCAAAAGAAGCGAATGCCAAGAGGCGTTATGGTAATCAAATCATCTAATATGGAAACAGTAGAGCGTACTGCAAGAAATATCCAAGAGCATTTAGAGCGTGATCCGTCATACATACCAACTATTGGTGTTGAAACAGAATCTGGTAGAGGCGGTCTTGAATATGTGCGTATGATGGACACCTTAGAAGAATTACAGTATATCCCAATAAAAGATGATATTAGACAACGTATAGCAGCATTTTTTGGCGTATCAAATGTATTCATGAATGATGTATCTGGTGGAGGTCTTAACAATGAAGGTATGCAGATAGTTGTTAGCAATAGAGCAGTAGCATACGCTCAATCAATTTACAATCGTATTTTATTCCCTCAAATCGTTTCAGCCTTTGAGATTAGTGAATGGGAGTTAATTCTCAACCCGCATGAAGAGGAAGATGAAATCATGCACTTAAGAAGAGATGAAATGGCTATTAGAAACATGATGCAGATGAAACAAGCGGGTTATGAAGCGAATTTAAGAGATGGCATTGATGACAAGATACTACACTTTGATTTTAAACAACCTAGTAAAGAGGAAATAGCACAGGCTCAACAACAAGAGGCTATGGCTCAACAACAGCAACAAGGTCAGCAAGTCCAAAAAGGAGATGATGTATTTGATGACCCAAATATGATGTTCAAAAGAACCAACTTTGACTCAAGTAGAGGCTCTAAACCCCTTACTGATGCAGTAGCAACCACTACTGGTACTGATTTACCACCTTTGAGAACTCAAAGTAAGAATACAAGGAATAGTGGAGGAAAAAGCCCAACTATGATTGACAGGGTAGAAGGAACTCCTACTGGTGCATCATCAAAAACAGATAAGCGAAGTACGAAGTCTGTTGAAGAAAAAATGGTGGATAGCCGAATCAAAGAACAAGAAAAACGCAAGGGATTAGACCAATAATGGCGGAATAGTAATAATAAAGAAAGGTATGCGAAAGGTGAGCGAGATGTTTGAAATAATCGAAAAGATGGATCCAATGGCAAGAAAAGCGTTGGCTGCTATTGAGGCAATTCAAAAGGCAATAAAAGAAAATGATACTGAAAGTATAGCACATCAAATATTGAATGCTGAGAATGCACTTAGTATGCTAAAATCCGATTTACATTTACACGACCAACTTCAAAAATCAATGAATAGAAGTCCAGTAGCAGACCGTTTTGCAGGTGTTATACCTCAGTATGATAATACTGCATCTGACTACAATGGAACTGAAAATGCAGTTGCTTTAGGCGTTAGCCGACACGGTAGAAGTACAAATTTCTATACCCCTCATAGGGTGGTGTGAAGATGTATCAAAATGGATATACCCAAAACAATGCAAGCGGTTGGCATATCCATGATATATTTCAAAAGCAAAACCCTGTAACATCTGTTTCTACTGCACCGGCAGCCCAACTGATTAATGACATTGATACGGGCATTTCTCAATTAGCGGCTCAATGCGGAGAAATGAATCAAATTATGTCGCAAGCAAGAAGCACTAATGTTGAATCTCAGGCTACTATTTCATTACAAAAGAATGTTGAAGCATTAAGGCAAAAGTTGTTATCACTTACTGAAGATATAGCAATGATTAGGGAGGCTCATGCTTCCGTAGCCCAAATGCAACCATTAGGACCAGTTCAACCTAATGACCCTATGATGGCTTCAATGGAACAACAACCCCCGATGAATCCGATGGGCGGGGGAATGCAAGGAGGAATGTGAAGTGTCCGATGAAGAAAATACTCAAACCCAAATAGACATACTCAAAGAGTTGATTGGTGAAGTTAGGCAACTTGGAGAACGAATACAAGCCCTAGAAACTGAAAATCATTCATTGAAGAAAGCAATGACAGATCCAGAATTGCTTATGAAGAAAAACGGTTGGCATAAATTCACAACCCCTCATGCAGATGAAACTTTTGACCCACTAAAAAGAGAAACGCCATCGGTAGGTACTGGCCCATTCTCAGGTAGTGGTGATTTATTCCTAAAATCGAGAGATGAAGTTCTTGAAGAATGGAAAGAAGCAGAACGGCAGGTGAAGGCATAATGGCACAGTGGTTTAACCCAAAAGAACAAACTCAAGAAGGACTATTGCTAAAAGAAGTTGAGGCTTTATTGAAAGAAGTCAAAAACAAGAAAAAGGCAGACTTAGACAAAGATGGAAAACTGTCAGGTTATGAAACTAAAAGAGCAAAAGCAATTGAAGCATCAATGAAAGGTAAAACTTACAAGTCCGATAGAGGAAATAGAACCCCTCCTGAATTGCCAACACCTAAAGGTGATAAAAATAAAATTGACAAGACTACTGAGATTCTACAAGAAATGGGGATTATCAAGGCTCAACAAGAGCCAAGTGTTAGCGATTCTTTCCCCGAATTTTACAATGTAGACGGTGGAGAAAGAGTTAGAGCAAGAGGATATACTACAAATGGAATGTTTCCTAATTGGAATGATGGTCCTAAAAAGTCTATTGTAAGTGAGAAAGGTGATATGTTTGCTTTTGCTAAAACTGGGTATGGCGCAGACGGCACAGGATTGCACATGCACTATAATGATAAAGGCGGTACGAGAGCAACGCCAAATATTGATTCAGTTGAGCAAAAGTTAAACGCATTAACAAAACAGTTTGGCAGTAATAATCAAGGCATTATTGGAGAAATAGAAGGTCTTTTGAAGCAAGTTAGAAAAGAACTTGAAAAAAATACAACTTGTAGCGATTGTAATTCCGAAGATGGTTGCCCTTCCTGTAAGTGAGGGGGAATCAAATGACTACGGATTTAGACCGTCTTAGAACCGATGCAATAATAGCAATACACAAAGCATCGGATTATGATTATTCTAAGTTTGTAGAAGCAGTAGATAAAGAAAATCTCAGCAAAGAGGATATGGCTACTTTGATGGGAATGACCCCTCAAATGCCTGAATATCGAATGACTGATTTATCAGCCCCTATGTCAGTAGCATCTATGCAAATACCAGATTACAAAGATTTCATGGCGGGGCATACTAAAATATCTAATAGCCCATTAAACGATTGGATGGTAGCAAGCCCTGATAATCAGTTTGGAGGGCATCACCCATTCGGTTTTGATAGCAACAGTTGTCCTTTACTTCATGGTGCATCTTGGGGAGATCCCGCTTATGCAAGTCATTTAGAACATGCAATGGATTTTTTAAAAGAAATGTCTGAGCGTGAAAGGACAATAAATTATGATAAAGACGTGTATGGCGACCCAAAAGAGTCAATGTTTGATTTAATGACAAGAGATAGGAACAGATACAGACTCAAAAGTGATGAAGAATATCGGGCAGGTAAAAAACAAGAGTGGGCTAAATCTCTTGGACTTTTACCCTATTTGTTTGGCTTAGAGTATCAAACACCAGACCAAAGGCAACATTTCTTAGAGATAATAAGAAAAATGGCGGCAACTGAAAATATGCTATCTCCTGATTCAAGGGTATTACAAAACAAAATGCAAGAAAAAGCAGGTATCTCATGGGGCAGGGCTATGCGCTCATTTAGAGCAAGAATGATACCAATATTACAATGGTGGCAAAGAGCAAGCGACAGGCATGGCCCTGTATCTCCACCAATGCCTATGTCCGATTTCATAAAAAGCGATTCTCCTGATGCGGATTTACATTATGTTAGTCCATACATAAACGATACAGCAGGGATAGTGCCAAGTCATACTTATCACTGGTGGGATTTGTTTCAACCCTGGGGAGGCGTAGGCAGGGATTCTAATTCACTACATGATATGTTCAAGCAAAGTTATCCGAAAATATTTGGCGGCAGTTGGTTAGATGATGCTTTATTCAATCAATCTAATTCATTGTTAATGCAATATCAAACAGATGGAGGGAGTCATTTTCCTCAGTTTATCAATCAAAATCAAGGACACCCATTAGCAACTACATTATCTTCATCTTTCAATGATGCTGATTTCTTTGAAAGGCGCAGGGCAAATTGGAGTCATTCTTCAAACCTACATTTCTTACACCCTAGCGAAGTAAAAGGCGCAGGTGGCAGAATGATTGTACCCTCAGACCAAATGATGCTTAGTAGTTTAGGCCGTTCTTTAGCAGGTCAAGCAGATATGGGTTCTCCAAGAATTGGAATGTTTAGAGAAAATCACCCATCTTCAACTCAGCCCTACTGGAACTCTCATAATGCACTATTCGCTGCAAACGATATGCACTTAGGCAAGGTCATGAAGAATATGGCTCAACAAGTAATGAAACAGTTTGGCCCCAATGTTCTAAATCCACAAGACCCTACAAATATGGAACAATCTACATTAGCACGTGGTAATCTACAACAGTTGGCTGCTGCGGCTGATTTTGCTATGAAGAAAATGACTATGGGCGATGATTACAAAGCCTTAGTTCCTGTTATGGGTATGATGGGAATGCCAACAGATGAAATTAGAAGTATTGGTGCAGTACACCCTAATTCTCACGCTACATCTCCCCCAGTGTATAATACGGGAAATACTCATCTTTGGGGTCATGAAATGCCAGCAACATTAACTTGGAAGCATGACCCTAAAGGAGATGGACTTTCTTTTGGTCTTGCTGAAGAACCATTTACTGTTATGCAAAGAACCGTTCATGAGAATAAAATTAGGAACATATTACCTTCTTTGTTAGATACAAATGTTCAGCCAAAACAAAATGACATATTTGCATTAAGCGCATTGAATAATATGGGCTTATCTCCTATTGCTACTGGTTCATTAACCAAATCTGCAAAAGATGATTATGAGCCTACTGGTGTTTTCAAAACAAAAATCATACCCGCTTATACTATCCACAAACTAGAAGATATGAATAAATTGAGAGGATTTTCAGGCAATTGGATAGTGCAAAAGAAACCAATGGGTAAAAGAATGTTCATAGAAAAGAAAGGTAATAGTTTGAAAAACTCAAACCTACCATCTTCTATTAAGAAAGATTTACGAGAAATAAATGGCGATTTTGTATTTGATGCCTATTTAGATGGAGATAAGTTATCAGTAGTTGATTTATTAGTACACAAAGGAACTGATTTACATCAAGAACCATTAGAAGATAGAGTAAATGCCCTAAGAACATTATATGATTCTACTGAGAACATTAATTTTCCAATGCCTAACAATTGTGTATCTGTCGATGCAGACGGGTTAGACAAAGCAATACAGAATTTTGATGATGATGAATTGTTTGTCCGTGATGCACTTTCAACATTTATGAAAGAAAAAGAAGTTCACCCTAAATGGATAACCTATGCAAAAGAAAGCATAGCCAAGTCATTTTACCCCCCAATGCCGGAGTTAATTGTAAAAACAGACCAAATCACATTATGCTATCCTTCAATATACGATCCGGTTATAGTAAAAGGTGATTTTGCAGATGGGCAATTCCAGTTATCAAAACTAGAAGGAAATGAAGCATTGTTTGAAAAAGCGATTAGAGATATACCACTTTGGGGTTCTATTGCTGTTAATCTCATGAAAGAAGCAGTTATGTCTGGTGATGTATCTTCACCAATTCATTCAACTCCTAAGAGAAAGCGGCCAAGAAAACTAAAATTGGTTAAACAAACTACATTGAAAGCCCCATCTATAATAGGTGAAGATGAGAAAGGCCATAATGTAGGAGATATAATGCAGCATGTTAGAAATGCAATACGTGAAGATGATACTGCTAAAACTACAAAACAATTATTGAGGGCTGTAAAAGGATTGAATACTAAGATGTTGGATATGTATCATGGCGAATATGGGATTGAAAAGACCCCCGATGGCAAAAGATGGACTGTAAATGAAGCGATAGATGATGATGTGATTGAAAATATGTTTCCTCGTATGAATCGTATATCTCCCGATGGAGGCGCATATCCTGGTCTTGAGGGAGATATTACTGCGCCAAGAGGCCCTACTAAATTATTAGATGATTCTGCCACTACCTTTTATGACCCAAGAATCAATGAAACAACAGAAAAAATACCAATGATGCACTTACAGGTAAAAGATACCGAGGAAGATGAGGTTACTCTTGATGTTGAAGATGGCCGAGCAACTTTGAGAATGCCACAAAAAACTAAGCAACAAATGGCTGACGAAGAGGAAGTTGAGGCTACTGATAGATCCGAGGCTGAAGAGTTTTAGATACCAAACCCTTCATATAGGATTACATTTCATTGGTCGGTTTGATGGCAACTGTATTGGAATCACAAACGGCAACTTGGAGTGCCGAAGGTTCTGACTTTTTGTTGAAGTCGTCATCAAGTAATGGCGAACTCTATGTTGCTGGTTATGCCTCCGTAGATATGGTGGATAAGCAAGGAGATAGAATTCCCGTTGATGCTTTGAAAAAGGCATTCGGCCAGTTTATGGATAACAAGGCATTTAGAAATGTTCAGTTGGCTCATTCTGGTATTCAAGTTGGCGAAGTAGTAAATAGCCACACCGATTCACAAGGTAGGATTTGGAAATCCGAAGTAGACAATCACGGATTGTTTGTTGTATGTAAGATTAGAAATGACATACAAAAAGCACGTGAAGTACAAAAGCAGATTCGCAATGGCGACCTGCGAGCATTCTCCATTGGCGGTCAAGCCTTATTTAGAGTAAGTAAAACTACTCCTGAACTTGGCAGCCATAGAGAGATAACTGATTTAGAGTTGCACGAAATTACATTGTGTAAAAAAGGAATCAACCCCGAATCAACCTATACGATACTAAAAATGGAAGGTGAAACAGATATGACAAACAGCGAAATGTTAAAGGAAATAAAAGATGGCTTGAACAATGTTCTGAGTGAATTGACAAAAGGCGATGACAAAGAAGAAAAGGAAGAAAAGGCATACAAAAGCGAAATGAAGGAAATGAAAGAAGAGAAACAAGAAATGAAGAAAGGTGAAGAAGATGCACTTGCTTACATTGAAACTCTTGAAAAGTTTGCTCATGATGCTGGCGTAGACCTAAATGCTGTCCGTGACCACTTTGGATTAGAGAAAGCCTACATGCTAGAGCAAGGACAAGGCGGATATTCTCATAGAGGCCAAGGAGATGAAATCGGATCCGGTGAAGATGCAACTGAACCTGCATACCCATCTCTACCATCTCCAAGCGGAAATCAGCATGTCATTAAATCCCCAAGCGTACCAAGCATGGGAATGAATGCGCCTTCCGGCAATGGGAATGTAATCAAGCAACTAACTCCTGAAACTCTTGAAAAAGGTTACAGAACCTACGCTGCTCTCCGTGATGAAGAAGCACTAAAAGGTCTTGTTGAGAAAGAGTGGAAGCAAAGATATGATGCTGAAACACAAGAAGCACTTGAAGTTAGAAAAGCAAATGATGTTGGACTACAACTAAATGCACTAAGAACTGAGATTGAATCTCTAAAATCTGGTGCAGCCGAAATTAGCAAGAGCGACAACTCTCCATCAATGCCATCAACCCAAATTAGAGTACCAACTCACCAAGAGTTTGCTCAAATGGGTAGTGATTTAGAAGGTTGGAGAGCCGCAGAAGCATTGGCTCAAAGAGCATTGAGAGGCGAATAATTCAAACAAAAAGAAATAATGGTGATGAACAATGACACAAGGATATATAAGAACAATTGAAGATATGGAACGCCTGTATTACGGTGCAGGTGCAGGGCAGAACGCATGGGCATACAGTGGTGCTGACTTACTAAAGTCGGACTCTCCGCTTATGAGCAGCACAACAGGAACTTATCAAGCGATTTTTGGTAGAAAGGTATGGTCGCAGTTGAACCAAGAATTCAACGCATTCTCTATCTTGCCAAAGAAGCCTTGGGAAAAATCCGGTTGGCGTGTTGTAACTGGCAGACCCGATGAGGCTGTTGGTCTACCGGAGAATGGTGTTTTACCAGACTCCACCAAGCCTACATTTGAAGAAGTCAGTACAAAACCAAAGACTGTTGCTAGTAAGTTTGACCTGAGCGAAACTGCAATGTTCCTTGCTGACAAAGATGACGGACTTGGCGATGCTAGAGCAGTTATCAAGATGGAAATGTCAAAATCTCACGCAGAATCAATTAACAAGATGTTGCTTAGAGATGTAGATACACCAGCACATAACAACTTTGAATCTCTTGACAGGGCAATGTCCTCTTCATTTGATGAAACTACGGGTATATCTGCTGTATCTGCTGCTGCCGACCACAACCAATATACAATTACAAGAAGCGCAGGTTCTACAAGACAATGGTATGATGCTAACGTAGATGCGGCTGCCGCTAACCGTTCTTTAACTTTGAACATACTTGACGGAATGTTTAGACAAGTATGGGAACGTGGAGGTCAGCCAAAGATTATTCTAACTGGATATGACACTATCGAAAAGATACAACAACTTCTCCAGCCTCAACAAAGATTTACTGAAATGAAGAGAGTTACTCCTTCAGTAAATGGCGTACAAGGAATTCCTGGTATGGAAGGCGGATTTGTAGTAGCAACTTACAACGGTGTACCAATTATCCCTGCTAAAGATGTAGTAGAGGACACTGGCGGTATTTCAAGAATCTACATGATTGATACTGACTATACCTATTTCTGTACTGCTAAACCTACTCTCTATCACGAATCTGGTATTGAAACTGGCGATCCATTCGGTATTAACAGGCTAGGTCAAGTTGGTCTATTTCACACAATGGGCGAACTATGGCAACTGTTCTATGGCGCACATGGTAAAGTAAGAGATTTGAGCGCATGAGGAAAATAGAGGAAAATAAAATAAGGAAGTGAATATTATGGCAAACGCAAATATAGACAGTGTAAGATTGATTTTAGATGTACCGCTTTGGGCGGGTCAAGGTGGAATAACCAAGTTGAATGATGCTGGCGTAGTTCTTAACGCTGGCGACACATCATGGCTTCAAGCACCAATTGGCTCAGGTAATCCTACTACAACCGCTAATCTAGCGATTTTGGAGATTACTTGTACTGCAAGCAATCAAGCAACAAATTATGATTTAACAGTCGCAACAAACCCGCTAGTTTCTAACAAACTTGCTGATGGAGTAACTGAGGACTTTGAACTTTTAGCGGTTCTAGGCCACTACAACTTCACCACAGCAGCAGGTAGAATGGCTGAGGGCGACCACACCGCTACTATGATTAAATTTGCTGCTGACGGTAACATGGTAGCAGCAGACAAATATAGAGTTGTATTGATGTACCATCGAAGAGCCGAGTAAGGGGGCTTTTGATTGGGAGTCAAAGTCCGATATACTGGGGCTAGGTCTTACTGCGAAATAACCGTTGAAGGTGTTAGGCAGGGATTCTCCAGAGATATGGTTAAGGAATTACCTACTGATTATGTAGAAAGGCATATACGCCCACAAATTGAGATAGGCGGTTCTAAAGCATGGGTTATTGTTGATGATACTGAAACTAAATCAAAGGCTATGAAAGCCGTTGTTGAAGAAACAGTATCTAAGCCTGTTGCAGAAGATCCAGTTGAAGAAACAACAGATGTTGATTATTCCTCAATGACTAGATTTCAATTGATGGCTATTGCTAAAGAACGTGGTTTTACAGTAAAGAACACTACCAAGAAGGCAGAACTTGTTGAGATGCTAAGTGAGTAGGGGATGATATAATGTCATCAAAAAATAACATTCCGACTGATGTTAATGATGGCAATTTCTATTTAAGTAGAGCGAGATGCAATAGACGAACTCTTGTTTTAAATCCAGATAGTGCAACTAGCCATACTGCGGTCACAAACTTGAACGGCAAAATTACTCAAGTAGTAGTTGATTATAGTTCATTAATACCTTTACAATCGGGTTCAGGTGTGGGTCATTTTCAAATCTTTAGCGATGTTCAAAGAGTGCATAATACCAATTTGATACCTTATCACAAACCAATAGACGATATTGATTTAACTTTGACTCAAGACCAATCAATTTTAGTGTTAGATGTAACGCCTGGTTCGGATCAACAAGATAGGGGCATTTTTCCAGTTTTTTTTAATATGGTTTCCGATGGGGCAGGGCAACCTGTTCTTACAACTGAGGCGCAAAATACTGCGATTGGAAAAACATCTTGGAATGGGCTAGTTCATGGTGATGTAAAATTTAGTTTTACATTAACAGGTTCAACCCCATTACCTGCTGATGGTCAAGGTGTGAAGATAACAATCTATCTTGAATGAGCATATACTTGGGCAAATAATAAATAAGAACACACGATGAGGAATAAACATGGTACTAGCAATAACTAACGATAGACCGAATGTATTTGGAACATTATATGTAATGAGTGGTAGATACACAGGCGCAGTAGCAGACTTTGATATTCCTTTGGATAATCTAGGAACTGTTGTTTCTTTCAATGTTACCCCACTTAATGCAAGTTATCCAACAGCCGCAGCAGCATCAGCAGTAGACTCATCTGGCTCAAGCCCAGTTGGTAAAGTAGACTTCGCTACATCTGGTGCAGCCGGAACATGGATAGCAATCGGCACAAGGTCTTGATAGG
>Ga0209348_1000345_pt1 | contig 25452 bp, 26 predicted proteins | sample ETNvirenome_2_30_FD_184065 | JGI IMG/M metagenome (GOLD analysis project Ga0209348, IMG submission 184065) | Marine viral communities from the Pacific Ocean - ETNP_2_30 (SPAdes) (version 2) | ecosystem: Environmental > Aquatic > Marine > Oceanic | place: Pacific Ocean | collected 2013-06-22
TTAAACTCATATGGATTAGGTGCGTCTTTTGTTATTATCCAAGTTATCTCATCAAAATTTCTAAAGTCTAGATTTTCAAGAGTGTAGTATGGATTCAGCGTGCTGATAAGAGCGTCTAAGTCTTCAAATGTTACTCCTCTAAAACTTTGAAAAGTAAATTTTTCGTTGTATATATTGAATATTGCAGGAGCACCAATTATTCTTTCAGGATCATCTCCGTCTTCCCACTCTAGTTTTTTACCAATATTTGGATACTTTTGATTTTTAATCTCTTTGTAAAACTCTTCGATATACGAATTCATTGTAGGTATATCAGAAGGAGCATAATGTTGGTCATTATCATAAGGGTTTTGAACGCCAGAGTTTAGTATTACTTTTCCAAAAATTGGACCGTTACTGTGTTCTTTTCTAAGAAGAGGATTAAGAGACCTTATTATAAAATCTTTATTTTTATCTGGAAAACTTTGAACTTCCGTCTCTTCGTTTAGAGAATAGTCAAATATATGAGAATCATCTTTCCAAAATTTTATAGTTATCTTTTGGAAGTATATAAACTCTCCAATAATATCTTTAATTTTAACATTTATAGGTAAAAATTCATTCTTTAGTTTGTCTCCAAGCTTGTTTAGCTTATAGAACATTTCATCTACTGTAAAAGTAGTAGTTTCTTCTACTTCTGGAATTCCATCGTCGTCATAAACATCGGTTGCTTGAGTAAATTGATATACAAGGGCTAAGAATTCGGTCTTCTTAAATTGCTTTCCAAATTTTATGTTTTTATTCTTATCTAAGATGTTCATGTTATCTATCTTTCCGTCATCAAGATAGTCAGATATATCAACTAAGAATTTTTTATTAAAATATGTAGAGTTTTTATTGATGTTTTTCCAATACTCCTTTACTTGAAGTACATCTTTGTATCCTAGTATATTTACAAAGTTAGATAATCCTTTATATGTTCCTATATACGGATATATTTGGTCTCTATTTACGATTAAGCTTTTTCTAGCAATATTAAGTTGCTCCCAGTCTGGGTATGCTTCTTTAATGTCGTAGTCTTTTAAAATATTTGCATCTTCCCGGTTAAATCTTATACCAAAGTTTTTAGCAAATACTCCAAATCTTTCGTCTTCATCTAGTCCTTCTCCATAAAAATCTAGTTCTACTATTGTTGAGGTTTGACCCAGTGAATCTTTATACTTGATTAGTAATTTTCTTTCAAATATTTTTTCTATAGTAGGGCTAAATGCTACGTTTAACTGTAGAGGTAAAGATATATCTACTGTATTTCCTCCGGATACTGGAATTAAATCGTCGTATTTTACTGAGTCGCTGTCTTTCTTTTTTATAAAAAAGTTTCCTAAATCTAAGTCTTTTTCGACGTCATATATGAAATACTCATCCTCGTTTTTATTGCTTTCCCATTCAAATATTATTTCTTCACCCGGGTTTAGGCTAGGAAATTTATAGTCTCCTGATATTTCCTCTAAAATAAAGATGTTTTCATTGTCAAAAAGATATAGAGAGACTTCTGGAAAAAATAGACGTCCGGTCCACTTATTATCAGTTGAATCAAAAGCTAAGTTTAGGTTTTTTCCAAACTTATCAAAAAAGTGTAAATTAGATATGTTCATTTATTTCCAGTAGTTTATATTATTTATATTTAGATACTGTAAATGGAACCATCTCCGTCAGAGCTAAGTGATATAAAATCTAAAGGCTCATCGTCATTTAATCCGGTCTTTTTATGAATCGCTTTCCATTGCTTAGCGTATCCGTTTTTACATATTTGAGTAAAATACGCGAACGCGTTTGGATTATCAGTTTTAGTGGGATCAAATCCTTTCCAATATTTTAAGCAGTCTAATAGAGCAGATTGAATACAGTCCTCTCTATCTCTGTAGTCTTCATAGTACATTTTGTTGACTGCTCTATTTGCTAAAGCAATAAAACATGAGATAGAAAATTGAGAAAGCTTTCCTTTTCCTTTGTCATCTATGATCGATTGGGTAAATTCCTTATTGTTTACGTAATGGACATCTCCTCTCTTTTTTCTTTTAATTGTTCTTTTTTGCGGCATTTGTTATTGATTATTTTTTATCATTTAATATTTTGTATATTTTTGTTATTCCTAAAAATGAATCTATCATATCTACGATAGGTGAAACTATATTATCTCCTTCTCTAATCCAATCTTCTTTTTCTATTGCTTTATATAGGTCTGAAGTCTTTACAGATTCTAAAATAGGATCACTTAAAAATTTTTCAAAAACTTCGGTCTTTTTGGCATTTCCCTTACAACCAATTGCGTTTTTAAGTTCTCCTGGGCTAAATACAAAAAATCTATCAGTGTCTCCTTTTAAGATAGAGTCAACTAATTTATTTTTAATAATTCCGGTCGCTTGTGAAATATCTACTAAAGCATTTCCTTTAGATCCAAAAGAGATACCTTCTATAACGACTAATATATCGTCATCGAGATCAATCTCTTCCTCTAATAATTTAATTAATAAAGAGGTAGACTCTAAGTAATTAAAAAGTTTATTTCTTTCGGTGATATGATAAGAGTCAGATTTAACTCTCCTTGACTCAGTATACTCTATTCTTATAGAGGGATATTCTAAAACTAGATCTTCTAGGTTCTTTTTATCTTTTTTTCTATTATTGGTATTTACTACCGCTATCCATTTGTAATCTTTAAAATCTTTGCAGATACAAACTCCCGGATATAGAATAGAAAAATCTATACTGATGATTGTCATTCATGTGGGATAATTTTATAAAGCTATAATACTAAATTGATGGGACATAGTTTTACTCTAGTAATTATTTATTTTAGTGTTTAAAACTTTTCCGTATTTCTCGGTATAAATAAGGGTAGGAGGGTGGGATATACCTTATCTTTACTATATAAGTACTCAAGTATTACTATAGACTACCGAGATTTTTTAAAAACCATTTTAATTTTTTGCTCAAATTGTGTATATTTAATATATAAATCATTAAAACACACTATTATGAAACAATTAATGTCATTTTTAGCAGCATTCTTACTAACGTTTTCATGTTTTTCTCAATCTAATGAGTACAACGTATTATCTAGCGTAGATTCTTGGGAATATTTAGAATATTCTAATATGATAGATAGCATAAATTTAAAACAAAATGATGGATCTAGCTGGCAAGCTCTAAAATTTTATTCGGACGCGTCGGTTACTGACTCTAAAATCAAAAAAGATATAGTTAGTAGTTCTAATATATTAGAAGTTATAGATAGATTAGGTGAAATTCACTTAGATATTCTTTGTAAGAGTTCAGTTAAGAAATTAACCCCAATATCTAAGTTTTATTATACTATATTATCTTCTGGAGAAGAAAAGGTTATAATTATAATGTATCCAGTTGGTTCTTAGAATCCTCCTATTTCAAGATCTTTAGTTTCTGCACTTGCTCCTGTTCTATCAACTGAAACTGTTGTATAGTTGACCTTTCTAAATAGCTGCTCAACAATACGCTCAGTCATGTTTAAAAATCCTTTTTCGTTTTTAAGAAATTTGGTTCTCCATGCTTCAGCTGCAACTTTAATATCAGACATTACCTCGGTATCAACTCCAGCTTTTTTAGCTAGACTATCAAGATAGTAAATATATCGGTCCGCCTCTGCATTAACATATTGTTTAAAGTGTTTTTTACAGAAATCTTGCATAATTTTTAAGGCTTTATACCCTTCTCTCTCCCTTTTTCCTTTATTAGTATTTGCCCACTCAGAAATATCAAATTGGGTACTATTTGCTATCATATCTTTTCTAATAGTCATCACCTCATCCCTGCTCGGAGCAAGAATCTTTGGTGTAGGAAACTTATTAGCAATTTCAGACATGTTGTCATAAGGTTTTTTACTGTATCTTTGAGTGTATTTATCACTCTCCATATTTGCTTTAGCTGGAGTTATAACACTATCTTTTCCTCCAATCGTTGATACTACATGTATCATTCCGTTCCAGCCGGGCATTGGACTTCCTAAAGATTTTTTAGTACTAGCAAACATAACGACTGGTGTTTTACTAGGTTGATTTAAAACAATGTGAATAGGCATCCCTTGGCCTATTTTATACTTATAAGCATACTCAATAGCTCGGCACAAAGCGTATATACCGTTTCCAGAAGCTTCTAAATCATTTGTTAAAAGTTCCCTTAAGGATACTTTTACTTTTTCAACGTTACCTCCGTCTCCGTTAAGAATGATATCTCCTATTTTCAAGTAGTCTTTTGCTTTTTCTGATTTTTCAACAACGGTAAACTTTTTTATAGAAGTTCCAGTCTTTCTAGATATAGCTTTAGCATCACTTAACCCATCAACTCCCTCTATCTCAATTGCAGTATCTGAATTTACTTTTTTTCCTGCTGATTTATTATATGCAGTATGATTAGTAGCGCCAACTAAAAGAGAAGTCGCTTTAGTCGGAGTTTCTCCCTCGTTTTCAAAAAGTTTCCATTCTTTGAAGCCCAATACTTTATTCATTTTATATGACATATTTTTATTATTTATTAAAACCTTTACCATAAATAAGTATATTATATTATTGTTCTTTGAAAATATGGGGATGTTTAGGCTTTTGACATTTTAATAGAAGTTCTAGATTCAGCAAAGGGTGATGACCTTCATCAACATCTCAAACGGCAACGTTGAGTATGCTATGGCAGCCTAATTAGATTAGGTTCCTAGTACATCAGGTATTCAAGTTTCAAGAATTTGTAGAGTACTAGATGTAAAACGAAATTCTGTGTGTACAATGAATGGTATTGATTTACAGCCATAAGGCACCTAGCAGCAACGTCTTAATAAGTGTAAATTTGTTTCGTAAGTTTAAAAAAACTTGTACTAAGCTGTAAAAAAATCTATTATGGAATTATTATGGACCTGGGTTCGATTCCCAGCATCTCCACTAACATGCTCCCTTCGTCTAACGGTTAGGACATCAGGTTTTCATCCTGAAAATAGGAGTTCGATTCTCCTAGGGAGTACAAAACCAATACAAATTATCTTATATAATATATTATATGATTAGTGAGAAGTCGGATAAGGCAATTGAATTTACCAAGGAAGATCTAGTCAAACTAACTACTAAAGTTATATGCGACCTAATAGATACTAAGGAAAATCAAATAGACATGAAGTCATTAAAGTCTGATATTACTAAACTAATCGATAAAAACTTAAAAGATGAGTAATAAATCTTTTTATAAAGAAAAGTTATATAAAAACGAAAAAATAGAAGTTCGTAAATCTGAAATACACGGTTACGGAGTTTTGCGGTATCAGACATAAAAAAAGGAGAAATACTAGAAGAATGCTCGTATTTAAGATTTATAGAAGGAATTGATGTAAACTTTTTATCGTATGCATTTTCTTGGCCAAAAAGAGACAGACACAACATAAACGAAGAAGTAAAAGGAGCAGTCCTTCCCTTTGGATATGCTTGTATATATAATAGCTCGAAAGATTATGAAACAAACAACGCAGACTGGGAAACAAACGAAGAAACAAATCTTTTTGTCTTTAAAGCTGTAAAAGATATTAAAGCTGACACCGAAATACTAACTTACTATGGGGCTGCTTTTTGGCACCATAGACAATAATAAAAAAAATAATAAAAATATGAATTTTATAAACTCTTGGAGAAAAGGAAACAAGAAAGGAAATATTTATGATATTTCAATTAGACTAGGAAGATTAACAGTATTAGAAATATACTGCAACCCAGGTAAAGAACAAAGATTTATACTATTAAATTTTGGATTTGAAGTATAATAATTTAAAAAAACACTAAAAGAACATGAAATCAAATAAAACAGTTGAAACAAAAGGTAACTACGAAAAAGCTCTAGCATACTATAGAAAAAGCTTGAAGATATGGGAGGACCTAGATGACAAAAAAGAAATGGGGGCTTGCCACTGTAACCTTGGAAACGCGTATAGTGAACAGAAAAAATATGAAGATGCTTTGGCTCACTATTTAAAGGGCGTAGATATATACAATGAAATAGGCGATAAAAAAGGAATGGCATTCTGCTATAACAACATTGGAAATATCCACATGAAACAAAATAATCACGAAAAATAATTGTAATATAATTTAAAAAATTAAAACATATGAAATCAAATAAAACGATTGGAATAGTGGGCCAGGGCTTTGTTGGCACAGCAATAAGAGAAAAGTTTAAAGAGTGTTACACCGTTAATACATACGATAAATTTAACGAGGAAGCATCAGTTACTTACATAGAAGATAAAATTATTAAGGATAACAACACAATAGAGTCCCTAGTAAAAAATAATAATATCATCTTTGTTTGCGTACCCACACCAATGTTTGAAGATGGAGAATGTGATACTAGCATTGTAAAATCTGTAATAAACGACTTAGCCGACGAGTGCGATTCTCAAGATAAAGAAATTATTGCAATTGTTAAGTCAACTATTCCTCCCGGTACAACAAAGGATCTTAATATAATATCTAAAAGAGTAGGAGTAGTATTTAGTCCTGAATTTTTAACTGAAGCAAACTCTATTGAGGATTTTAAGAATCAAACAAGAATAGTCTTAGGAATAGACTACGCTGAGCATACTAAACCTGTTCACCAAATATTTAAAGACTGTTTTCCAAAGGCAGATATTATCTGTATAAATTCAGGTGAGGCAGAAATGACTAAGTACACAACAAATCTGTTTCTAGCTACAAAAGTAAGCTTTTTTAACGACATATATAAGATGTGTGAATCTTTAAATCTAGACTATGACCACGTTATAGAGGCAACCATGCATGATCCTAGAATAGGAAAATCCCACTATATGGTGCCCGGCCCAGACGGAGATTTTGGATACGGAGGACACTGTTTTCCTAAAGATATGCAAGCAATATTATATGTCGCAGCTAAGCATAACTTACCTATTCCTACTCTAGTTGGAGCTCACACTACTAACATGCTAGTTAGAAAAGATAAAGACTGGGAAAAAATGGAAGGAAGAGCAGTATCTAAAAGAAACGAATTACCAGAATTAGAAACTATTGACGAAGTAAAAGAATAATATGTATAATAAAGACTCAATCACTAAATTAGCCTTTTTTGATCTAGAAACTGCATCTGGCTATGATTCCTTAAACACATTGCAGGTAGAAAACCCAAGGATGGCAGATCTATGGTCAAAACGCTGTGAATACCTTAGATCTAAGTTCGAAGAAAATAAAGAACTAACCGACGAGGAATTATATGAAAACAAAGCGGCTTTACATTCTGAATTTAATAGAATAGTATGCGCGTCATTTGGAAGAATGACTTTTGTAAATGGAAACCCAGAAATGATAATTAAAAGTTATAATTCCCCAAATGAATTAGAAAACCTCGAAGGAATATCTAAAGTTTTTACTAAATTCGATAGCTTTAAATTCTGCGGTCATAACATAAAGAGATTTGATGTTCCGGTCATGTGTAAAAGATTAATTATTAATGGCCTAGAATTACCTAAGTATTTAAGAATACATAATATGAAACCTTGGGAAATGCCTTTTGTCGACACGTCTGAATTGTGGAGCTTTGGAGCATGGCAAGAAGGTTTTGCTTCTCTAGACCTATTATCTACCTCATTAGGAATTGATTCTCCTAAAGACGATATAAAGGGAGAAGATGTAACTGAAGTATTTTGGAAAGAAGAAAATTACGAAAGAATAAAAGAATATTGTGCCAAAGATGTATATGCCCTAGCTCAAATAGTTCTTAAACTATCTAATCTTCCATTGTTAAACGGGTTTCAATCTAAATAAAGAATGACAGTATCTGAAATATTAAAACATTTTAACGATCCTAATTTTAGGTTTGATGAAGACGCTCACTCTTACACCTACATAAACCCAGAAACAGGAAAGCCGGCTCAAATATTTGAACCGGTTTCCGGCTTTATTGGACAATTTAAAGAACCTTTCGATGCGGAAAAAATAGCAGGATTTGTAGCTAAAGCTAGAAAGCAACCTAAGCATGAGATATTAGCAGAGTGGAAAAAAGCAGGAGACGACGCAAAGGAAATAGGGTCTAATACTCATCATTGGATAGAAGATTATTACAATGGAAATAATCCAGAAATGCCGATATGCGAAAACACTATAATAAGAGTAAATAGATTTAAAGAGTTACATGAAGATAAGCTCTATAAATTTAAACCTGTTATTCAAGAAATGAAAGTGTGGTCTAAAGAATGGGGAATAGCAGGTACTCTTGATGGGCTGTTCGAGTTATCCAACAAATACTATGTTGGGGACTACAAAACAAATAAAGATTTTACCCATGACGATCACCCAAAGGGAAGAAGAAAAAGAATGCTTGCGCCTTTTAAAGATCTGTATGATAATCACCTAAACGGATATTCTCTTCAAGTAAGTACATATCGATTACTGCTAGAAAAAGCAGGGTTTGAAACACATGGAGCGTTTCTAGCCCACATTGGACCTAACGAGAGCAAACTATATAAAGCAATAGACTTAAGAGATAGATTGAGTAAGTTTTTAGCCACCAATAATTTTGGAATTTTCTAAAACTATATAAAACTATCTTGTATAATAATAAAAAATAAAAAGTATGAATCCTAGAAGAATAAATTTTGGATCTGAATCTAGATCACAGTTGAAAAAGGGAGTAGATTCTCTCGCAAACGCAGTAAAAGTAACTCTCGGCCCTCGAGGTAGAAACGTAGTATTAGGTAGAGCAAACCACTACGCTATAACTAAAGACGGAGTAAGTGTTGCAAGAGAAGTATTCTTAAATAATCCTGTAGAAAACTTAGGAGCTCAAATGGTAAAGCAAGTAGCATCAAACGTTGCTCAAGCGGCAGGAGACGGTACAACAACCGCAACTGTGCTATCACAGGCTATTCTAGAAAAAGGATTAAAAATGATTGAGGCAGGATTTGACCCTATGGATATTAAAATAGGAATAGATAGAGCTTTAAAAATTGTTGTAGATAATCTGAAAGAAAATAGTATCGAAGTAGTTGGTACTGATCAAATTAAACAAGTAGCTACAATTTCAGCTAACGGAGATTCAAATATAGGATCTATCATTGCAGAAGCAATGGATGAAGTTGGATTCGACGGAGTAATTACGATTGATGATAGCGCCACTCATGATACTTATTTAGAAGTAGTTAGAGGAATGGAATTTGCAGGAGGATATGTTTCTCCATACTTTATTAATAACATAGCAAAACTTGAGGCTCACTTAGATAATCCTTTAGTTTTTATATATGATGGAAACATCAAAGGATTAAAAGGATTAATCCATGTTCTAGAGTACGCAGCTGGACAAAAGAGACCTCTCTTAATTATATCTAACGGTATTGAAGGAGACGCTCTTCAGGCACTAGTGATGAATAAAGCAAATGGAGCTCTCGATGTGACTGCTATTAATTCACCAGGACATGGTCAAAATAGAACAGATCAGCTTAAAGATATAGCCGCTGTAGTTGGTGCTAAAGTAATTGAATATGCTAAAGGAGAAGACATTGCTAATTTAAACCCAGACATGGTAAAAATGGTAATAGGAGGATGTGAAAAAGCAACAGCTTCTGAACATAGAACTACTTTAATAAAAGGAGCAGGCTCTCAAGAAGAAATTGCTAAGAGAGTAGATGACATGAAGTTAACGATTGATAATCACGAAAATGCATCAGAAGTCCTTTTAACAAAGGAGAGACTTTCTAAATTAGAGGGAGGAGTAGCAATCCTAAGAATAGGAGCATACACCGATGTTGAGCTAAAAGAAAAGAAAGATAGAGTTGAAGATGCACTATCTGCTACATCAGCCGCGGTTGAAGAAGGAATTCTTCCAGGAGGAGGAATAGCTCTCTATCGAGCGTCTACTCTTCTTGAAAAAGAATTAGAAAAAATGGAATTCAACACAAATGACCAAAGGGTAGGCTTTGAAATATTATTAGACGCAATTAAACAGCCGTTTGCAACAATATTATCAAACGCTGGATTAAATCATGAAGTGATATCAAAAGATTTACCAGAAGATTATAAAATTGGATATGACGCTAGATTAAATGAATATGTAGACATGTTAGAGTCGGGCATCATCGATCCTACTAAAGTTACAAGATCTGCTATAGAAAACTCTTCTTCTGTATCAGGTCTAATGTTAACAACAGAATGTGTGTTAATGGAGGAGCCTCAAAAAGAGGAACCCAAGAAGTAAGAAGGTTGTAGTGATACCTTACACAAATCACAAGTATTAACCAAAAATTATCTTATGAAAAATTTCTTTTTCAGCTTTATGTTTTGTATGTTAGCAATTTGCTATACTTCAAACGGACAAGCGAAAGGTGATTGGTACGTTGGAACTGGCGATATTACAAACGTCGCTTGGACTGATTGGGCAGTGAGTCCTACAGTTGGTTACGGCTTTACTGAAAATTTAGTTATTGGATGTTCTGTCGCTCAAGCTGACTCTAGTGCTGATCTTGATTTAGATTTTAATGCTAGATACTTTTGGAACGAGTATTTTGCCGGTGTTGAAACTGATGGATTTTCTACGGAAGGTCTTAAGTTAAGCGTTGGTAAAATGTTCGCATTCCACAACAATAGTATCTATGTAGATCCTAAGCTAGTTTATGATTCAGGTCTAAAGACTACGAATCTTAGATTAGGTTTTGGATTGAGATTCTAGATCAACCAACAACATTGCTAAAAAGCCCTCTTTGTAGGGCTTTTTTAGTTAAAATAAATAAAAGAAAAACAGGTGGATCCTTTAATACAACAGTTAGTCGATCAAATTGCTGAGATTTTAGAAATATCAGTTGAAGAGGTAAAAGATAACTTTACTCCGCAACAGCTAGATGATCTATTATCTAAATCTCAGTGTGGAAACATTGACGGATCTCTCCCTATTTTTGATACATTAGATGCTCCATGTTTTGACTCAGGAACTCCTCTCGACTTATCTAATGAATCCAGTTCAGACGAATTAGATGATATAATAAAAAAACAAGAAGATGATTCTAATGCTTCCCCTGATCCATCTAAATGCTTAGACACAGTAGACGAAGTAAATGCCGAGATAGAAAAGCAGATCATAGAATATAATAACCACATTCTTATACTAGAAAGATTATACGAATTACAAGATAATCTAAAGCCTTTAGCAGAATATTATAAATATAGAATCACGAGAGCGGCTGAAGTAATAAACGATTTTAGACCTGTTCTACAACAACTAAAAGCCTTAAGGGCAGAAAAAGAAGCAAAACAAGCGGAGATATTAAGTATAGGTGATAATATAAATGATCTATATCAAAGTTATTATGATGGAGCTTCATACACTACGATTTACGCCCAAATAGAGGTTCTCCTTGACCAAAAGGCTGATTTAGCAAAAGACATCGCCGATCTTAACGTTGAAATATCTAGCGAGGAAATAGTTTTAAATAATAAATCTGAACAGTACCCAGCTCTTAGCAACAGTACTATAACTGATCTTGATGAAGACACTTCTCTAGCGGGAAGAGCTCTTTACATAACTGAAGTAGGAATTTCACTAGGACTAGGAGAAATCAATAATATAAAGCAAGGATTACTTAATTATTCAGAATACATAGATACTAAAATAATAACCTCAGCCTCAAGCTATTCAGATATAATATCTAACCCTCTAATAAGGTTTGAACTAAAATTTCAAAACTTAAATTCTATCACAGTAGATAGAGAAAAATTTGACAAGCAAACTGGAGACAAGCAAGTAATACAGGTCCCTATTAAAATAAAGGATTCAGATCTTCTAGAAAAAAATAACTTTTTTACTGGAGCACCTGGATATAGTGTAATTAATACCTCCGCTAAAGAAAATTCAAGTGGTTCACTATACACAAAATACTATAATAAATTTAATGACCCAGTAAATGAGTTTTTTACATTGTCAGAAAGAGGACTAACTGGCAACTCAAACTTAATTGATAAGGATTTAAAAGGAACCGACGCTACTATAAAAAAAGAAGGAGAAAAGGAATTTTACATAAGAGATAAAGATACAATGGAAACGTTTTATCAAGAGTTTGAGCAAAGATTAAAGAAGAGAAAAAAGGAAGTTAGATCGGAGGTAACTGACCCGAATGGAGACGATCTTAGTAATTTGTCAACATCCCTTAGGCAGCTCGCTGCTAAAGACGTAGAAACATTATTAGCGACAGGAAGAGTAAATCTATATTTAGAAGAGGATAATAGCAAATTAGGAACCATAGTAGATAAAATAGCAGAAGCTAATCAAAGATTCTCCGGAAAAATAATAGCACTAGAAGAAGAAATAAAAAGAATAGAGATAAGGGTAGAAGAATTAAAACCTAAACCCGAAAAAATAAAACTTAAACTAAAAGAGTTAAATGAGGAGTGTTTTGGAGATATAGACAAAGAGAATGACGGATGTCCAGACGTAAAACAAAAACTAGGAAGCGATCCTTTCTTTGAAACAGTCACAAGCGCAGACGGGTCTATGCCTAACTTTACGCAAATGTGCTACTGGGTAGAATTTGCTAAACTAGCAACTATGTTTGGCCTAGTTCCTCTTCCTAATCAAAACCCAACCGAATTAAGATATTGGCCAGTCGGATTAGTAATTCCTACTCCAGTAAAACTTATAAAGATACCTCTCCCAATAATCTGGATTCCATTGGTAGTAATAAGTACCCCAATGGGAGTGATGGTATTATTTTTAACCATAAATGGTCTATTCATAAGTCCTATACTTTTCTTCTTGTCTTCTTCTGGTTATAAGCAACATTTAATAACAGTAAGGGGATCTTCAAAAAAATTCGGATTTGATCAGTTTGAAGATTCAGTAAAAACTACGATTAAAGTTCCAATATCAATAACTGCTGCCGCTGAAAAAATAAAAAGGCTTGCTTTACCGAACCCTTTAAACGATAAAGAACTTAGAGAAATAGCTCAATTTAAAGATAAGTTAAAAAATCCAGATATTGCTAATATTTCCGCTCGTAAAAAGAAAATAGAAAAAGAAATAGAGGAAAGAAAAATAGCTGCCGAAAATAGAATAAAAGGAGATGCTGAAAAAGCCCAAGAGGTTCTAGATAAAAAAGAAACTTTAGTCGACGCTTTAAAGGACGCTAAAAAATCTATAATGAAAAGAATAGACGACTTAGGTAATCCACCGACTGGAGCAATAGATAAGCTTAAAGAAAAATCTTTTGAAATAAAGCAAGAACTCCAAAAGAGAAAACTTAAAGCAATGGAAGATGGAGACCTAGAAGAGGTAAAGAGAATAAACAAGCTACTGAAAGGAGATGGAATAGATTTCGACGAAAAGATTAAAGCGTTCACTGATGATTTAACAGAGTATTTTGATAAGATAAAGCTACCAAAAATAGTAATACCTAAAGATGAAGCAAAAATAGATCCTAAGCCTAACGCAATTGATGGAGTAAAAAAGCAAGTAATTGAAGCAACATCTAACCTACAAACTCAGTTTACTCCACCAGATTTTTCAAAAGCAAAACATTTACTATCTCTTAATTTAGCTAAACATAAGAAATTTTTAGAAGATATAGAAATTGACGGTAGTATAAACCTCAACGAAGGAAAAGATAAAGTAGTCAAAGCAGTTAATAAAATGCTAGATAATCTAGTAGATGCGTGTGTTGGAATAGGAAAAAATGGAAAACCCCCTACCGACGATGATATTGCTAAAGACCAGCAGGGACAAAATAAAATATTAGAGTTAGAGGAAGACAAGGCTAAAATTAAGAAAGCCATAGACAAACTAAAAAAGAGTGAGGAAGATGCAAGTAATAGTTTTGACTTAAACTTAAACGCCGCGTCTATTACTAAAAATTTAGACATGATATCTAAACTAGGAGCGATTAAAGTAGATTTAAATCCCTTTGCCCCATGTTGTAATAAGGAAGAATTTTCTCTAGACCTAGGAGCAGTAGGCCCTGCTCTAGCTATATTATTTATGGCAAAAAACCTTATAAAGAGTAAAATAGAATCAATGTCTATTCCTGAGCTAAAATCATTATTTGGAGGAAAGCCAGAAATTAGTGTAAGAGATATAAGACTAGGAATATTGACTACTATAACTTCAACTATTCCAGATAATTTAGAAGTACCGATACCAAATATAGATTTCTCTAAAATATCAATGGCATTTGGAGGACTAACTAGTGCGCTTTCTTTACCACAAGCTTCCTTTCCCGCTCCAATGAAGGCTTTATCGTTTCCTAAGCAATTAACTCTAGACTTAAATATATTAAAAGCACCTCTTACAAAAGCATTACCTAGCTTTTTAGAGGGAGGAATGGGATTTGGATCTATACCTCAAGACTTTAATAACGATTTAATGACTATTAACTCAAAGGATATAAAAGCAATGATAAAATCTTTTGTTGAAACTAATATAGATTCTTTAGAGGACAAACTAAAAACTCCTTATAAATTAGTTGAAATAGCAAAATCAGCAAAAGGAGTTGATTTGAATGTATTAGAAAAAGGGGTATTTAATGTTCCACCATTTGGAAAAGTAAGCGAAGCCCTGTTTATAACAAAAGGTCTAATTAAAATGAACTTACCAAATTCTTTAGGATATTCAACAGTAGATTTAGAGGTACTTAAGCCAGCTCTCGCTCTTATAAAACCTATGATAACTCCTATAGTTTCTTCTCCAGTTGCCTATATACTTGTAGCTGCAGCAGGAGTCACAAACCAGTTAGATATGATTAGAAAACTTCACCCAGTTTTAAATGAAGATGATATTCCACCATGGGAAAGATTAACTCTCAAAAATATTTTATTTTTAGTATTTTTAGATGAGTATGTTTCTACCGCTGCAGATCAAGTTGGATTTTTTAGATCTTACATATAAAATCTTAAAACTAATTTAAAAAGCGTTAGTATAATTAATATATAAAATAAGATTATGGAATCACACTCAGTAAGCAAAGAAGAATTAGACAAAATATTCGAAAGAGGAAATAGTAAATTTAACACTTCCCTTAAATTAACAGAAGAAGACCAAAAGTCAAATATCAAGATATATTGTCAAGAACCATATGCCCAAGAGCTATACGATAAAATGAAAGCATGGGAGAAACAAAATGATATTTCTCTACATCAATGTAAAGACCTAGAAGTAGGAAACATTTACGAAGTTCTTGCTAAAAAAATTAGTTTCGAAGATCGACTAATTTTTACTGAAGAAGTAAACACTCAAGTTGAAATAACAATTCCATTCAAAGAATTTTCAAGATCTACTGATGAGCTTACTAGGGGTGAAAATTTAAAATTCCACGCCATGGTCTACAAGTTAGATCGACAAGGAGGATTCACAGGATCTGAGAGAAAATGTGCAGCAATAAACTATAAGAAAGAATTAGTTGAGCATCAAAACAATAAGACTTGGTTTGAAGTTCACATCGTTAAACTTATTAAAGGAGGATATTTAGCTAAATATAAAGATTCAGTAGAGTGCTTTATCCCAGGATCTCACGCAGGAGCTAATGTCATAAGAGACTTTAACAAGCTCTTGAATAAAAAAATTAACGTAATGGTTGATAATTATGATCAATCTAACGACCTTTTTATACTCTCTTATAAAAAGTACATCAAGCATTCTATGCCTGAAAAAGTTACAGACCTTAAGTTTGGTCACAAATATGTCGGTACGTTAACTAACAAGCCTTATGATTTTGGAATATTTGTAGAATTCGAAGGATATTATACAGGACTAATTCATTCATCTGAATTTGAAAACTATTCAGAGATTAAGAAGTCTTATAAATCTGGAGATGAAATAGAATTCTACGTTAAAAATGTAACAAATAAAGGTAAAAATTATAGAATAGTGTTAACCTTAAACGAGGGAGATATTGACCCAGATAAAAAAGAATGGGACAGCCTCAGAAAACAAACTGAAAACAAAAAGTTTGATTACTTAATCAACGCAAAAAACAACTCAATATCTATCCAGATAAACGACATGTCATACGAAGTTTCTCTTAGAAGAAAAGATCTAGAGCGAAATTTAAATCAATTTCCACAAGTAAGAGTATTTAAAGTAGATCCTATAAACAAGAGACTCAAGTTTGAATTCGTAGAAAAGTAAAAATAAAATTTCATAAATAATGTCAATGTTAAAAACTGCCTTAACGTATGACGACATTCAGCTAGTTCCTAGCTATTCTGCTGTGAAGACAAGAACGTCAGTAGATTTGTCGTGTAAAATTTCTAGAAACTATACTATTAATATTCCAATAGTTGCATCTCCTATGGATACAGTCTGTGGGTACGATATGGCGATACGGCTCCATAAATTAGGAGGAGTAGGGTGTATTCATCGATTTAATACAATTGAACAACAAGCTAACATAGTAACTAAACTATCTGAAACTATAGACAATAAAAAATTTCCAATAATGGTTGCTATAGGAGTTCAGGAAGAAGACCGAGATAGGGCACTAGAATGTGTAATAAGGGGAGCAAACGTATTTATAATAGATGTCGCGCACGGTGACCATACCAATGTAGTATCCATGATTAAATGGTGTAAAGAAAACCTTCCCGATCATGTAGATATAATTGCAGGAAATATTGCCACTGCAGATTCAGCTATTAGACTACAGGAAGCAGGAGCTGACGGATTAAGAGTAGGAATAGGTGGAGGGTCACTATGCACAACTAGAATTAAAACTGGGTTTGGAGTTCCAAATGTAACCTGCTTAGAGGAAATATTAAAAGTTGCTGAAGTTCCAATTATGGCAGACGGAGGAATCAGAACATCCGGAGATATAGCAAAAGCACTAGCAGTTGGAGCCGATTGCGTAATGCTAGGATCTCTATTAGCAGGAACTCAAGAGTCTCCTGGAAAAATAATAGAGAGGGGAAATACTCTCTATAAAAGATATAGAGGCTCGGCTTCTCTTGAAACAAAGACAACTCACGGCCAGGCAGAAAGAAATGTAGAGGGAGAATCTACGACTATTCCTTTTAAAGGAGGAGCAAAGTTTATTATAAATGGTTTAATAGACGGGGTAAGATCGGCATGTTCTTACGCTGGGGCAAACAGCTTATCTGAGTTTCACCCTAAATATGTTAGAGTAACTAACGCAGGATTAACAGAAGGAAAGCCGCACTTATTATAAATAACATAATGAAGGACCTAAGTACTTACGTCGGAAATACCCCATTAATTCCAATAAGACTAGGAGAACTTACAGTTTGGGGAAAGTGTGAATTTATGAATCCATCTGGAAGTGTAAAAGATAGAATGGCGACATATATTCTAGATGACGCTGAACATAGAGGTTTAATAGAGCCCGGAGATACTTTAGTAGAGGCTACTTCAGGAAATACAGGAATAGCTTTTTCTATGTTAGCAGCTCAGCGAGGATATAAGATTTACATAATCATGCCAGAAAACATGAGCGAAGAAAGAAAGCGCATGATGAAATTATATAACGCAAACATAATTGAAGTAGATGCTGGAGATTTTGATGGCGCAATTGAACTAAGAGATGAAATGAGCAGAAAGAAAGGATGGTTTAACTGCAATCAATTTCATAATCAATTAAATATAGACGCTCATTATAAAAATACAGGACCTGAAATACTAAAACAAATTAGATCTCGCCTAGACCAAGAAGGAGGATGGCCCCAGGCATTTGTAGCAGGTACAGGTACAGGAGGAACAATAATGGGAGCAGGTAAATATCTTCAAAGGCATTTTCCAGGAATGAGATTAGTAGCAGTTGAACCAGAAGAGTCTGCTGTAATGAGTGGTGGAGAACCCGGTCTCCATGGAATACAAGGAATAGGAGACGGCAGTAAGTTCTTAGTTGATTTAAAGGAAATAAGCGACATAAAATTAATTAGTACTGATTGTGCTAAAATGATGGCAAAGAAACTTACAGCTGAATATGGACTGTTTGTAGGAATATCAGCCGGAGCAAATGTCAAGGCTGCATTTGAATGGTTAAGAGATAATAATTGTAAACACGCTATCACTATATTATGTGATAGAGGAGAAAGATACTTAAGCTGTCTATAAAGTCAGTAAAAGTTTTCCGCATAATATTCCAAGCGCCCCAAAAAACACCAAAAATAAAAGACCAAGCCAGCTACCTTTGGTAGCTCTTTTAGAATTCATCGCAAAGGCTAAGTAGTATAATCCTGCGACTAAAAATAACATCATATTAGTAAATAAATCGTTAGTGCTAGGATTAGTATATATTACAATAATCGACGCTAAGAAAGCCTGCATAAACGGAAAAAAAGCAGCTAAAAATAAAGTATAGGGTTTTTCAAAAGTAATTTTAAGCCATCTAGTAAAAATTCTAGTTCTCCTTAAAAGTATTCTTTTCCTTACTTCTCTAGGTATATTTCTATCGAGGATTATCATCGTTAAATTAATCTTATTTATATTAATTAGACGACTTGTTTGGAAAGGTAGTGATTGCATCTTCTAAATAGTTAAATCCTTCGTTACTTTGATATTCACTTACTTTTAAGCCATTCCAAAATCCAAATTTAGGAGATGGTACTACTTCTTTATTCTTTTTGTACCGGTAAGATGCACATGAATTTAGGCCTATCATAAAGACCACTACCATTATTATTATGTATATTAAATTAGAGACGTCTAATTTTTTAGATTTCATATCAACCTTTATTTTTATCTATTTGAAATTTTAAAAAATGTGTCATATTTCATGTTAATTCTAGGTTAAATTTTACCTAAAAATAAACTTCCCTCAAGAAAAAACTATGGTTCAAAAATAAGTATAAAAAAGTAGATTAATTTTTGAAAAATTTGAAACGCAAAGTAGTATATTAAAATAAATAATTCAAATGATTTACAAATTTAATTCACAATATTTAAGATAAGGCTTTATCAAAGACTTAGCTGTCGATGCCTCCGCAACAGGAGGCAAACTTATCTTAACAGAAACATTAATTATAAAAAAAAATAGAAAAACATGGAGATGACCAGTCAAATTTTATCGGAGATTACAGTTTATATGAAGTATGCAAAATATCTACCGGAAGAAAACAGAAGAGAAACGTGGGAAGAATTAGTTACTAGAAATAGGAACATGCATATAAAAAGATACCCTCAGCTTAAAGAAAATATAGAAGAGGTTTATAAATTAGTTTATGATAAAAAAGTTTTACCGTCAATGAGATCATTACAATTTGGTGGTAAACCGATTGAGATTAGTCCAAACAGAGTATATAATTGCGCATATATGCCAATAGACCATATCGACTCATTTAGTGAATGTATGTTTCTCCTTCTTGGGGGAACTGGAGTAGGATACTCTGTACAGAGACACCATGTCGCAAAATTACCACCTGTAAATAAGCCATACCCAAAGAGAAAAAAGAGATTCTTAATAGGTGATTCTATCGAAGGATGGGCAGACGCAATTAAAGTTCTTATGAAATCTTACTTAAATGGTAAAGGTTCTCGTATCGAATTTGATTATTCCGATATTCGTCCTAAAGGAGCCCAGCTTGTAACATCAGGAGGCAAAGCACCAGGACCTCAGCCTCTAAAAGAGTGCATAGTAAAGCTTACCGGAATACTAGATCAAAAAGAAGATGGAGACCAGCTCTCGACCTTAGAAGTACATGATATTGTATGTCACATCGCAGATGCAGTATTAGCTGGAGGTATTCGTAGAGCAGCACTTATTTCTCTCTTTTCCGCAGATGACGATCAAATGATCGCTTGTAAATCTGGATCTTGGTGGGAACTAAACGCTCAGAGAGGAAGAGCAAATAATTCTGCTGTCTTAATGAGACATAAGATCACAAAGGAATTCTTTATGGATTTATGGAAAAGGGTTGAACTCTCTGGAGCAGGAGAGCCTGGAATATACTTCAATAACGATAAAGATTGGGGAACAAATCCATGTTGTGAAATAGCTCTTCGTCCATATCAATTCTGTAACCTTTGTGAGGTTAATGTTTCAGACATAGAGTCACAGGAAGATCTAAACACTAGAGTTAAAGCAGCTGCCTTTATTGGAACTCTTCAAGCAGGATATACTGACTTCCATTATTTAAGAGATATCTGGAGAGAAACAACAGAAAAAGATGCTCTTATTGGAGTATCAATGACTGGCATCGGATCGGGAACTGTTTTAGGATACGATATGACTAAAGCAGCAGATATAGTAAAGAGAGAAAACTCTAGAGTCGCTAAAATTATTGAAATCAACAAAGCAGCAAGGTGTACGACGGTTAAGCCTGCAGGTACAACATCTCTAACCCTTGGAACAAGCTCAGGGATTCATGCGTGGCATAACGATTTCTATATTAGAAGAATTAGAGTAGGTAAGAATGAATCAATCTATGGATACCTGGTTAACAACCACCCAGAGTTAGTTGAAGATGAATACTTCAGACCTCATGATACTGCAGTAATCAGCATTCCTCAAAAAGCGCCAGCTGGTTCTATATTAAGAACAGAGTCACCGTTTGATCTTTTAGAAAGAGTAAAGAAGATGTCTAAAGAATGGATCAAACCTGGTCATAGAACAGGATCAAATACTCATAACATATCTGCAACAGTCAGCTTAAGAGAAAATGAATGGGAATTAGCTGGAGAATGGATGTGGAAAAATAGAAAGTATTACAACGGTCTTTCAGTATTAAACTACGACGGAGGTACTTATACGCAAGCACCATTTGAAGATATTACTAAAGAAAAATACGAAGAACTTTTAAAGCCACTAAAAGAAGTTAATCTTTCAAATATTTCAGAAGAAGAAGACAATACTAATTTAACAGGAGAACTTGCTTGTGCAGGAGGAGCCTGTGAAATAAAGTAAAAGTATCTCATTATTTTTAGATAAATAATAAAAATAATTGAGTAATGAAAAGTCTAAAGCATCTTCACGATTATAAAGCATTCCTAAATGAGCAGATGGAGGATCCAGCAGCAGCGCCAGCTCCTCCAAAAGAGGAAGAGTATAAGTGCATATTCATTAAGAAAGGAGAAAGAGGAGACTATAAATATCCTGACGGAAGCTCTTCTAAAAATTATACTACTTACAAAGTATCTCAATCTGAATTAAATGATTGGTTGAGCAAGAACGTAAAAGGTACTAAGGATAAAGAAATAGCCGACTCAGTTTTAAAAATTAAGAAAGATGCTATGATGGAATATATTGCTGGGCTAAAGGATGGAATATCTCCAGATAATAAGGACTATATAGAGTCTTTTAGAAAAGCATGTGTAGGACATCAAATAGGTTCACAAATTGAATCTATTGAGGTAATATTTTCTCCTAAGGATAATAACCCAACAACAGATGTTCTTGACGTTACCTTTATATTAGTATAATATGAAAACACTTAAGTCCTTTAATCAATTCGTAAACGAAGGCTTAGATTCAACTATAGACTTTGTAGATTCTTGCGTCGATGATATACTAAATAATTTAACTAGAGAAGTAGATTCTACTCAATCTTTAGATATTGACTATACTTCAATAGGTAGCCTTGAATACAACGATGACGAATATAAAGTTGACGTAGAAGTATTTTTTAGGCTAGAAGACAACCTAGACATATCAAAAGATATTCATTTTAATAAAATACCATGGGAAGAAATAAACTATAATCATTATGGTTTCGCAATAGACGCTAATATGATAATAGATCAAGTAGATCTTATTATTCCTAAGGTAGAAGTCCATTTAATACTAAATAGAAACATGATACCTAAGCTTTATAAAGAATTAAAGTTTAGATTAATTGATATTATCACTCACGAGCTTAATCATACTCAGCAAATAGGAATGAATAGGATGCCATTTAACTCTAGGCCGACTAGTAGTAAAGAAAGAAGTAAAGCCGGAGTGTTTGGTTATCTAGTTCTACCAGAAGAGATTGAATCTATGGTTGAAGGAATGTATGTTAGATCTAAAAAACAAGGGGTACCTATAGACAAAATATTTGACAAGTATCTAATTCCTTTCGTTATGTCTAAAAGCTTGACAAGGGAAGAATATCTTAAAGTTTTACAAACTTGGATATATCACACCCTAGAAAACTATCCTGATGCAAAATTGTCCCTAGAGGATGAGAAAATACATAAAATAGTGAATTCTATTTAAAACCAATTGCATTTCACCTGTATAATACTATAAAAATTAAATAATTATGACAAACTTTAATCAATTTGAAGAGCGTGTAGCTCTAGTAAAATCTGAAATCTTCGGAGAGATTGACAGATTAGTAGAAGAAATGAAAGAAAGCGGAGACGTTGAAAAATTCTATGACAAAGGTGTTAAAAGCGCTGGAGGTAGATTAAGAAAAAATTTACAGCTTATTAGAAAAGCGATCCACCACCCAACAAATAGAACTAAAATGGCTTCTATTCAAGACGCTGCTAAAGAATTAAGATCTAATATTTAATATAATAGATATTAAATCTTATTAATAAAAAAGGATGACGAAAGTTGTCCTTTTTTTAATCACTTAATGAAACCTTAACGGCAAATTAAGTAAAATAAAATAAATTATAAAAATAAAAAAATTAATTATCATGACAGACTTTTTTGATTTACCGTCTGATTCTTTTGTTCAAAACAAGAGATCAGAGAAACGCACAGACACTAACATTTACAATCCAGACCCAAACGCGTTTAACGGGTCTTACAAATCAGTATTTAGATTTGTTCCGTATATTCACGATAAAACATTGAGTAAATATACAAAATATTCTGCAAAATTCTATAATCCTTTAACTAAGGAATCTTTATTTGTAGATTGCCCATCTAATATAGGCAAGCCTTCTATTTTATGGGACCTAGAAAGAACAATTAGATCAATTAAGGACGAAGAGCCAGAGTTGCACAAACAATTAGACAGTGCTTTCTCTAGATGGTATAGCCACTTTTCTCCTGTATATATTAAAAAAGATCCTCAAAGACCAGAATTAGAAGGATCTGTAAAAATGTTTAAATTTTCTGCTCAAATTAATAATTTAATTGAGTCTCAGATAAATCCAGAAGAAAACGACCTAATCGATGCTGCTGAATCAGTAAATCCTTACCATTTATTAAAAGGAAAAGATTTTGTATGTATAGTAGGTAAGAAGACTAAAATCTTTAGAGATTGGGGAAAATGTAAATTCATGGACGAAGTTACTCCACTAGTATTTAAAGTAGGAGACAAACAAGTAGTTGTTGAAAACAGTGAAAATTCAGTAAAATTAGTTCAAGAGTTTTTAAAGAAAAACACTCCAACTTTAGATGAATATAAGCACAGAGAATGGACTGAAGAAACTTATGATAAAGTCGCAGAGTTTATGATCTCTACAATATCTAATAAAACTATTCTTAACATGGTTTTAGATAGAAGTAAAGATGAAAAAATGAAGACTCTTATCAAAGCTAAAATGTCAGGATCTACTTCTGCAGGAACTTCAACTGCTCCAGCGGCAGATGATGATTTAGTTTTCTCAGGATCAGATAATAAGCCTTTTGAAAAAGCAGAAACTACTTCTGCTCCGGCCACATCTTCTGATTCTAATAGTGGAAGCGACGAATATGACGATTTATTCTCAGACTTATAAAAAAATAATTAAAAATGGCAAAAGAAAAAGTAAAAGAAGCAGAAGATAAAAAAGTAGAAGAAACTACTAATCAATCTGAAGAAAAAGCTACACCACAAAATGTCCTTTTAGGAACTATTTCTTATCAAAGCGAAGAAGATTATGAAAAATTTCTTAATAATCTAGATATAAATCAATCTTTATTTGTTTTGATCTCAGCTTGCGGATACGCACAGTCTAGAGGAGCTTACGGATTAGAAGAATCAGAACTAATATCAAAAGCAATTAAAACTATTAGAAAAACCTCTGAATCTTCTAAGCCAGCCGAGGCCAAAGAAGACAAGGAATAAAACCTACAATGACCAATGGACTTTATTATAGATGGAAATGCATACTTAAACGTAGCACTTAGTGTTACTCGATCTATTCTTTACAAAGATAAAGGAGTAGGTAAGAAGTATTATGTAAATGACATTTTTAATGAAGGAAAATTCATCTTAAAAGAAGAAGTAAAGCTTCAGTTTAAGAAATTCTGCATAAACTATTTGGGTTCACTGATTGCACCCGTCGGGAATAAGCTCGATCGGGTGCATTTGGTGTTTGACTCTAGAAGTTGGAGAAAAGAATACATAAATAAGGCTTTTGAAAAGAATCTATTTGATTCAGACGTAGCTCCGGTTAAGTTTGAATATAAGGGAAATAGAAAAAAAGATGATAAAATATATCTGTTCTTTGAATATTTTCAAGATGAAATAATTCCAGCCCTCATTCGAGAAACAAACATTAACTATTATAGAATACCTGGAACGGAAGGAGATGATATAATCGCGTTTCTTTGCGAAAAGATAGAGAACGATATCTTAGCGTACACGGTAGACGGAGATCTTAAGCAATTAGTATATAATAAGGATAAAAATATAATCTTGATTTATCCAAAACAGATGTCTAAGCATAAGAAGTTATTTGTTCCAAAAGAGTTGCATCCGGATCTAGCTGATGATGAAGACGATAACTTTTTCTCATTAACTGAATCTCATATTGTAGAACCGTCGATGTCTAGAACGATTAAAATACTTAAGAATAAAGACTATTTTGAGTACGTAGTAGACCCTGTAACTGAAATATTTACTAAAATATTTAGAGGAGATAAGAAAGACAATATTCCTAAGTTACACAAAATGACTCCTACTAAAACAAATAAGCTGATCTTAGATATAAAAAAGGATTATGGGAATAGTTCAATTGATCTTCTAGACAATTTAGATAAAGATTTTGTAAGTTATATAGTTGAAAAAATAAGTATCTTAAATAAGATAAACGATTTAAATAAGCTACATAATATACAAAAACATTTCATATTCAACGCAAAGATAATAAGACTATCCTCTTCTCTTTTTCCAGAGAAAATAAAAACGTTATTAGAAAAAGACCTTGAAAGCAAAACCTTTTCGTCTTTCGATAATAAAAGATTTAGTAATATAAAAAACAATTTATCAATAATATGAAACCATTATACGAAAGAATATTAATTAAACCTCTTGAAAAAGAGACAACAACTTCCGCTGGTATTATGCTTCCAGAAAAAGCAGTAAAGCGACCAAACTTAGGAACAGTTGTAAAAGCAGGGCCTGGCACAGAACATCAACCCATGGCAGTAAAACCTGGAGATAAAGTAATATGCAATAGGTTTGCAGGTCTTGAGCTGATGTACAAAGGAGAAAAGCACTATGTTGTATTAGCAAATGAAGTAATCGCAGTATTAGACTCATTTGATGACGTAAATCTAGACGAGTACGAATAATGGCCACTGCTGTTCTATTCCATACTAGCGTA
>Ga0209348_1000347_pt1 | contig 25413 bp, 34 predicted proteins | sample ETNvirenome_2_30_FD_184065 | JGI IMG/M metagenome (GOLD analysis project Ga0209348, IMG submission 184065) | Marine viral communities from the Pacific Ocean - ETNP_2_30 (SPAdes) (version 2) | ecosystem: Environmental > Aquatic > Marine > Oceanic | place: Pacific Ocean | collected 2013-06-22
CTCGCCCCAACACTATGATAGGTTTGAAAAACCTCAAAATGAAAGCACAAAAAAAAAGGCTCACATAAAATGCAAGCCCTTTTTTAAATATGTAATTGAGAATTACTTTTTGTTTTTCTCAGCTAATAATTTCTTTTCATTATAAACTGAAACAATTGCAGTATTTATTTTTGTTAACTCAACAGATGCATCTAATTTTTTCACATCAAAAGACGCACCAAATATATTCCAAATTTCTGTTGCAGTTTCACGCAATGTTTCAATATCCATTTTTTGTATAGCATTTAAAGACAATTCAATTTTCACATCTTTTTTATTAGATGTTTTAGCAGTTGGTTTTTTTGCAGTTGAATTATTCTTGATATGTCCATTAACTTTTTTGGCAGTTGCAGTTTGATTTTTTCTATCAACTTGAATGCCAAGAAAATTGTATACAGTTTTAAATGATACACAAATATCATTATCTATTTTATGAAATGATTTGGTATCTGACTTATAATATAAACCATTTTTCTCGCACATTGCTTGCACATCTTTTGCAGTATTCATAGTAATGAGATTGTACACTGCTCGCATATTTGAACCGTTAGCTTGTAACAATTCAAGTGTAGCTTTATCATAAGCTTGTTTCCTTAATTCATTTTGTAGTTTAGTTGGAATTGATCTAACATTAGCTTTTTTATTAGCTGTAGAATTTTTATTAGTTTTAGTGTCATTGTATACATTAAAATCTAATGCCATTAATTCCATATCATAACTGATTAATTCAAACATTGCTTTTGAAATATTCAAGTTTGATTTACTGCCAACTGATAAAATAGTAGTTGTTAGCTTGTTAACTTTATTACCTATTTGAGTAATAGGTTTAATAGTAGTTCTATCAAATACAAGTTGCCCATTATTAATAGATGCTAACTTTAAAACTTGTGATGTATTTTTTGTTTTAGCTTGTGTAGTCATTTTTATATTCCTTTTATTTTGTTTCATTTAAGTAAGGCATAAACCTGCCTTAACTACATTTATATATTATTTATTCAAATAAGTAAATAGTATTTATGTAATTAATTAAAATAAAATAAATGTGAGTTGCCTTGTGGCATGTCAGGAAATATGATTGTCGGGCTGCGGCAAAATTGTGAGTTGCCTTGTGGCATGTCAGAAAATATGTGAGTTGCCTTGTGGCATGTCAGAATCATAAGCAATGTGCATGCACATTTATGGGTAGTGTGCAAAATGTTTCAGGGGATATGCCTTTTTTGATGCCACATTTTAATGCAACAGATTATTAGTCAGTTGATAAAAATATATAACTGATTCATTTTATTATATTTCATTTTGTCTCATAAAAATAAATAATACATTTTGTTGATGCAAAAAAAGTGACTGCATTTTTTCCACACTTTCGGGGGCGGCGTTTTGGGGGAGGTGCAAGAGCCATACCGGGGTGTACTGTAGTGCTATACAAAACCCTACACAGATCAGGAAAAATGGGTGTTAACCACTTTTGTTGCACAAATACCACATTGTACTAGGGTCACAATATGAAAATAATGGTGTTTCTTGCATTTTAGGGGTTGACAACTTAAATATAATGTGTAAAACTACCCATTAAGGGTGTTACAGTTAAGAATGATTCAAAAAAACTTTATTAATACACCTAAATGTACACTTAAATGCAATAAATGTACAATATATTGAAAATAATGCTTGACAATGCGAAAGAAATCTGTAAAACTATATAACTATACGTCTGTACTAGACGAATACTATACTGCCCTCATCTCTAAAAAGGGCATTAGTAGACTTAAAAACATGCATATACCTGTATCTGATGTATTCTATGTGCAAAAAGCAATAGAAATGCATACAGGAGTTAAATATAGCCTAGATCATGTAGAAAGAGCTATGTATTTAGAGGGTCATCTGAGTGCATCAGATGTATTAGACCCTAATGTACCACGAGGATATTGTAGTTATGACCACTAAATTTAACAAACATTATACACCAGGATTTATTAGGCACTTTTTGAAACCATTAGAAAGAAAGGTACAAGCTAACAAACAGCTTGGTGAAACATTGCAAAATGCACAACAAAAAAGACTTTTATCTAGAAACAAGAAAGTGGGCAAGCCACAATGATAACACCAGAAAAGTTAGACTCATGGAGAATCGTGCCTAGAGCATTAATCCTGTCGTACATGGTGGTATTTTATCAAACATGCAATTGGTTTATGAATCTCGCAGAGCCAAATAATGCTCAAGCAGGTTTTGTATCTGTTGTAGTAGGAGCTGGAGCGGCTTGGTTTGGGTTATACGTTAATGGTGGAAGATCACGAGTTGAGGTTTCATCTAAAGTAGAGCAAAGGGAGAATATATGATGTGGGGAAGAATAATGGATTTTTTTAGTTCTCGTGGTGAAGGTACTGCGTGGGATTTAGATTATGGTAAATTAATTATCATAGGTCTATGTATATATATTGCAATCGCTGTAAGTGGTTGTCATTCAATAGGAGCTTAATATGACAATTTGTCCTAGATGTTTTAAAGAGATTATAGAAGGCGAAGGACATGTTTGTGGTAAGTAGTGGCTACTTTTCGGTGTGCGAGTAGCCATTTTAATTATAGGAGATACTAATGATACATTTTTATCCTGTACCTTGTCCTCATTGTCCTACTAAACAGGAATGTAGGGATAATGGTAAGTGTGCGAAGGAATAGTTAATGGCAGTAAATGCAGCAAAAAACTATACGCAACCTAAAAAGCGTAAAGCACTATTTAATAGAATTAAAGCGAGTGGCAAAGGTGGAAAACCTGGTCAATGGTCTGCTCGTAAAGCACAGATGTTAGCCAAACAGTATAAAGCAAGTGGTGGTGGCTATAAGTCTTAATGTCGTATTTAATAAGTAACATACCTCACTTTAAATGTTGGGTGAGGAGAGAGTATACGTGTAACCATGAACGATATCATGGAGAGTTTTTACATGCAATGGCAATTGCAGTTAATACAATACCTGACAGATGCCTAAGTTTTCAGGTAGTATTTACAGGATGTGAAAGCGATTTTGATGATTCACAAAATATTCATGGTGGAGCAATGTGGGCAAGAATGCCAATCACAGCACTTGTTGCTGATGAACGATTGGAAGAATGGCCGGAGAGAATGGATACACATTTAGCTCAGCCGTGGGATTGCAGTTCACATCATCATTCAGTAATTAAGTTTGATAGAGCTAGTTCTAGTCCTTATCTATGTAAAATAGATGGCGAGTTTTATAAAGGCAAATACTTATTTACTGTAGACTATACTGAAAATGATATAGCTGATGATCCAGCACAACATAAACAAAGTCATGTAATTCAATTGACAGATGCAGATAAATGGACAGGTAACATAGTTGCGTTGCCTAATAACAGAGTCAGGACAACAAGTCCTGCATTATGGGAGACAGGCGAAGGTGTACCTGATTTTAAGCCTAGTCAATATATACATTCAGCAGAGATACACAATAGTTATCTTGATCCTGAAGTAACTTTTAACAATCTATATTCGGAGGATTAATATAATGATGAAGAAGAAAAAAGGCTACGCTAAAGGCGGTGCAATGATGAAGAAAAAGGGATATTCTAAAGGTGGTGCTTTGCCTATGGCTAAAGATCCTAAAACAGGAAAGATGATGCCTAAGTTTGCAATGGATGGCAAAGGCAAAATGAATAAGGGTGGCATGGCTAAAAAGAAGATGGGCATGTCAAAAGGTGGCACTCCGAAAAAAAAAATGACAAGAAGGGGTGCGTAACAATCGCAATCGTAACAACTAATGGCACTCGCAAAAAGTCAAAAAAGTCTTAAAGATTGGGGCAAGCAAAAGTGGAGAACATCTTCAGGCAAACCTTCAAAAGGTAAGCGAAGATATCTCCCTGATGCTGCTTGGAAATCATTGAGTGCGTCAGAAAAGGCGGCTACTAATAGGGCTAAAGCTAAAGGCAATAGGAGTGGCAAGCAATTTGTAAAGCAACCTAAAAAAATTGCGAAAAAAACGAGAGCATACAGATAATGGCATATAAAACTCCAGCGTGGCAGAGAAAAGCAGGCAAATCAAAAAGTGGTGGTTTAAATGATGAGGGCATTACATCTTTTAGAAGAGCTAATCCTAAATCTAAATTAAAAAAAGCAGTAACAACTAAACCTTCAAAGTTGAAAAAGGGATCTAAGCCAGCAAAAAGAAGAAAGTCATTCTGTGCTAGAATGAAAGGAATGAAATCAAAGTTGACCTCTGCAAAAACAGCTAGAGATCCTGATTCTAGAATTAATAAATCATTGAGGAAATGGAATTGTTAGAGAAAATTCTTAAATGGTTAGACGCATACACTAAAAAAAGAGTAGAGTATCTTTCAGGTAAAGGTAAAAAACATGATTAGTGCAATAACAAGCATACTAGGTTCAGTTGGTGGACTCGCTACAAGTTACATAGATGGGAAGACGGCTGTGCAAAAAGCTGAAGCACAGATCCGTATGAAAGAAGCAACAGGCGAAATTGATTGGGAGCTTGCTGCTATACGTGCTACGCAAAGTAGTTGGAAGGACGAATGGTTGACTATTCTGTTTTCTCTTCCGCTAATTCTATGTTTCTGCGGTGATTGGGGGCGACAGATCGTGACTGATGGGTTTATTGCATTGCAGAATATGCCAGATTGGTATCAGATAAGTTTGGGGGCGATAGTAGCTGCATCGTTTGGGATTCGATCTGTTAGTAAGTTTTTTGGAATGAAGAAGAGGTGATACACATTCGCTATGTGCAAAATTACATAGGCGATAGAAGGTATCCATTAGACAGTTTAAAACATAAGAGTGATCACGTTAGAAGAAGAGAGATGAGAAATGAGTTATACATTAAGTACAAGAAGTTTAGAGAGATTGAACGGCGTAAACGAATCATTAGTGAATATCGTAAAAAACGCAATAAAGACGACAAAAGTTGATTTTGGAGTTACCTGCGGTTTGCGGACAAAAAGTGAGCAGGCTGAGTTAGTCAAAAAGGGTGCGTCACAAACAATGAACTCCCGGCATTTGCCACAAGAAGCAACAGGCATGAGTCATGCAGTTGATTTAGTCGCTTATATTTCAGGACGAGTATCGTGGGAGTTGAATCTGTACGATGACATTGCTGATGCTATAAAAGATGCAGCCATTAACGAGGGAGCAACTATTCGATGGGGAGCAGCGTGGCATAAACCTTTGAACGAGTGGGATGGTACTGCTGAAGATTTAATGAATGAATATATAGATAAACGCCGGTCGCAGGGCAGACGGCCGTTCATAGATGCCCCGCATTTTGAGTTAGTATAATGTGGATGGGGATTATAATTTTGTGTGGTAGTTTACAAGCTGAGAGTTGCACAGTAATTACTACTCGTGAACTTTTTCCTAATATGGAAATGTGTTTTAAATCTGCAAGAGAAAAAGCAAAAAAAGCTGTTGGATTTCCAAATGTGTACAGAGCAAAACCTTTTTGCCAAGTTATACCAGGAACACAAAAGCCAGGTGAGGTAGATACATAATGCCAAGAGAGTTGACAGAAAAGCAAAGATTGTTCTTAGATGTTTTGTTTGACAAAGCACAAGGCAGTATTGTGCAAGCTAAAAAATTAGCAGGGTATTCAGATGGTACATCATCTTCTGAAGTTGTTCGTAGTTTAAAAGATGAGATTAATGAGGCAACTAGAGAATACTTAGCTCGTGTAGCTCCTAAAGCTGCCTTTTCAATGGCTAATGTTTTAGATGATCCTACAGAGTTAGGTATTAAGGAAAAGATAGTTGCAGCTAAAGATTTGTTAGATAGAACAGGGCATGCTAAAACTGAAAAGATGGAAGTAAGTTCATCTACAGGTTTATTTATATTACCACCTAAAGATTCAGATGCAACGACAACGTAATTATAAAAAAGAATACAAACAGTATCATGCGACTCCTTTAGAAAAAAAGAAAAGAGCATCTCGTAATAAAGCTCGTAATGCAGCTGAAAAAGCAGGTTTAGTTAAAAAAGGTAGCAGTAAACAAGTGCATCATAAAAATATGAATCCACTTGATAATTCATCTAAAAATTTAGCTATTATTGAGGGCAGAAGAAATGCTCGTATGCAACCAAAAACAAAACGCAAAAGAAGAAGATGAAAATAGAAAGCATAGGTTATTGGGATTTACCACAGCCTGATATAAAAGGTTACACAGATCAATGGTTGCCTATTCCTAAAATGGCAAGAACAATACCATTTGGTTATGTAGAAGATCCTGATGATTCAAATATTCTTAGACCAATTAAAAGTGAATTAGATGCATTAGAAAAGGCTAAAAAGTATTTAGGGCAGTATAGTTATAGAGAAATAGCTAATTGGTTGTCTAAGCAAACAGGACGATACATATCACACGTAGGATTGAGAAAACGAGTACAAGATGAACGAAGACGTAAGAAAACAGCTTCAGTTAAACGTCAGTATGCCAAAAGGTACGAAGAAATCATCAAAGCGGCAGAAAAAATTGAAACCGAAAGAGTCGGTGCAAGTAAAACCACAGATTGAAGAAATCAAAGTTCCTGAAATAAAGTCTGATCCATACGAGGGTAGACAGGTTATATTTGAACCTAATCCTGGTCCGCAGACAGAGTTTCTAGCATCTAGTGAAAGAGAAGTTTTATATGGCGGTTCTGCAGGAGGTGGGAAGTCATATGCAATGTTGGCTGATCCATTACGCTATATTATGCATCCTCAATTTTCAGGATTGTTAGTTAGACATACAACTGAAGAATTAAGAGAACTCGTTTGGAAATCACAAGAACTGTATCCTAAAGTTATACCTAATATAAAATGGTCAGAACGAAAGATGCAATGGGTCGCTCCTTCAGGTGGCAGATTATGGTTTTCATATCTAGATAGAGAAGAAGACGTATTAAGGTATCAAGGTTTAGCATTTAGTTGGATTGGATTTGATGAGCTTACACAATGGTCTACACCTTTTGCATGGAACTATTTACGTTCACGTTTACGTACTGCTAGTCCTGACTTGCCTATCTTTATGAGAGCAACTACAAACCCCGGTGGTATAGGGCATCAATGGGTTAAAAAAATGTTTATTGATCCTTCTCCATATAATAGATCATTTTGGGCAACAGATATAGAAACAGGCAAAAAACTTTCATATCCGAAAGGACATAGTAGAGAAGGTGAGCCATTATTTAAAAGAAGATTTATTCCAGCTAGATTATTTGACAATCCATATTTAGCTGAATCAGGTGAATACGAAACAATGTTATTGTCTTTACCTGAACATCAGAGAAAACAACTACTAGAAGGGGATTGGGATGTTAGTGAAGGTTCCGCTTTTTCCGAGTTTAATAGAGATATTCATGTCGTTGATCCATTTCCTATTCCGAAAAGTTGGAAGAGATTTAGGGCTTGTGACTATGGGTATGGAAGTTATAGTGGCATACTGTGGTTTGCTATAAGTCCTAGTGATCAGTTAGTAGTATACAGAGAGTTATATGTAAAGAAAGTATTAGCCACAGATTTGGCTGATATGATTTTAGATTTAGAACAAGAAGATGGTACTATTCTTTATGGTGTGTTAGACTCTAGCTTGTGGCATAAACGTGGAGATCCTGGCCCGTCGCTAGCAGAACAAATGATTATGCGTGGTTGTAGATGGCGACCATCAGATAGAAGTAAGGGGAGTCGAGTATCAGGTAAAAATGAAATACATAGACGTTTACAAGTAGATGATTTTACAGAAGAACCTAGACTAGTTTTTTTTAATACTTGTACAAATATTATATCACAATTACCAGCGTTACCACTTGATAAAAAGAATCCTGAAGACGTAGACACAAATGCAGAAGATCATTTATACGATGCTTTGCGTTATGGTGTTATGACTAGACCTAGAAGTAACTTATTTGATTTTGATCCTTTAACACAGAATCAAGGATTTCAAGTTGCAGATACAAAATTTGGATATTAAATATGGCAGATAAAGATAATGAAATGATGTTTGAAGCTGATGATGTTGTTGTAATAGACACTACAGGCGATCAATCTATTGAAGCTACTGATATAAATCAAGTCATAGCTTTTATTGAATCTAGATTTAAAAGAGCGGAAGATGCTAGATTAAATGACGAGCAGAGATGGTTAAAAGCCTATAAAAATTATAGAGGTGTATATGGTAGTGATGTTCAATTTACTGAAACAGAAAAATCTCGTGTTTTTGTAAAATTAACTAAAACTAAAACATTAGCTGCATATGGACAAATTATTGAAGTTTTATTTGGTAGTTCTAAATTTCCATTAAGTATTAATCCTACTATATTGCCAGATGGTGTTGCTGAATCTGTTCATTTAAATACAGATCCAAATGTCACATCTAGTATGGATGAAATAAAAGATACGTTTGAGGAAAAAACTAATATACCTTATTTATTTGATTCGGAGGAAACAAAATTAAAACCAGGTGAAACTTTAGAAGACTTGAAAGAAAGATTAGGCCCGCTACAAAAAAAATTAGATCCTGTTTCTGAAAAAGTTATTGAAGGTGAAGGAAAAACGCAAGGTAGTGTTACTTTTCATCCAGCAATGATTGCAGCTAAAAAAATGGAAAAGAAAATATTTGATCAACTTGAAGAGTCAGGTGCAAATAAACAATTAAGATCATTAGCTTTTGAAATGGCTTTATTTGGTACAGGAATTATGAAGGGCCCGCTAGCTAAAGATAAAGAGTATCCAAATTGGTCTGAAGATGGCTCTTATGATCCATTAGTGAAAACAGTACCTACAACTGAACATGTATCTATTTGGAACTTTTATCCTGATCCAGATGCGAATAGTATGGACGATGCTGAATACATAGTTGAACGACATAAACTTTCTAGAACACAACTTAGGTCATTGAAGTCTCGTCCATATTTTGATGAAGATGCAATTGAGAATGCAATTGAGGTGGGCGATTCCTATGCAAGAAAGTATTGGGAAGAAAGCATGGAGGATAATAGTGCTAATTACAGTCCTGATAGAATTGAAGTATTAGAATTTTGGGGATACGTAGACACAAATATATTAGAAGAAAATGGAATTACGATCCCTAAAGAGTTAAAAAAACTAGATCAAATAAATGTAAATGCATGGGTATGTAATAATCAAATATTAAGACTCGTGCTTAATCCATTTAAACCTGTTCGTATACCTTATTATTCTGTGCCATATGAACATAATCCGTATTCATTTTTTGGCATAGGTATTGCTGAAAATATGGATGATTCACAAACTTTATGTAATGGTTTTATGAGAATGGCAATTGATAATGCAGCATTGTCAGGTAATCTTATTATAGAAGTAGATGAAACTAACTTAACACCAGGACAAGATCTATCTGTATATCCAGGCAAAGTATTTAGAAGACAAGGCGGGGCACCTGGTCAAGCTATATTTGGCACAAAATTTCCAAATGTTGCTAGTGAGAATATGCAACTATTTGATAAGGCTAGAGTGCTTGCTGATGAAAGTTCAGGCTTTCCATCCTTTGCTCATGGGCAGACAGGAATACAAGGTGTAGGTAGAACTGCATCAGGTATTAGTATGTTAATGTCAGCAGCTAATGGATCAATTAGAAGTGTTGTAAAGAATATTGATGATTATCTTATCGCACCATTAGGAAAAGCATTTTTTAGTTTTAATATGCAATTTGATTTTGATGAGTCTATTAGAGGAGATCTAGAAGTTAAAGCACAAGGTACAGAAAGTCTTATGGCTAATGAAGTACGTAGTCAAAGATTGATGCAATTCCTACAAGTTGCAAGTAATCCTGTGTTAGCTCCATTTGCTAAAATGGATTATATCATAAGAGAAATTGCTAAGTCAATGGATTTAGATCCAGATAAGATTACTAACAGTTTACAAGACGCTGCAATTCAAGCAGATATTTTAAAGAAATTTCAACAAGAGAATATACCACCACTACCTGAAGAGCAAGGTGTAGCAGGTGCTAATCCTACTGATCCAACAGGAGCAGGTGGGGGTACTATAGGTACAGGGCAAGCACCAACACCAGGAGAACAAGGATTTACAGGAAATGCACAACAGCAAGGAACACCACCTACAACACCTCAAGGTCTTGGTCAACAACCGGGAGGTATGGGAACAGTTCAGTAATTATCTAGATTATTTGATTAGTAATCAACATAAAAATTTAGAGCAAGCTGATACTGATATTATTGTATTTAGAACGCAAGGTGCAATTTCTGCATTAAAGCGTCTAAAGTTATTAAGGGATGAAGTTTATGGCAACACAAGATGAACAAACAGAATTAATGTTAATGTTAAATGGTGGCATGAAAGATGACGGAATGGATCGTGATCCTGTTAGTGGAAACGAAGTTCCTCCGGGGTCTACTGCTAAAGAAGTTCGTGATGACATACCTGCTCAATTAAGTGAGGGAGAGTATGTTATTCCTGCTGATGTTGTACAATATTATGGTGTAAAGTTTTTTGAAGATTTAAGAAAAGAAGCAAAACGTGGATTAGCAGAAATGGAATCTAATGGACGTATAGGCGGACAACCTATTGAAGAGCCTGTAGAAAAACAAATGAGTGCATTGCCTTTTGATATATCAGAATTAAAAACAAAAGAAGAGGCTTCTCCTATGAATCGTGGTGGAGTTATAAAAGCAGATGAAGGTGTTTATGTGCCTAAGTTAGATTTTAGTAATTTAGAAGGACTAGGTTCTAGTGGGGGTTCTAATTATCAAACTAGGCAATATGTAGCTGCAGGATGTAAAGTAAAGCCGATGATTATTACAAGTGAAGGAGCTACAATTCAAGAACCTGATGAGGGCTATGTAGACATCACTTCTGATGCAGGATTGTCTATTTTAAAAGATTGTCCAAATATTAATTTAAGTCAGGCAGAGAAAGATATTATAGGTGCTGATGTAGTAAAACAACTTGAAGATGGAACATATCAGCCTACTTCAACTGACACTACACCTACAGAACAAAAACAAGTTCAAAGAGATGATGATGATGACGATGATGATAGTGTAAATCAAACAAAGTATATTCGAGAATGGGAATACGAAGATATGGAAAAGTATATAGGCGATGTATCTAAATACTATAATAAGTATGAATCAGAAGGAAATTTTGTATCTGACATATTTAGAAGTGTCTTACTTGATCCAATAAATAAATTTAATCAACCACATATTATGCAAAGAACAATTGAATTAATGGAAGTGCATAAAGAAGATCCAGAAAAACTTAAAATGTTAAGTCAAGTTTTTAAACACAGATTTGGAAAAAAACCAAAAGATGTGATTGAATTGCCTAATGGAAAAACATTAACATTTGATCCTAAAAAAGGTTTATATGAAAATCCTGAAGTTATAAATCTTAAAAATTTATTAGGTGAAGAATCTTATAACAACATACAAGTAGATACAAAAAAAGATATTCTTAATAGATTGGAAAACAGAGAGAGAGCAAGTGTAGATGATCTTCAAAATAGATTTAGTGATATAGGTATTGATACATCGTTTGCATCAGTAGATCCTTTTGAAACTCAACAAATGTATCAAGCAAAAGTTCAAGAATACAAAAAGAAAAAACAAGATGAATTATTCGCTAATGATCCAACTTTAGCAGCTGAACAGGCAAGAGGTACAATGGGAGGAGCATATACTGATGACAGTACTATGCCTACATCAATAACACCACCACCTTCTGATACTACAGGGCAAGATTTCTTTGCTAATAGAAGAAATGAAGATAAAGGAGATAAAGGTATAGCTGCAGAAAAAGTATCTAAGCCTACTGTAATTAAAGATAGAACTGATTCATCAGGTAAAAAAGCAGGTCAAAAAGGATATAAAAGTAAATTAAGAGAGAGAAAAGAAAGAGAAACAATAGAAGCTGCACAAGAAGCAGGTAAAGGATATAAAGGTGGTTTTGGTTTTAGTGAAGGTGGTACACCTACTAAAAAATCATTAGCTCAAAAAAGAACCACAAAGAAGAAGTAACCAATATAGCTACTCTAATATATAGACCCTATAGGAGGAAATAATGCCAGAATTAGCAGAAGTAGAAAAACCAAAAGTTGCAGGATATGTAAATCCTAGACCAAAAAATAAAAACAAGGAAAGGATTGAAGAAGCTGAAAAAGAATTGGAACAACTGTCTTCTCAAGCACAAGGAGATGGGGTTTCAGAAACAACTGAGAAGGTCACGAGTCCAGAAGTTCCTGAAACTGACAGCAAAGATGAGAGCCTCAGTAAAGAGGAGCAGACATTTAAAAAGCGATATGGAGATCTACGAAGACATTTAGCTGATAAAGAAAAAAGTTGGACAGATAGAATTGAAAAGCTTGAAAAACAATTAGATCTAGCAACTAAAAATGAATTAGTTTTACCTAAATCAGAAGATGAGATTGATGCATGGACAAAAAAATATCCTGATGTTGCGGGTATAGTCGAAACTATTGCAAGTAAGAAAGCAAAAGAAGCGGCACAAGATTTAGATGAAAGAGTCAAAGAAATAGAAGGAATGAGAGAATCAGCTAGAGTTGAAAAAGCAGAAGCTGAATTACTAGCACTTCATCCTGACTTTACAGAGATTAGAGAAAAAGACGAATTTCACGATTGGGCAGAAAATCAGCCTAAGTGGATTCAAGATGCTCTATACGAAAACGCAACCGATGCAAAAGCAGCATCTAGAGTAATTGATTTGTATAAAGCAGATAAAGGAATATCAACAAAATCAAATGTTGATTTGTCAGCCGCTAAGGCTGTCACACCAAAAAGAGGGAGATCGACACCTCAAGCCGATGCAACTGCATCCTACCTTAAAGAGTCGGTAGTAAACAAAATGTCTACACGAGAGTATGAAAAGAACCAAGATAAAATCATGGAAGCAATTCGTACAGGAAAGTTTGTGTATGACATATCAGGTGGTGCAAGATAACCACTTAATAGTAATACAAAAGACGAACCACTCATACAATTAAGCCAATACATGTATTCACCTTAAAAGTATGACCTCTCTTTGAGTGTTAGTATTCTAGAGCCAAATATAAGGAGATGTGATATGGCTTTTCCAAAAGAAGCTGGTCATGGTAACTTACCTAATGGTAACTTTTCCAGCATTATTTACTCCAAACAAGTACAGCTTGCGTTCCGTAAGTCTACTGTAGTTGGAGATATCACTAATTCTGATTATTTCGGGGAAATTGCTAATCAAGGGGATACAGTAAAGATTATCAAAGAACCAGAAATTTCGGTTAGTGAATATAAGCGTGGCACACAAGTGTCAGCACAAGATCTAGACGATGAGGACTTCAGTCTTGTTATCGACAAAGCAAACTACTATGCTTTCAAGATGGATGACATTGAAGAAGCTCATAGTCATGTAAACTTTATGCAACTTGCAACAGACAGAGCTGCATATAGATTATCTGATAACTATGACCAAGAAGTATTGGCATATATGTCAGGGTATTCTCAGCCATCCAAACATGCTGTTGGTAATGCTGTAAATACAACTGTTAATGGAACAAAGGCTGTTTCAACTGCCGGTTCAGATGAACTTCTTACTTCTATGAAGTTAAGAAAAGATTCATTTAGTGCAATCACCACAGGTGGTGCAGCTGATCATTCTATTCCATTAGCAAATGTCTTGCCAGGTCAAGCAAGTGCAATTACTACAACTGTAACACCTATGCAAGTCATTAATAGAATGTCAAGGGTCTTAAATCAACAGCAAGTTGATACACAAGGTCGTTGGCTAGTCGTTGATCCAATTTTTATGGAACTACTACAGGATGAAAATTCAAAGTTAGTAAATGCTGACTATTCTGAAGCAGGTCTTAAAAATGGACTTACTATAAACAATCTAGGTGGATTCAGAGTACACGTTTCAAGCAACTTACCAGCAAAAGGTACAGGAGCAGGTACATCTGGTACAGGAAACCAAAACGATAATTTTGGTGTGATTGTTGCAGGACATGATTCTGCTGTTGCTACTGCTGAACAAATCAGCAAGACAGAAACTTATCGTGATCCTGACTCATTTGCAGACATTGTAAGAGGTATGCACCTCTACGGCCGTAAGATATTACGTCCTGAAGCAATTGTTACTGCTAAATACAACGTAGCGTAAGGGGGGAACTGAATATGGCTTTAGGTGATAATACACTTCAATCTGCTAGAGGTTCGGATTCCAATCCTGGTAGAAAACCTTACATGGTTCAAACTGTGCTAAATCTTGCTACAGCCTTATCTGATAAAGGGGGTGCATTAGCAGCAGCTGATGTTATTCCTGTTATCGCTGTGCCAAAAGGTACAATGGTAATGAATGCAGGTATAGAGGTTGATACAGCTAGTGACGGATCTACATTTACTGTAGATTTAGGCATGGTAGATCCTGACGTATTTGTAGATGGCTTTGATGGTACATCTGCAGCAGGTGTTGTTGCTCAAAATCCTGCGGCATTTCAGCCTGTAATGGCTGTTGCTAACGACAACATTGACTTAACTATTGCAACACTTTCAGGTGGTGCAGTAACTACAGGCAAGTTGCGTATTTGGGCATGGATGATGGACTGTACTGATTCAGGCTCATCAAAAGCAGCTGATGAAGTCGATAGGGACTACTTAGCATAATGCACTTGAGAGGGGGCAGGGAAACTTGCCCTCTTTCTTTTAATAATGGGAGATTAGAATGGGAATTACAACTGCACTATGTAATACTTTTAAACAAGAGTTATTACAAGGCATACATGCATTTGGAACTGATACATTTAAACTAGCCTTAATAAAGTCTGGTGAATCTGGTACGTATGGACCAGCTACTACAAACTATTCTGATGTCACAGGTAATAGTGATGAGATAGGAAATACAGGTAGTTATTCAGCAGGTGGTGCAACGTTGGCAAATGTTGCAGTAACAGGTGGATCAGGTGCATCAACCGCCTTTGTTGATTTTGATAATGTACAATTTACAAGTGCTACTATAGACGCAAATGGAGCAATTATTTATAATTCATCTGATAGTAATAAAGCTGTTGCAATTATAGATTTTGGTTCAACACAATCATCAGATGCAGGTACATTTACAGTTACTATGCCAGCACCAGGAACAGGTACAGCTATTATAAGGATTGCTTAATGGGTTTAGCTTTTGCAAATAGAGTAAAAGTTAATATTACTTCTACAGGAACAACAAATCCACTTGTACTAGGAACTGCTTTTACAGGCTTTCAAACTTTTGCTGAAGCAGGCATTACAGATGGACAGAAGGTAAAGTATGTTATTGAAGATGGTGCTAACTTTGAAATAGGCACAGGACAATATACTGCTAGTGGAACTACTTTGTCAAGAGTAGTAGAGCAAAGTAAATCTGGTGGTAGCGTGGGAACAAGTATAATTAATATGTCGGCTGATGCTACATTATCAGTAACAGCAACAGGTGGCAACATAGAGAATGCTATTGTTAAGAATATAGTATTAAATCAATTTGAGAATTTAGAAACCTTTACAGGTACAGATAGGTGGTATGCACCTAAAAATTTAAATATACAAAAGATTACTGCACGATTAGGAACTGTTGCAGATGGTACAGTAACAGTAGCAGTACGGGCAAGAGATGTAACAGCAAGCTCAACATCAACCACAACAATTAATATTTCTGCAGGTCAATCAAAAACAACATCAAATGTATCTATAGATTTAGATGTTGATGATTATTTAACTGTGGACATTACTGCTGTAGGTTCAGCTTCAGCACCCGGAGCAAATCTAAATGTAATTTTTGAGTATACGGAGGATTAAATGGCACTTACAGAAGAAGAAAATAAATTAATTAAAGAGAGGTATAATGATGAAAATGATTTCATTGTAAAGGTATTTGAGATAGCAGAAAATTCTGAAGTTGATGATTTAAAAGAAACAACAGAAATACCTATTAATAAGTATTTTCCTAATTCTGGTTTTGATACTACTAAGTATTCACCACCTGTTTTTACATGGTATAGAATTAAAAGTAAAAAGGTTATTATTGTTGTAGTGCTTGATATGAAAGATATGGATGCTTATGTAGTAGATCCTGATAAGCACGTTACAGACGTAACTCCGGGAGATTGGTAATGTTTTGTAGATTTGTAACAAAAAGTGGATTAGCAAGTAATTCAACAAATAGACGGGGTATAATATTAGAAATAAGAAAAGTTCTTGATGGAACATATACATCTATGAATAGTTTAGATACCAATTATTTTGACAGATCAGCATCTATTTTAGTTGGTGGTGGTACAGGTGGATTAGGTGCTATAAAAGCAGCAGACGGAGCTACATCAATATATCAAAACATTGCTAGTGCTGATAGTAATGAAAGTATTGTTTTTGACAAATATCATCACGATTATAAATCAGGTTTTCAACCAAAAAGACATATAAAATATTCGTTTCTTTATGATGGTATAATGAGAACTGTAGTTAATTCTAGTAATACAGGTTCGACTTATGAAGCATTTGGTACAGCTTGGACAACAGGATACAATGGTACTAGTAGCTCTACTTATAGTACATATGCAAGATCAGATACTTTAAGAGCTATTGAGATCTTTGCAAGTAAGTATTGGATTATTTGGACATGGTTAAGTGATATAGCTGTTAATCAACTAAGTAGCACACATCAAGGTTTTTTTGATTTTGAATCTGATAAACAACAAGAGTATTGTTATACGCATAGTACTTGGGCAGGTGGACAATCTACATATCCGGGATTTAGTTGGATAGTTCATAATAATCGTGCTAATAGTAACAGACTTGACAGCTACGATTTATTTATATTGGGTATGGTAGGATATGCTCAAGCTGATAATCAAGGAAGTCCTAGAGGTGTTCAAAGAGAAGGGCGATTAGATTTTGGTGTAGGTGGTACACTTCATTATGGATTTCAACCTGCTACTAATGGTAGAGAAGCTATATTTATAACTCCACCTTATCCAAATAAAGTATACCCTGCAAACAATTCAGATACTAGTATTTTAACAAGACCTTTATTGCAAGTTATGGTACATGGATATGAATATCAAACAGGAACTACTACAGGAACTAATAATCCACCTGCTGTTCATGCTAAAGTTCCTTTTTTATATAGAACATCTGACTATGCAGATTATCAAGGAAGTCCTGTTACAGTAGGTAGTGATACTTATAGAATTATAAGAATGCATAAAACAGGCTATGCATCAGCTGCTTATGCAACTTCAAATGACAATGACAATGGTTCTATAGCTTGTTATGCAGTACCACAAACAATAGGAGGTGTTTAAATGTTAACACGATTTACTTGTAATTCTACAAATAGAGGAATGACAGGATTTTTTAATGCTATTATTGCTACTGCTACAGCAGGTGCAGGAACTACGCCATCTACACCAACAGGTTGTAACACTTTTGAAGTACTAGGAAATACTGTTGCAGGGGGTTGGACAAAAATAGCACCTTCAGGAAATGTAGATTCAAGCACACAAACAGTAACTCTATGTGCTGCTTCACCTAAGGCTTTTACAGATGGAACTAAAAAGTTAGTAAAATTTTATGCATATGCTGCTAATCCTAGTAGTGTAGCTCATGGTACAATAGTACCATATGTGGGGAGAGCAAGTTCATCTAATGTTGAACTAGATTCAACTTCTCAAGCTCATACTACTTATACAACCTCTAGTAGTACTAGTAATCAAAGATATTCATGGAATGTTCGCCGCTCTCCATATTACACCACTGATGCTATGAATGGTAGTACAAGTTCTCATTTGGGAGGAGATTTTATGTGTGCAGCTACAGCAGAGTATTTATGGGTATTTTGGGGCCCGATTTATAATAATTCATCAGGTTGGCGGCGTGATGCAGGATACTACACTTTATGGGGTTGTGCTGATCACACACGAGGTTATAATTGGGAATATGCACCTAACTCTCCACATTGCCCGTGGTATTCTGTTGGTATATATCAAAGAATTGATACCAATCCTCATAGTAGCTATAATCAATATAGAACTTTAAATGGATATTATATGGTTGGTCAGTTAGGATATCATAGGCATGTAGATTTTACAGATAATGCTAATAACTCATTAATGTCAGCTGCAAGTTATTCAGGAGCTTATTATAGTGCTTTTACTCACTATGATACGACTACTACAGGATATTACCATGAATATGATTCAACTAATTATGGTACTTCTGTACAATATCAAAATGCAGATAGTCTTATAGAAGGTGATGCAAACTTGAAAATGCATGCAAATACGAGAGATTATGACAATAGTGGCAATGCTGTTTTATCTATTAACCCACTTATAGTAGGAAAACCTGCAGGAGGAAGACCTTATAGAGAAATCAAAGGTCTAAAGGCTATAGGATGGATGGATGATACTTTACAGAACGTAAATGCTCTTCCATATCATATGACAGATATACAAAGTAATGATGGTACTCCTAAAAATTATAGATGTTTTTTAGCAGGTGGTAAAATGTTATGGGGATTTGAAAAGGTGTAAATTATGACAGCTTATAATTCGGGTGCTTTTACTTACACATCACAAACAGGAACATCAAATCATGCTTTCTATGTTTTTCCTAATCCCTCAACACAAAATAGTTTTTTTGAATCGATAGATACAGCTATTATATCTCCTTTTAACCAAACATCTCAAACAGGAATATCAAATCATGCTTTCTATAGACCACCTCTTGCTGCTTTACCTGAAGTGGCAGGATCACGAAAACAAAGTTGGGGAACTTTTGGATAGATGCTAGGACATTCACCTCTCGCTACACAACCTTATGGTGCAGGTCATCAGCATTTAAATGCAACTGTTAATCTATCTGCATTTAGTCCTTTAGCATTGTCTTTAGGCACAACAGGAATAGAGATATCTAAAAATGTAGATGCTCCATCTTTATTAGCTACATTATCTGCAGGAACATTATTATTTGAAGGTGATGCAAATGTAGTACTAACTAATGCAGTAGCTACATACGACACGAATACATACGATCATGCATCTTCTACATACTCTCAAGCATCGTTTATACCAACAGGACAACTGCAATTAGGTTTAATCAGTACTTCAGGAACTGCAAGTTTAACTCTTCCTAGTTTTGCATTAAGTTTATCAGATGGTTTAGATGCAGTAACAATAGTAGGAACTGCTAATGTCACACTTACAACAAATGTAGCGACTCTAAGTTTAGGCACAGTATCGGTAGAAGGTACAGCTAATCTTGTTTTACCAGCATTTGAGTTAACAACAAGTTTTAATCAGCCTAGTATAATTGGTACAGCTAATGTTTCAATAAGTGGTTTTGCATTACAATTAACATCTCCATTAGATGATGTAATTATTACTACCATTAATCAAGATGACTATGCAAAAGATAGAACAGTATTTGTGTCCTATAGAGGACATAATATTAATAGTTCAAATAATGTATCAAGTCAATTACGAACTATAGTAATACCTACAAGAAAACACATTGTTAAAGCAACAAGTATTGTTGATGATCAAAATAGAACTATTATTATTCCACCTAGAAGTCATATAGTTAGAACAACAAAAATAGCAGCGTAAAGGATATAAAATGTCATTTAAATTTCCATCAAAAGATCCTGATGAAACACTAGACTACAGTATGGATTGGTCTAGATTCTTAGGCTATGATCATGCGACTAATTCAGGGTCAACCATCGTAGCAAATTTATGGTTCATTGATAATGAGAATGGTGTAAAAACACAAATTAGTACTACAGAAAATACAACAGTAAATGGAATTACTACAATTTTTGGTGGCATATTAAGGGATAGTACAAATACTGTATGTACAATACGATTAAGTAGTGGAACAAATAATGTTACTTATAAAATAACTAGTCAGATAACAGATAGCACAGGACTCGTATCTGAACGTGTAGCAAAATTACGTATTAAGGAAAACTAATATGGCATATAATTATTTAGATTTAGTTAATGAGATCAATAGAAGATTAAATGAAGTAGAGCTTTCTACTACTAATTTCTTATCAGCTAAAGGTTTTTATGAATCAGCAAGAGATGCGGTTAATTCATCTATTAGACATATCAATCACGAAGAGTTTAGCTGGCCGTGGAATCATAGAGAACAAGAAGAGGTTCTTTCAGCAGGTATAGTTAGATATCCATATCCTGAAGATGCTAAACTTATAAATATGGATAGTTTTCGTATTAAAAAGAATACAACACTTAATGTAGAAACTAAAAAGTTAAAGGCATTAGATTATCAAGAATATCTAGAAACATATGTAGATCACGAATACAATACTAGTACAGGCATTAGAACTGTGCCTAGACATGTAGTTAGAACACCTAGTCAAGAATTTGTATTTATACCTAGTCCTGATAAAGCATATGAAGTTGTTTATGAATATTATCAGAATCCTGTTGTTTTGGAGCAAGCTAGTGATGTACCGACAATACCACAAGAGTTTAGACATGTTATTGTAGATGGTGCAATGTTTTATGCTTATCAGTTTAGAGGAGATACACAGTCTGCACAAGTATCACAACAAAGATTTGAGCAAGGTATTAAGTACATGAGAAGTCTTTATATCAATAGATATGACTATTTAAGATCTTCTATGATTGTACATACGAGTGGGGTAAACAACGTATTGAGGGTATCGTAAATGGCGACTGATTGGCAAACATTTCCTGTAGAGTTTAAAGGTGGTTTAATATCTAATTTAAGTCCTTTGCAACATGGTACAAACGCAATAGGTAGTGCTACAATTTTACAGAACTTTGAACCATCTTTATCAGGTGGCTACAGAAAAATAAAAGGTTATCAAAAATTTAATTCATCTTTAGTGCCTATAAAAGATGCATCAGGCAATGTGATAGGTAGTCCTAATGATAATCAAAAGCGTATTCAGTTAGTTGCATGTGTAAGCAATGCATATACGGCTTTAGTTGCACGAAATGATAAATACTATGTTGTTGATAGTAGTAGCATAACGCAAGCTCATGCGGATAATGCAACGAATGTATCACAAAGAAGTACTACATCGGGTGGTAAGATACGATTTGTTAATTACAATTTTGGTGCAGGTGAAAAGACTATTATAGTAGATGGTGTTAATTCAATTGCATATTACGATGGATCACAGTCTGTAGGTAGTCGTGTAACATTTTCTGATCAAACAAATGCAGCTTTTTCAGGAACTATAGGTACAAAGTTTGCAGTAGCATTTAAAAACCACATAGTTTTAGGTAAAACAAATAAAGTGATTATAGGCTCTATTGGTGTTGATAATGATTTTAACAATGCAGGTGCGGGTGTAATAGAGATAAATGTAAAAGATACAATAACAGGTTTAATTGTATTTAGAGAACAGATTATTGTGTTTACAAAAAATACAATACAGAAAATAACAGGAACAAGTGTTTCAGATTTTAAACTTTCAGCTATTACAGATGATATCGGTTGTATTAGAGAAGATACAGTACAAGAGGTAGGTGGTGACGTTTTATTCGTAGCACCAGATGGTATTAGATCATTAGCAGCTACAGATAAGATTGGTGATTTTGGACTAGATGTTGCATCAAAACCAATAAAGAAAGATGTAGATAGTCTATTAGGCACTAACTTTGATTCTTTAATTTTGCGTGAAAAAGGACAGTATAGATTATTTGCATATAATCAAGGATATACTTCAGGCGAATCAGAAGGTCTACTAGCTACAAAATTTATCGATCAAGGTGGTACAGGTTTAAATTGGGCAACACTACGAGGTATAAAATCATTTACATCTGATTCTAGATATTATGGTGCTTTTAATTCGGTTGGAGAATTAATATTATTTGCAAATGAAGATGGCTATATTTATCAATTAGAGATTACAAATGGTTTTGATAGCATTAAAATTAAAAGTATTTATGAATCACCATATATGCCAATACAAGATCCAACTATAAGAAAAACATTTTATAAGTGTGGTTTATATTTAGATCCAGAAGGTGCTATAACGGCACAATTGCAAATTAAGTATGATCAAGAGGGATCAGGTACTGTTCAGCCAAATGCTATAGATGTAGTAACTACAGGTGTTGGTTCTGTTTTATATAATTCATCTTCATCAACATATGATTCAGACACATACAGTACAGAACTTAATAAATTATATAATAATAACATTATAGGTTCAGGTAAAACAATTGCAATACGAATAGAAGAAGAGTCAACTAACCCACCATTTAGACTAGACACGGCTGTTCTAGAATACAGCACAGAAACAAGACAATAGAAAGGAACACAGATAATGGGAAATACATATCAGGTTAGAACAGTCACGCAGAATGGGGTGGGATTGCCTACATCTGGTGGCATTATCAAAGAAGAGCATATTAATGATGAGCTTACAACTATTATAGCAGCATTTAATGCTACAACAGGGCATTCTCATAATGGTACAGATAGTGCTAGAGTTTCGGTTATAGGACCGGCAGGACAATACAGTACAGATGCAAATGCTTTTTTTGCTACTAGTTCAGCATCAGTAGGACTAGGTAAAACAGGAAATGTGTGGAAAGATCTACACATTGATAATGTAGTTATTGATGGTAGCACTATATCAACTATAGGAACTAATACAGATTTAACTATAACTCCTGTAGGTACAGGTAGTGTTATTATTGCAGAGGGCGATTTAAAAATTGGTTCTACTGCTGTTTCATCAACTGCAGCTGAATTAAATATTTTAAGTGGTAAAAGTTTTCTTGATGAAGATAACATGGCATCTGATAGTGCAACAGGTATTGCATCACAACAATCTATAAAAGCTTATGTAGACTCACAAGTTACTGCACAAGATTTAGATGGTACTGCTGATTCAGGAACATTTGCTATCGATTTAGATAGTCAAGCATTAGCAGTAACAGGTGGTACAGGCATAGATACATCTGCTACAGGGCAAGCAGTTACAGTTGCAATAGATAATACAGTAGCAACATTAGCAGGTACACAAATATTAACAAATAAAACATTAACAAGCTCTGATGGTATTAATACAGGAACAGGATATGTATCCATTAAAAATGGTGGAACAAGATCAGAATTAAGATTATACTGTGAATCTAGTAATGCACACTATTTAGCCTTACAAGCTCCACCACATGCAGAATTTTCAGGAAATCCACAAATTACTTTTCCTGCAATAGCAGGTGATACACTTGTATCTAGAACTTCTACTGACACACTCACTAATAAAAGATTAACAAGTCCTAAAATTAATGAGGATGTAGTAATGTCTTCTACTGCTACTGAACTAAATATTTTAGATGGTGCATTAATTACAACAGGTGAATTAAACTTAATTCGTGGTGGTCAAGCTAGAGGTACAGATGCATTAGCAGATGGAGATGGAATATTAATAAATGATAATGGCACTATGAAGATGACAAATGTTCAAACTGTTAGAACATACATGACAACTAATGCTGCCACAACAGGAAAAGCCATTGCGATGGCTATAGTATTTGGTTAAAGGAGGAAAATATGACTAATCCAAATGTAGTACAAGTAGCATCAATACATGGATCTTCTATAGGGTCTAATATGACAGGATCTACACAAACATTTTTTACTGTAGCAAGTGGAAAATTAGTAAAAATTAATAGCATTACATGTGCAAACGTACATACGACAAATGCAGGAACATTAGATTTATTTGTAGACAAGGCTGAAAGGGATACAACAGCAGAGGGAAGTGAATTTGCAGCTAACGAAACTGTAGATGGAAACTTTTATATCTGTAAAAATATATCGGTAGATCAAGGTTCTACTTTAGTAATTTTAGATACACCTATCTATTTAATGGAAGGTGATGCATTAGAAGGTCTAGCAAGTGCAGCAAGTACTTTAGATTTATATATTTCATACGAAGTTATTTCACAATAGGAGAATACTTTGAGAGTTATTGGTAAAACAGATGTAGATGGCGAGTTTCAAGTTACAGCTAGTGGCACATTAACTGATAAAAAACCTGCAATTGTAAATTCAAGTGGTCAAGCTGAAAAGTTGTCTAGTACTTTTCAACAACTAGGTGATAGAGTATTTGTGTCAGATGATAATTGCAATTATGTTTCTTCATGTTATGATAGCAATAGTAATAGAATTGTTTATGTATATCAAATTGCATCTTCAGGATATGGTGCTGCTGTTGTTGGTGAAATAATTGGAGATACTATATCATTTGGTACACCTGTAATCTTTAATAGTTCAAGTGGTACAACTAATATAAACTGTGAATTTAATTCAACAAACAATAAAATTTTTGTAATTTATGTAAAAAGTCCAAATTCTTATGGTCGAGGTAAAATAGGAACTGTTGATCCTACAGATAATTCTATTTCATTTGGATCAGAAACTCAATGGGAAGATCAAGGTGGAATGAATACACAAAGACCCGGCATGACGTATCATAGTAATGGCGATAAAATGGTTGTTACATATAGAGAAGGTGGGGGTGATATTAAAATTGCTATGCTTTCTGCTAGTGGAACGACTATGTCTTTAGAGGGTAGTCTTGTTAATGTAACTAGTTTTAATGCTGATGCAGGCGATGTAAATTTTGAAACTGCAGGAAGCAATAAAGGTTTTGTTTCGTATTTTAGAAACTCACCTCAGAATGCTTATGTAAGAGCATATACTATTAGTGGAACTACTATAACTTTAAGTACAAATAGTTATGCAATTAATTCAGGTAGTACTGCACATCTAGTTCATAGTTTAGATACTAGAATTAATAGAACACTTGTATGTTATAGAGATGGTGGTAATAATGGTTATGGTACGATTGTACCTATAACCATAAGTGGTTCAGGAGCAAGTGCTAGTGTTACTGTAGGATCTGAATATGTATTTGCTTCACAATCTACTGATCAACTAGATACTGCGTATGATACTAAACGACTTCATCATTTTATATTTTTTCGTGGTTCATCTAACAATGGAACTGTACAAAAAGTATTAGCAAATCTTTCAGCTTCTCCTGCATTTATAAGAACAGGTAGTGTAAGTAGTTCAAGTATGGATAATATTCCGATAAATGAGAACATGGGCATGGGAACAATAACATATGATTCTACTAATAATAAATTATTTTGTGGAGAAAAATATACTGCCCAAGATGGTCCCGCAGCTAGAATCTTAGTTCCGGGAGATGATTATATAGGTAATAGACAACAAATAGCAACTACAAGTCCCGGAAGTACAGAAAAGGCTATAGTGTATGACTCTAATGCAGATAGAGTAGTTATTGTTTATAGAGATTCTAATGAT
>Ga0209348_1000349_pt1 | contig 25320 bp, 36 predicted proteins | sample ETNvirenome_2_30_FD_184065 | JGI IMG/M metagenome (GOLD analysis project Ga0209348, IMG submission 184065) | Marine viral communities from the Pacific Ocean - ETNP_2_30 (SPAdes) (version 2) | ecosystem: Environmental > Aquatic > Marine > Oceanic | place: Pacific Ocean | collected 2013-06-22
TGGTAATACTAAGATAAGAGTCTTTTGGTTTAAGTGTTTTTAAATCTTTTATTCGATAAAAAAAGTTGCCCTCTGTGCCACTATTTTCTGCAAGACGAATCAGTTGTTCCACTTCTTTTTTTGCTACAGCATTTATAGTTTTTTTATCTTTGCCTTTTAAAGCGCCTTTGCTTAACGCGTCCGCTGCATCTTTTATAGCGACGCTTTTGTTTTGTTCAAATTGTTTTCCAGAAAATTTAAATCTAGAGCCTTGATCAAAAGCCTTGTATACCGTGCCAACTCTTTTATCTAATAAAGACACTATTTCTTCGTTGATTTCCCTTGCTGCCAACTTAGACCTTTTGCCTAAAACAGGTTTCGCAAAACTGTTTAACGTTTTGTCTCGTAGTTCTTCAGAAAATATTCTTACGTTTTTTACTGCGTCTATAAGATTTTTAGATTCTTGTACTCCAAAAATGTTTTGCATTTTATTTTTAAAGGTTCTCATGCCTCCTTCCCTAGTTAAGTCTACAGCGTTTACAAAATCTTCTAATATTGATTTTTGTTTTGTTAACGATTCTCCTTTTGATAAAGCTAAAGTATCTACAGCCTTTTGTATTTCTTGATCAGATCTTTTTAAATAAAAATCTAAGTCTCCTCTTACCGATTTAAGAGTGTTAACTTCATTTTGAAAACTTTCAAATTGTTGTCTTGTCATAGGACCTTGAGGAGTAAGTAAGTTTCCAATACGTTGTTTAACTCTTTGAAAAAAAGTCATTTGATCTGACTTGGTAAACTTTAATTGATTTAAAGAGGTGGGATCTATTTTTTCTTTTGCAAATTTTATTGCCTCTAAAGTTCTTCTTGCCCCGGCGCCTACGGCAGAATTTCCTATAAGTTGTGCTACAGGATTAATTATTGGAGAAACTCCCCTGCTCACATATCCTGCTCCTTTGGCAACACCAGTCGCCGTTGCGCTTAATGCTGGTGGCAACGCTGTTGTAATAAGCCCAGCCAAAGCTCCGCCTTCTAAACCTAGTAGAGCTCTTTGTTTAAAAACCTCCCCAGCCAGCTCTCGTCCAACCTTACCCTCTCTTCCTTTTTCGTAACCCTGATACAAACCAAAAGTTTCTCCCAATGTCACATCTCTTGAAGCTCCAACCAAAGTGTCAGTGGCGATAGCGGGAATACCATAATAACCCATTTTACCAGCAATTTTAGAAATTTTACTAGAACCCTGTCCAAGGTCTCTTAGTTTTTTCAACCCGTGCATCTTATTTGCTATTTGTAATGCCTTGGTATAAGGGATTCCGTATTGAAGAATTATTTCTACAAACTTACCCGGTCCGTCTGTAACATTTATTCTGGGAAAATTTCTTTCTAACGCAGAAACCAGCTCTGTGTTAAACGCTGCATCTGAAAATGCAGCACCTAATTCCAAAATAGATTCTGGTATTTTTAATACGCCAGAAGCGGCGCCTAATCCAACTTTTTCAAATATATTAAATTCAGGACCTTTTGTCCCTAGTTCAGTTCCAAAAATATAATTTCTTTCGTCTTTTTTAACCATTATACCGCTCCGGTATAATCGACCTCTGACTCAGCTTGTGGCATAGTCACATCCACTTTATATTTTTTTTCAAACGCTCTAAGATCTCTGTCTGTTTGTGCCTGAGCTAGTTCCATCAGAGCCATTGGGTTTTCTGCTAAAAGTTTTACAACATCATCACTAATGTAGTCTGGAAGTTTTTCTCTCAACTCGTCAAAAGACATTGGAGATATGGAAGGAGACCCGGCGTTAATGCCTGTAGGCTGCATTGCTCTGTCCACCACAGCCTCTGATATAGCCTCACCGCCTTCTTGAAACCCTACTCGTCCACCATCTTTAGATTCCTCTATGCCCTGTAACGTGGTGGCTGTAAGTGTCGGAGCAGTTACACCCTGTTGATTTACAATATCTTGAGCAGTCTCAATAAATTTTATTCCTGAAGCCTCTTCAATTGCTTCTGTGAGACTTTTGCCCTCTTGCATCAAAGGACTAACAAAAGTATTAAAGAACTGTGGCTGTTTGATGATTTGTTCAAGTTGATCTGCTTTTGCTTGAGTTAGGCCCGTCACAATGTCAATAGCCTGAGCTTCTGGAATACCAGCTGTCACTAGTCTTTCAATTAATTGTACGTTTGCAGAATCTGATGGTGCAAGAGCTTGATCAAGAACATCGGCACCTCGTGTATAAATGTTTTCAGCTTGCACTGCTTCTTGAGCTCTCAATGCAGCCATAGGATCTCTAAACGCTCTGATACCTGCTTGAACTAAAGACTCTCCTGGTTGAACAGGGTCAGCTGCACCTAGATTGAAAAAGCCAGCTTCAACCGCTTCTCTTCTTCTTTTATCAGCCAAACCAGTTTCTTCTTGTAACTGCTGTAAGTAGTCAACATACTGTTTTCTAAACTCTGGACTAGTTTGATCCAACGCTGCAAGGCCCTCTGGTTTAGGGTCTGGCCTAGGGCCAGGATCTATATTAATATTATCAACGATTTCTTGATTTTCTTTTGTGGTTCCTGGCATTAAGTCTATGCCTGTAATTTGAGATAATTGATCTAAATTTCCCCCGTAATAATTGTTAAAACCCTCTAGTTCTGTTTGAAAATTAGGCAAGGCTTGACCGTTATTTTCAATGCTTTTGAAATAAATATTTTTTTCAAAAGTTGGTAGTTGATTAAATGTTTCTTTTAATTCACTCTTTATTGCTTGAAACAACTCTTTTGCTTGAGGCGACCCGTCTTCTTTTGCTCCTTCTTTAATGAAGTTCACAATATCAGGAGGCAGTGTGTCATACCAGTTATTAACAAAATTATTAAAATAATCTTTTTTCCCTGCTTCATCCAAGCCCTTGATAGATTCTAAGTTGGTTAAATACTCTGTAATCATTGCGTTCTTAAGACCGTTGGCAAGTATTTTTGGAGAGTCTTCATAAAAATCCTCCAAGGTGTTTTTACCTTTTTCTATAAGTTCAGGATCACCACCTACCTTTAAATTAACCCGTCCGCCGACCGCGTACCCTGGCCTGTCGGCCAACCCAGAAGCTATTCCTGTGCCGTAGTGCTCGTGCACCGGCATTTTAAATAATGATCTTTGTAATACCTTATCCACCGAAGCCACCAAAGATGCCGCCTAATGAAGCACCAGTTTGTAATGGGTTAGGCATAGGAGCTGCTTGGAACAAAGGCACACCTGAGAAGGCTTGTTGTAAGAAACTTGATTGAGTTATAGGAAGTTGGAAACCAAGCATACCTCTTTGAGCTGCAATACCTCTTCTTGCACCACCAAGGTTAAACAGTGCGTTGACGTCCGCTAGCCGTTGTCCTTGAATCTGTTGCCCTAATCCGCTGAGAATACCAGCGCCCGACTGTGCCGCTTGTTGTGCTTGAGTGAATCCTTGATTGTACAAGTCAGCCACACTTCTTCCTAACGTGTCCGCTTGTTCTCCTGCCAACGCCGCATCGAATACAGCGCCTCTTGTACCACTACCAGCAAAAGATCCCGACTGTATCGCACGTTGATCTGCTTGAGCTCTTTGTAATCCAAATTGTTTTTGTAATTGTTGAGTTGTTTGATCAACAACATTTTGTGTGTACGGGTTCATAAAAGCTTGAGCGCCGCCTGGGCCTGCAAACTCTTGTGCTTGTTGTAAGAAAGGACTGTAAGAACCTATGCCTTGATTAAGTAAAGTTGCTGCTTGCTGTTGATAAGGGTCAAGGTCTGGTGCTAAAGCAGCTGTGTCAATAGAACGATCAGCTATGTTTGCGGCTTGTCCAAAAATTCTTTTAATTGCATCCTGTGCAAACTGAGGCATTTTTGTAAAATCTTGTTGTGATATTGCCATTATGCTTTTGCCTCCAATGCGTTCATTAGTGAGTACATTCTTTTTGCACCTTTATTAACGTTACCGCCTCCTGCTGCTCGCACAGCGTCAGCTGTCATTACAAATTCGTTTTTTGATAATCTTGCAGGCACATCATCTGCCCGTTCTTTAGCGCCTACAGGAATGAAACCGCCGCCACGATAGTCCATTTCCATCGCTGGCTCACCGCCGTTTGCGAACCCTATAATACCACCATTTGCTTTTTCATTCAATTGTTCTTGTTCTTTTTGATATATTTCTAAATATTCAGAGGCTTTTGGATGCATCATTCCAATATCTTGGTTTTTTTCATACATTTTTTTCCAACCCTCATACTCTGGATCTCTGACTTCGCCCCCATCTTCATAGCTTATTGGGGTGCTTTGAAAAACTCTTGGGTCTTGATATTGTGCTTGTAGTTCATCAAGAGTTTGATTGAACCCTGCTCTGTTCATTCTATCTTCGTATTCATCTTTCGCTTGTTTTGATTCAAATGCGCCTATGCCAAATCCAAGTAAACTTCTTAATAGTTGCCCTCTCGTTACCTCGCCAGCTTCACCAGTCCCGCCAACGTTTCCTAATATTGTTTGGCCTCCTCCACTTAAAAGGTCGTCTAAAAGACTAGTTTTTGCTTGTGAACTAAGTCCACTACTTGCAATTTCTTGTGCGGCTGCTGCAGTTTGAGTAGACAAAGCGCCCGGAGAACCAGCGGTTGCAGGATTGATCGCTGTCGCTGCTGTCCCAGCTGATTGAGGCGCTGCACCTGTTGTTCCAAGAATGTTTCCTAGTTGACCACCAAAAGCTTGAGCTTTGTCAAAAATACCACCTATGCCTTGTCCAATAGAAGATCCTGCAAGTTGTGAGACACCGGGTATTTTTTGTACTATTGAGCCCAATCCTGATGAAAGATTGCCACCAAACTGTGGCACGCCCATGCCTTGAGCTACTCTTCCAATACCGTATGCGCTTGCTCCACCAATAATAGCGTCGCCAATGTTTCCTTCTCGTATGCCTCCTGCGGCACCTAATGCTGCGCCCAGTACTGGATTAAATACACCGACGATTGGAGCTACCTTTGATGTCTCTTTTGGTATGACTTTTCGTGCTAATTTCTTGAGTTTGCTTCCTATGCCCATATCTGTCCTAATCTACTGTATTCTGTGAGTTTTTCAATCATTATTGTCCTCTAACCGAAGGGGTTGGTAATTCTTGGAAAAATATGGACACGTGATAAGGCTGTTCTGTAATTCTAGACTGTATTTTGTCTCCTGGTTCTAAAACCATAGTATTGGTAAAATTTGCTATAGCATTATTATTAAGATTTCCCCTTGCAAAAGGCACGAATGTGTTAGTTGTGTCCTCTACCAAACGAAGCTCATTATCTGTTCCTGTAGCGTTGGTGCCTGATTTGTTTTTTAAAATTAATTGTTTTACAATAATTGTGTGACCAGCTGGAGCTTCTAGTAGATCTACAAAGCTGTCTTCTGTGGTTATTATTTTTGAAGTATGTCGGTAACGAGTCTTACTAGAACTATCAAGTAACACAAAACTGCCTGATATTCTCTGTGTGTCTTGATCTGATTCAAACCCTAATTTATCTCCTTCTTCTAATACAATTTTTTCATCCAAAAAAAGAGCGTTGCCAGAAGATATGTTGTATGAAACACCAAATTCTATTGTGTTACTAGCGTCCTCAGATGCATCCAACAGATGTATTTGTTGTGTTACCGTGCTAGCGTTTCCATTAAAACTAGTGATACCACTAAACACCAAAGTTTTCCCTGCCGGACACTCTTTAAATGTTACGGCACTGCCTGTTACGTTTGTTGTTGCAATAAAATTTTTAAATAGTTGTGACATTACAAGAAAAACCAAGTCAGTTGAGAATTAGAGTCTAACATGTCTTCTTCTGTTACAACTCTATCAGTTTCTAAAAAACCTTTTTCTATTTCAGCGGACAATCTATCCAAATAAATTTTTAAGGAAGGATCAATGTTTGCATTTGTAAACGCTGGCCTTGGCATTTGCTTAAATCGAGTCCCTGACATTACTCCTCTCCCATCTGATTTTCTAATATAAGTTTAGTGTTACTGCATTGCATTTGCTCACAAGCTTCTTTGTCTTCAGGTATGACTTCTCCACACTTAGGACATTTCTTTTCTTCGCTCATGTGTTTCTCTTTCCGTCCGCTTGTATATTGTATCTATGATCACCCATGCGCCAATGTGAACTTGTTGCGTTGCTTGAAACAACGATAGACATCTGTCTACCTCGAGCACGAATGCTTTGATGCGTTGTGCCTGTGCCAGATGTGATTGTTTCTTCTGTGCGTTGAGTCCCGTTTGGATGGTCTCTAAATTTTAAAGTGACTGTGACATCTCCGACCTGATCATCAAAATCTGGCACAAAGTCGGTGACATACATCATATCATCTCCATCTGGTGGTAAGTCCATATCTCCTGATGTTATTGTGCATTCCATAGCCGAACCGTCGTCATCTGTCCCTGATTCGTGTTTAAATATTACAGAACTAGATGCCGCAAGAGAAGTTGCAAGAGGATTGTCATAAATCCCTTCTGCTGCCCACGCTCCTCTGGCCAGTGTCCCTACAGACCAAACATTTTCTAAATAGTTGTATATGACATAATTTGTAATATCATCTGATGCATCTGTCGATCCAGTTGGATAGAACCACCAAACCTCGTTAAATTTAGTATTTAATGCTGCAAAACATTTTAATTTTTGTTGTTTGGTAAGATTATCAAATACGTGACGTTCTACAGTGCAAGGAATGCTTTGCACTTGTCCACTGTATGCATAAAATCCATCGTTACCCATCCAATACACAATACCGTTATGTTCAACAACAGCGTTTGGTCCTACGATGCCTGCATTCTCTGCTAGTGTTTGAAATGCAAACACATCAGGTTGTCCTACAAATGTCATAGAAAAAGCTGTTGTATCAGAAAATAATAAAATGTTGCCTTTTGTCCTAACTGCGCCAAGAAGCAGGTTGCCTCCTTGTAATTCTACAGCGCCGGCAAAATTATCAAGAGTTGGTGTGAAGTCCCTTTCGTTCTCAAGATCAGAAAATGCAACACGCATCGGCGCATCACTTGTGCCATCGTGTGCACCAAACAAAATAACTTGTCTTGATTGTTGATTGACGATAACACCGTTGGCCGTTGACGGCACACTACTGCCCGTTACAGCCGTGACAACAGCTGCGTTTGTGGTCGCGTCACCTTGATATGCACTCAAATCAAACTTGTATAGTTTGCCACCTATTTTATTAACACATAACAAATCTTCACCAAACGTGTCCATTGTCCAAATGCCAGCAAAAGTAAACACTCCTGAACTTATCGTGGTGTGTTGTGCACCGGCTGTGTAGCTTGATGCGGGTGTTATGTCTATATAACTGCCTGCACCATCATCGTATAAATATAAATGACTGTGTGTCCCTATCCCAATATATCGTTTGTTGTTGGCTACTTGACCACGAAATGGCAGTATTGTTCTAGCCACACCGCTTGTAATTGTATCCGTATCTAACTTTGCCCAACCACCAATCTTTTCAGGTCGACTTTTCATAAAACGAATTTTGTTAGAGTCAACGTACCTGTTTTCTTGAGAGTAAACGGTATCGTCCTTGAAGATCCCTGCTTCTATTTGCATCTTTGTTAAAGGCATTTAACTTATCCTTATCAAAGCTGTTGTTGCAGATGCCGATGGTAGAGTTACAGTTAGCGTGCCACTAGATACAGACTTGGTGCCACCAAAGTCTAACACAGCGATTGCACGATTACTCGCTGATGAATTGTAAATGAGTGCCCCTGCTGCATCAGATATAGTTGCGCTTGAAAAAGACACATCATCAAAATCTACAAAAGCCACTGTGCCAGATAATGACACGGCAACGTTTGATATGGTTGCACCACCTGATGTGTAGTTGGTGCCGCTTGACTCGTTCGTTGTAGAAAAAGCAGTGGTCGTTGGCCCTAATGTGGCACTCGATGTATACAAGGCAAGTTTAAGTGTATGCCCATCAAGATCATGCAGACCTTGAAGAAGCTCTTGCTTGAATGAGTTGCATACTGCTTGTGTTATTGCCATATAATCTCCTATGCGGCACTGATCTCAGACCATGATTCGGTATTGGCTGAAGCTGATATATCAGACCAAAATTCACGGCCAACATCTGGACTGCCGCCAAATGATACTACACCAAAAGCCACCGCACCAAAAGCAGAAGTTTCGATCTCAGTTGGTATATCTGTACCAATTGCCTCTAATACAAATACTGGTGACCAATTTTCCGTTGCCATTAGTTAACCTGCTCTTCTTTTTCCTCTTCTTTTTTCAACTCTGCTAGCTCCATTTGAGCTGTAATCAAATCAGCTTGTAGTTTAGTGTTTAAATCCAAAGCATCGTTTCTTTGTTTGGTCAACAACGCAATAACGTTGTTGACGTATTTAGATTGTTTGTCGTTCATATTTCTGCCTTTCGTTTGTTAATTATGCGTCGTCTCTAGCTTTTCTGTTTTTGTAATCAGAACGAGCTGTGACCAGTGCTACAAAGTCTGCTTGATTAGATGGAATAGCATCTGTAAATGAATCATCATCCATTAACTTAGTTGTCCATTCTTTTTGCATACGTTTCCAACAGTTGTTGATTTTACCATCAACTGCTGCTTGTATCCAGTCATCAAGACCTTTGTTATCCGTATCGTTATATAAATCATTAGACAGAATTGTTTGTTGTAAATCTGTTAATGTTATTGTTTTTGTGTGATCAGCCATATTTTACCTCCTTATCCTAATAAATATCCGTGAAATAAAGTTCCTGTGTTTGAGTCGGAATCAATATCAGTTTGTGCAGCTCCGCCTTGTATTCTTATTTGAACATAAGCAGTATCATTTGCATCCATTTCTTCTATAACTGTGTTATGAAACTGATAGTAAGCTGCATCTTCGTTAAAATGATCTGCCCCTGATTCTAGAGTTTGTATTTTTGTTGTATGGTTTGAAGTTACTAGTTTTGCTTGTGCGTATGATATTGCTGAGTCAACATTAAGAGCAACAATAGTAACTGCAAAAAGGTATCTTCCTGTAACAGGAGCCGTAAAAGTGTACGTGCCTGTATTAAAATCTGAGTTTTTATCATATATTTCACTACTAAAAATAATTGTAACATTGCTGTTTACTGCAACGTCATTTTGAGTTCCGTTACTAACTCTAAAAGCTGGTTGTAGTGGTTGATTTACGTGACCATTAGCATCTATTTTAAGAGCTGCTGTTTGAGCAGTTGCAAGCGTCATTGCTCTATCATTTTGGCTATAATTTATATAACCATCATAAGTTGAACCACTATCCGCAAAATAAATAATTCCATTGTTTGAAGCTCCACTAGCTATTGTCATTCCTGCGTTACCGCTGCCCTCTATAACTAATTCGTCTGCACTTGCATCAACACTTGCACCACTATCACCAGTTTTAATATGCACTCCAGCACCTAAATCAGCAGCACTGAGAGACGTTCCTGCAAAGATATCTACTTCATCCGCAAGTTTTGCTTTTGTTACAGATACGTCAGTCGGTGTCACCGTTCCGCCATTATCTGAACCTAGTAGTATGGCAAAGAAATTTGTGTTGGCAGCAGGTGCCGTTGTGAATGTTAGTGTGCTACCTGATACAGTAAAGTCTGTGCCTGGCTTTTGTATTACACCACCAAGCGATAAGAGTATTTGATTCACATCACCAACGCTGACATTGGTTGAGTTGACCTGCATAGTATGCGTGGTATCAGAACCATCGAACCCTGATGAGATGTCATCGAGTTGTCTGAACGCTCCTGTTCGTATGTCTCTTCCTATGTATGACATTAATCGGCCTCCTCTATTGTATTACCTGCATCTACCCACTCTTGTATCATTTGATAATATCTATTCTTAGTAGAATTTGGAACATATCTCGTAATGCCGTTCTCAACTATTATGTAATTTTCAAATTCTCCTGTAAGAGGATGATTATTTTTTTTTACTGATTGTATCATGTTATAACTCCGCATCCATTTCTGAAACACCGTTGTGAATGTAATGTGTATTGTTTGTGCTAACACTAACAGCACCAGCTATATAAGTTCCGTTTTCTGTAGTGCCACCATAACTAGGAGTTTGCCCATAACCTGTTCCATCTTCATAAGTTCCTGAATTAGTGACTGTTGGTTCATGATTCATCGTTTGCATAAAGTCCATGTAACCTATGGGAACACCAGAGTTATTATTCCATCTAGTAACAATTCTATACCTATGTGTTATTTTTTGAAAATATCTTTGACATCTATGAAACTGAACATCAAAAGGCAAGTGTTCAAAGTCTGATGCTGCGTCTCCAACTTCTAATTGAACTCCTGTTATGTATAAATTGTTACTTGTGCTGCTGTAAAAATTTACAAAGGTAATGTCTGAGTCTGCAAAATCAGCTGTTGAAGTCCATGTTGGTGTTCCACTTTGACTACCTGTGTAGTTACTACCCCACATGAGTCCCCAAAATATTTGAAAACCTCTGCCGTTGTCATTATCTATTGCACCACCACTTGCAGTTATAAGTGAAGTAGAACCCTCTGTGGGAGTCCAAGTAATTGTTTGTTTCTCCCAAGTGTTAGCACTTGATATGCTGTAACTTAACGGCAAATAATAAACAGTGTTATCATCTTTTTTTACAGTGAGTGGGAAGTTACCTGTTAAGTTTGATTTTGCCCAAAAAGAAAGAGTTAAAGTTTGAGCAGCACTTGTGCCATATAAAAACCTACGACAGTCTTGAGCTTCAATATTATAAAACATATAAGACCTGTCTCCAGCTGCAATAGAGGTATCTGCTGTTGTGCAATTCAACTCTATCGCTCTAGCTTGACCTGTGGTTGCTTGATCTGCAACTGACAAATTATCAAGCTCAGAGGTTGCTGCCCCACCTGAACCCTCTGAAAAACCAAAACGGTCTACCGTTGAATAACCAGATGATGGTATTGTGGTAGCAGAGGTTGCTCTTTGAAAAACTTGCATATCACCATTAATAATTACATTTTTGAAGCCTCCGCCTACTCCCTCTACAAATGGTGCTTCTACTTTTGTTTGTGTCATCCTATGCGTCCTCCAATGCTTTTACTTTTGTTTCTAGTGTTTCTATTTTTGCCATGGCCTCTTGTAGTGCTTTGATGGCTTTCATGTATAGAATAGAATACTTGACTGTTTTATACTCTTTAATGTCACCTACGTTTGCTGTTTTTGCTATTTGCACATCACCTACATCTTTACCTTCTGGTATTAAACCTTGGTCTTTATCCTTTTGTGTGTACAAATACTCTTTAGTTTCTTGGTCCTCAGATGTGTATAAAACTTCTTGTTTAACACATTTGTCCATACCAGCGGCTTCTAACTCTTGTGCTATAACACCAATCTGTTCCCAAGCTTTATCTCCATATTTAGTTACGTCATCATTCTTTTTAAAATTTCTAACCTTAAGTGCTTTAATATCGTCCCATTGAGAGTTGGCATCTCTTATACCTTGTTTAATTCTTGAGTCAGAGGTAGAGCCATAAGAGTTGTCGTGGTTTTGTACATCACCATCTGAGTAAACTCTAAATCTTACAGCACCAGTATCAAATGCATTAATAAAGGCACTACTGTTATCATCAGGAGCCTGACCTGTTGATCTTAAACCTAAAGTGTATATACCACCAGAACTAGTGCTAGCTTGAACCATCAATGAATAAACACCAGATTGTGGGTTTACTGCTTCAATAAAGTTTCCGTCAGAGTTACTAGAGTTGAAACCAATAGTGCCTGCTGAGTTACCTGAGTTTACACCTTGTAATTTAAACAAGATAGCATTTGAATCACTTTCAATTCTAAAATCTCTATCAACTTGAGAATCGTTAACAACCAACTCGGTTGGACTTATATGAAGAGCATCTGTTGATGTGCCGTCTTTCATTGTTCTAAAATATAACAATCCATCTTCAGCTCCATCAGAAGCATCTACGATATTTTGCTCAATAGCTGTTAATGTTACGTCTTCTGAATTATCATTTCTAGCAACAAAATTTATTTTACCAGTTGTATCGCTGTCTGCTGGACTTGCTGAGTTACGATACATTTTTAAAACTGGACCACCACTACTATCTGCATCAGTTGATTCTACTGTAAGTGTGTCTGTATTGTCAGAAACAGTTACCGTAAGGCCATCATTAATTTGTGCAGTCGTTGCAGTAAGTGACATAATATCTGTCCCACCTGCTTTGAAATCTATCTGGTCATCGGTGTCAGCACTTATTGTTGTATCGGCATCTGCATCGAGAATCAGTTGGTCTGATCCGCCGTTGAGATCTAATTTATTTACTTCACCAATGGGCAGTGGACCGCCCATGTGTATTGCATAGATCACGTCACCTGATGCTACAGCTGTGCCAACAATAGTTAGGGTTGTGCCTGATACGGTGAAGTTAGTTGTGGGTTTTTGTATAACGTTGTTGATGACAACGATTAGTGTGTCCTCGGAGAATGGTTCTTTGCTGAGTGTAAAAGTTGTAGCGCTACCATCGCCAGTAAAACTGTCGGTGGTAAAACCTTGAAAAGTATCAGCTGGTAATCCTTGTCCGATGTAACTCATATTTCTCTCTTACGGTATTTCTTTTTTTAATTTTTCAGCATGAGCATTTTTTACAGCATCAGTCCAAACAGTGTTACAAATACCTTGTATCTCAGAAGACTCGCCAGATACATCTGTATCAACTTTATTTTTATCATTGTCTAAAGTGCAACACTCCAACATTCTTCTATGTCGTGTACGAGATATTTCTGTGCCATCTTCTTTAATAACAGTATCTTCAGCTATCTGAACATATTTGTGTTCACCGACCACCTCTATTTGTGCTGTTATTATTTCTTTTGTTATTGCCATTGTTTTCTCCTTTTAAATATTAAACTAAAAAAGTTGCTGTCATGTACACTTGAGCATTATCACCATGACCTGAAGCAGCGACTTGATCTAATGCACCACCATCTGCTTGTAGTATATATATTCTTGCACTTCCTCCAGTGTACCAGTTTGCAGTAAAGTGATGTCCACTTGTAAGTGTTATGTTTGCGATCGAAAGGTGAATTGAACCCACTGAAGTTGTAGCTGGCGTAAAAGGTAATCCAAAAATTGTACTATAGTCTCCAAGTGTTCCAGCAGCATTTAAATCTATGTACATGTGAAGTGTTACTTGTCTACCTATTCTAGTATAGTTACCAGTTTGAGTGTCATATCCTTGTCCTGAATAACTTCCCGTGCTTCCCAATACTGGTGTCCATGTTCCTTCTTCATATTCATCAAGAACATTAACTCCACTCTGAGCTGAAATAGTTGCAGGAAAAGATAATCCTTTATCTAAATTTATACCATTACTTGGAATTTGTGCTGCCATCTTATGTAATCTCCATTATTGATAACGCAACATCAAGAGATGACGCCGTGTCCGAAGTCACTCGTAATATGTCAGTCGTTTGTAATACTAACTTGCCTCCTCCAAGAGTTTCTAGTGAACCTCCTGCGGGTATCGGTGCATTTGTTACTAGCTCAACGTTGCCGTTTGTTTCTGTATCTGATGTGTCTGATTCTACGTGAACTGTTGCGTTGACCGCTGACCCTGTTACGTTGCCTACAATCAATCCTAGAACAACCGTAGTCGTAGAACTTGGCACAGTGTAGACAGTCGTGATCGACGTTCCAACACCTGCTTTTGTTTTTACCTTAAATGTATTAGCCATTTATCTCTCCTTATCCTAGTGCAATAGCCAACGCTGTCACGTCATCGGCTGACGCAAACTGCTCACTGAGCACGCTGACGTCCATTCTTTTAATGGTTCCGCCATCACTTATTAATAACTCATCTGTCGTCGCAAGTCCAGATGTTAGAGCCGTTTGCCCTGAAATTACATTGTCGTTTATATGTTCACTTTCAACCGCGTCATCTGCAATTTTAGCCTCTGTTATGGCATCGGCTGCAATCATGGCTGTTTCTACAGCTGTATTGGCAATAGTTACTGCACCGTTTGCTGCGATCGAAACATCGCCAGACACAGCGACAGGGTTAAAGTTTGTGCCATCAGCAACCATGATATGACCTGATGTGTTTGTGCCCATGGTAATGTCGTCACCTGATACAGTTAGATCTCCAGATATTTCCACATTACCGTTGATATCTATTGTGGTAGCGTTGATTTCTATTTCTGTATCGGACACTAGATCCAGAACACCGTCAGCTGACTGATGTATGTATGTGCCAGAATCGCCAAACTGTAGTTGTCTTGAACTGTTCAATAACAGTGCTGTATCTGCAACGTGAGTTAGTGACACATCGCTATCTGCACCAAAGTTAAGAACAGCTGCATCAGACTCTAAAGTTAAATCGTCACCTACTGTAACGTCTCCAGCTGCTGCAATATCACCAAAAGCAACATTACCTGCACTACCACTAAATACTTCAGAAGAGTTACTAGCATCTGCAATAAATGTAAACTTGCTTGTGCTATCATCAAAACCAAAGAAACCAATCTTAGCCGCTGAACCATTGTGATATCTAAATTCAATACCTCTATCTTTGTTATCATCAGATCCAGGAGCTGTATCACCACCCAGTGTAAAGATAGGGTCATCTATGGTAACAGTCGTGCTGTTGACCGTTGTCGTTGTACCATTGACTGTAAGATCACCACCAACGACCACTGCGCCATTGAATGTTGCCTTACCAGCGAGAGCCATATCAATATCAAGAGCTGTGATAGCAGACGATCCGTCTGTTCCTTTGATTGCAAAGTTTTTATCAGCGACACTTACTGTTAACTCAACGTCACTAGAATTGTTTGCAATATCTAAAATAGATGTGCCATCGTCTTTAAATGTTATATTGGCGCCGCCTGCATCTAAAATAATATCCGCTGTAGCATCTAAAGTGATGTTAGCTCCAGAATCTATTTCCGCAATAACAGGAGTTGTTAATGTTTTATTTGTAAGTGTATCTGTAGTGTCTCTACCAACAAGTGTGTCTGCTGATGCAGGAAGAACAACTGTTACGTTTCCAGAATAAGCAGAGTGTGGCGCCGCTTGTAATTGTGTGTAGTGAGCGTTAGATGACTCACAATAAAATCTAATATAAGACTCAGCACCACTGTTTTTAATAGAGATGGCACCAGACTGCATATCAATACCATTAGAACCGTCCACTCGAACGACACCTGTGCCGTTAGGTGTTAATGTAATATTACCGTTTGATACGGAGACAATGTCCTCACCGTTTACATCCAGTGATCCACCAAGTTGTGGAGTTGTGTCTTCAACAACGTTTGATAATGATGCACCAGATGCAGCAAGGCCAGATACAATTGTACTTCTTGTGATTTTTTTAAGTCCACCACCTGATGTGTCAACAGCTAAAAATACATCATCGTTTGCAACTGTTGATATTTCAGACAACGATCCAACAGCCACTGGATTAAAGTTTGTGCCGTCTGCAATAAGTAAGTGACCAGCTGTATTGGTTCCCATCGTTAAATCGTCACCTGAGATTGTAAGATCCCCTGCAATTGTAACATCTGCACCACTAAACGTTAGCGCAGTGGTTGTCCCTGATTTAATTATTAAATTACCAGAAGTGTTGGTTGCGCTACCAAAAGTTGTCCCGCCATCTTTAAAGAAAACATCACCACCGTCCGCATCAAGTATAATATCACCCGGAGCGTCCAGTGTGACATCCGTGGTGCCATTGGATACAATGTCAAGAGTTGTTGTGCCTCCATCTTTTACGGTAACGTTGGCACCATCTGCATCTAAAATAATATCGCCCGCAACATCAAGAGTTAAATCTCCTGATGACAGGTCAATCTCTGTGCCATCAATTGTGATGTTATCTACAACAACGCCACTGTTTGCTGTGACAGACGTAGCTGCAAATGTTCCGTTGAGCGTTAGCCCTGTATCGGCAGCATGAGTCAATGTAATTTCGTTATCTGCTCCAAAACCAAGAACAGCACTATCACTGTCTAATTTTAAATCATTACTGACTGTGACTGCTGTCGACGCATTAAGATCAATGGTGGCCTCACCATCTATACGTAATACACCGTTAGAGCTTTGTTGTACAAAGCTTGCAGCATCACCAAATGTTAATTTGTTTGTAGAGTTTAGTGTAAGCCCTGTGCCGTCTGTGTGAGTTAAAGTGGTGTCAGAGTCTGCACCAAACTTTAATACAGCAGAGTCTGATCCAAGTATAAGATCATCTGGTAGTGTGACATCAGCATTGTTGTCTTCAAACACAGCTTTGCTTGCTGGTTGTGTACAAAATACATCTTTTGTTCCTGCGCTAAAAGTTACTGCACTGTTGCTGTTAGAGCTTGATAAGACAGTTGTTCTTGAAAGTGTGTCTGTTGATGCATCAGTAACTGTGCCAATACCTATCTCAAACTCTGCTGATGTTCTGTGAACGATTGCATAATAAGTTACGTTGCCATCACCGATACCAGATACAAAAGTTCTAAAACCAGATACAGCCCCATCTAAATTAAGGGTGCCTGTCCCTGTGGTCGTTGTTGTTTCTCTTACTCTGTCTGCTACTGCAAATGCCATAATTACACCGTAAAGCTGTTTGTTCTTCTAAGAGCTAATTCTTTGTTCACCGTTGCCACTGCTTCCTGATATCGTTTTTCATACAATTGAAGCATTTGAGGGTTTTTATCATAAACCGCAGCTTCTATCAATGAACCATATAACAAAGCATCGTATGCATTGTCTGTTAACCAGTTTGTTGTATTGCTTCCTGATAGTGAACTAAATCTTGTTCTGTAGTTTATCTCAACCGTAAGTGCAGCGTCAGGAGTTGGAGCGATAATATAAAAATCATTATCCCAATCTGCATAATATTTTGGAGTGCTAGTGCTTGTCCGTGTGGGCCAGTATTCGTTTATGTATCCAACATCTCTGTATTCCAATGCTGTCCTAGCCGAGGCTGAGGACAGCACCTGAAAGGAAATGATCGTGATTAGATCAGTTGGCTTCGTCACAAAGGCATCGCCGATAGTTAACGTAGCATTTTGATGTTTGTACAATTCGGGAACATTGTCAAGTTCTCTTCCTAGTCTGCGTTCTGCTGTGTCAATAAACTGAGGACTTTCCGATGCAAAATCAGAACTATTGTTTTCTGTTAAATCTATTAAATCTTGTTTTAATTGATTAAATGAAGTCATGATACAGTCACTGTTCCTAATTCAAAGTTTGCTGTTAAATCTTTAGCAACAGTAGAGGGTTGCGTTCCTCCCGTTGCAGTTGATGTAAAAATAGTGTCGGCGCCTCTGCCGATAAAAACTCTAATAACGTGTTGTTCTTGTGGCCTTGCATTTTCTAATGCTTGAGCATCGGCCGCAACAGGACTTGGTTCAAGCTGTGGATGTTTTCTTTCAAACTCAGACTTGTGCACTAGCGAGCCGTTCCATTCTTTTACCATTTCTTTATATGGAAAAGCTACACCGCTTCTGTCAGATATTGCCTGTGAATATTTACCTCTTGCTCTTGCCATACTAATTTAATAATGGGTTGTCTTGCTCTGCTTTTAGCTCTTCTATTTTTGCATCAAGAAACTTGATAGCTGCATCGTTAATTTTTACATCAGCTTTAATTTCTTCTAGTTCTTTGATAATACCTGATAAATCTACAGTTTCATTCACCACAAACTCTTTGTTTTCTAATTGTGCAATACGATTATTGAACTCACCCCACGCCATGAAGCCACCACCAATGGCGCCAATGACACCAAGTAGTGCAGCATACGACGATAATTTACTGAACATTTCTTGCATTTAATAACTCCATAAGGTTTCTATAGGCATCACTGGTCTTTTTCTTGGCGTTTTGCACCTTAATTTGATGCTGTACGACAGGGTCTGTGCCCGCGATGCTCACTTGCCTAGCATATATTGTTTTGTCGTAGCTTTCAAGACTAGCTTGCATAAAGAAAGCAGGGTCTCCGCTGGGCAACTGACGACTATCAAACAGAGCAGCGTTGGTATCAAAATAGCTAGAAATGTCTGCTTGCGTGGCTGTCATCTCACGAGACACAACTTCGTTAATTACATCGAGTGTGACACTGACTCTTTGCATTTCGTTCTTTATCTTGCTTTGTATGGCCTTTTCTATGGCTGCAACCTTTATATCTAAATCAACTTCCACATCTGAGCTAGGTTGTTCTTGAGCTGGCTCCTGGATTGCTTCTTCTTGTTGGGCAATCTCTGCTGTCGGTGCTGGTTCGTCTGCAACAACTTCTTCGCTGCTGGGTTGCTCTGCAATTTCTTCATTTACTATTTCCTCTTCAATTGGTTCTTCTTTTACTTCTTCCATCGCAGGTTTTTCTTCGATGGGCTCAGGTTCTGTTTCCATAACAACTTCTTCAAAGACCTCTTCGATAAACTCTTCTTGCATCTCCTCTGTAAATTCTTCTGTAAACATATCCTCCATAACTATATCTTCCATATACACCTCCTCCATCGGAGGCAGTTCTTCAAATAATTCTACATTAGAATCATTCCAATCTAAATCTTCAACCATAACAACATCGACTGGAATAAACTCCTCCATGATAGGCTCTTCGAAATAGTCATCTTCAAAAAAAAATTCATCCATCGCAACTATGTCAAACTCTTCTACGACCTCTATCTCTTCAAAGACAGGATTGAATGTGTATTCAATTTCTGGTGGTGGTGCAAGAAATATATCTTCTGGTATTGTAAACTCCATCAACTCAAACTGCTCTAGTTGTTCCTGCACGTCTTCTATCTCGTCTTGACCAGGACAGGTTGGTGGGTTCTTTTGCCAACAATAAACCACACTAGTGGACGTGGTGGTTGATAATGTGTTGTAATCAACAGTGACTACAGGATCACGTACGTCAACACCTGCATGCCCTCCGTTGTAATTTTTGTTGCCTTGTATATCAAAACTAAATCTTACAGTAAGTGTGCCGTGCTGGTTTTGTGCATCTGGTGCAAGTGTAAGCTGATTAGAATATGGATTGGTTTGATAGTTATGATTTGTTGTGTCATAAAATGTTGTGCTTTGTGTTGTTGTATCAACACCGTTGGTTGCAGTTTGTGTAAGTGTGACTGTTGACTCGACAGGGTTCCACCATCGTATCTGTGCACCAAAGGTAGATGTAAAACCAAGTTGTAATTCTTCTAACGACAAATGATCGTCAGAGTCTATTGTTGTTTCTGCATACTTGCCGTCCTTGCCGGTCAACCAAGTTGACTCGTTGATGTCAGAGCTATCAGGAAACATTGTGCCTACCCAGCTGCCGTCGTCAAAGTCTTGTGAAACTAAGTTGCCTGTGCTTGCAGGATTGCCAGACGTGATAGTTGTAATAGTTGTAGTGTCACCAACATTGGGTGTATCTTCAAGAATTACGTCTGTGCTATTCGCTGCCGAGCTTAACAGGATTGTCGTTGCCGTCAGTAATATAAGCTTCCTTCTCATCTAGTCCCTCCAAAATTTTATTGTCAACCTTTTCCATGTAACGCAGAGCTTTTGTATACTCTTCGTAATCTGGTCTTTGTTGGTCGTACTTGTTCCATTCTTCTAGTGCTTGATCACCAATTTTACCGTTAAATGGACACGGGGTTCCAGCATGAGCCATGGCTGAGAATACTCTGCTATCTTGACAAAGTATAGATACAGCTGCAACTTTCATGTTAAAATCAAATAATAATTTAGATAGTTTCATTCTTTCACAATTCATATCACGCTTTGTGATACCAATGCTGCCACCTATCAGCGGCTTTTGTATTCCGAGTCCTACACCAACAGTGCAAAGATCTTGTGACATCGCAGATATACCTGGCGCTGATGCTGACGGCACAGTTCTGGTGTCGCCTGTGTAGCTGTTGTTATTGTTTGTTGTAGAATTGTTTGTAGTTGTAGATGATGACGAACCCGATTGATAATTTGTTGTTGCCTCACTGTGGTAGCCACCTGTGATTGCAGTGTTTGTAGCTGACGATCCTGTTGTGGATTGTGTGTTAGTTGTGGCTCCAGCTCCTGTCACGTCTGCTATCGCTGAATCCATCATAGTGCTTAAACCCCAAAGAAAAATGGTTGTTATCACAACAGCTATTGAAACATTTTTTAACATTTCCATCTTTTCCTTGCTTGCCTTAATCTAGAGTTAGGATTTCTTGCAGCTTTTGGAAACTTTTTCATTTGTCCTGCACTACGTGCACAAAATGATTTACGCCTCTTTGCAGCTTTACTACCAGCTTTTACTTTTCCTGTCACTGCTGTTTTTAATTTACTTCCAGGATTTGCTCTTCTGTATGCAGCCACACCTGCACGTGTCATGCCTGCGCCTTTTTTTGTAGGCCTAAAATTTTTTTTATTTCTAGCCGGCATTTTATCTCTTTTTCTTGCCACTACGTTCTCCTAATAATACTTTGAATTTTTGCACACGATTACGTGCGTTGCGCTCAGACCTAGCGTTCTTTTTGTCTAATGCAGTTTTAACATCTCTACGAGCTTTCATCAACCCTTTTACAAGCTTGCGCTTGCGAGGAGAGTCTTTCAACGGAGATTTCTTATACTTTTTTCCTTTTACGATTATGTGTTTTGCGGATGGCATCTTTACCTCGTTTAAATATGCTGGCTACCTGTGTTTTGCCCATAACTTTGGCACGTTGTTCGCCAACTGTTAAGATTTGTATTTTGCGCGCAAACGGTTTAGATACCTTTTTGACCTTCGCCACAGTCTTCCTGGCATCTTGCGGAGTCGCGAACGCAATACGTACAGTGTCCTTCGGATTTTCATCTGTGTATAGTCTCCTTCCTGATCCCTTTGGTTTTTTACCTGTGCCTACTTTTGGGTCTCTTCTTTTCTTTCTCCCAGTAGAAATTTGTTTTCTCATCTGAGATCTGTTGATTACCATTAGATAATGCCAAGTGTTTTATAATATTTTTTAAGAGACGGATTACCCACTCTTTTGTATTCACCTCTACCTAAAGGTAAATTTAAATCAATAAAACTGCCTATGTACCCGCCGTCAGCCATTTTTTTTCTAGTAAAAGTTTTTACATTAGTTGGTTTACCACCAACGCCTTGTGCCTTAGATCTTTTACGAGAAACCGCAGAACGTCTTTGACCTTCTGTCATTCTGTTGGCTTTAGCTCTTGGAACACACTTAGGATATTTTCTTTTGGCGTCCCTTTTTTGCTTTGAACGTCCACATTTTGCAAAGCCTCCGCCTTTTTTCTTGGAACCAATATCAACCCAATCTTGTTTAAACCATTTGTCTAGTCCTTTGTGCCCAGACATGTTACGCGAACTTCGTTACTTTTTTTCTATCTGGCATTATCGCGCCACAACCTCTTGCAACACGCCCACCATTTTTTAAACCTTGCGCTTTTAATCTTTTTGTAGCCGCAACTAAACCACCTTTAGCTTTGCTACCACGAAAATCTTTTCTTTTTACACCAGAAGGGTCTTTAATTTTACCGGCGCATACTTTAGACGCATACGCGTTTGCGTATGCGCTTGGGTAAACTTTAAATTTTCTTTTGGCTGCTGCTTTTCCTCTAGGGCAAAGTTTAGTCATTACTTAGCTCTTCCGCCTCGCTTCATTCTTTTTTTCATCATGCCGCCGCCACGTTTCATAACGCGTTTTTTCATCATGCCGCCGCCCATAGCTTTTACTCTTTTCTTTTTAGCCATACCGCCACCACGTTTCATAACGCGTTTTTTCATCATGCCACCACCACGTTTCATAACACGCTTCTTTTTGTTCATAGTGTCTCCTTTTTTAATTACACCTCTTCCTATAAGAATATCTTTCATAGTTGTTTTACCATCACCGGACAAATCTGGAAAGCCGCCTTTCTTCATACCTTTCCTTGCTGTTTGCTTTGCTCTAGCAAAGTTTGCTGCGGTAGGAGCACCTTTCGCTCCTTTCTTTTTCATTTTACCCCCACGTTTTCTTTTAGCGTGGATGTTAGCGTATAGACCGGGACGTGCCATTTCGATATCTCCTATAAGATTGTCGTTTTTTTACTGTGCCCTCATAATAATCTGAAGGCCAGTGATCATAATATCCAGTTTTGCGTAAATTGTCACTAGCTTTTTCTAGTTCGTCAAAATTTTGTATGAGAACCATCATGAACTCATTGTCTGGCTCCCAATTGTCCGTGTCTAAAAACTCTACCTCTTCCTCCTCGTCTTCATCGTGTGGGTGCGAGCACATTAAATATATGTCTTGAGGAACAAAAACAACGTTGTACGCGTGAATTATAGAGGCCAGTTCTTCTGGCCCCATTCGAATGTCACTGCAACCAACTATAACTATTTGTATGTCAGGGTCTCTGACTATTTCTATGCCTTTGACTATTTGATCAATAAAACTGTCATGATTGTGAACTTCTAGTATTCGATATTTTTTTTGCAACCTAGCCATGCGAGCATAGGGGCAAACAGGGACATCACCTAGATGTTCATTTTTTGGTTCTAGATATTTCTCAGACCATTCGAGAATATCATCTGATATAGTGTTCATACCTCATCTAATTGCACGTACCTGTTCTCACAAAAAAATGCAAATGTCTTTAATTCTTTATCTTCTTTATATCTGTGCATCTCAAGCAAAGTGTCAACCATCTCTACCTTATTGTCCCACGTATACTCTATACACTCGTATTTAGTATCAAACGATCTTATCGTATAATCAGTCAGCACAGGTTGTGGCACATCATGGTACACCAACATGGCTGAGATTATCCAAATCATTTTTTCTTAAAAATATCTACGCCCTTCAAACCGTATATGGACGCCACGACCCCGACAAAAAGCGTCTGGTACCAGAAAGGGAGATTATTAAACTGCTCAAAGAACATGTGCAGTTTTTGTTGTATGTCTGGATCTTCACTAAACACGCTCCATATCAATAAAATCACTGGGGCACTTACGAGGATCAAAACGAACTCGTCTTTCCATCCCTTGTCGTTTGATTGCCTCACAGCTGCTTGATACTCAATTTCGCCACTTGCCATTTTCTGTGCATGCAACATTGCAGCATCTGACTCGAGCATTTTGCGCTGCTGTCTATTTTTCATTATGTGTGTGCCAGCGCCGATTGCTAGTTTAACAACATCTAATATCATAAATTGTCTGCCTTCCATTGTTGCACATCAAACGATGGGCACTCTTTTTCACTTATTTCATTGTGTCCTATGATCTTTGCCTCAGGATACATTTCACATAGTTTTTTAATTTCCATAATCAACGCTACCCATTGGTGAGGAGTAAAATTATTTTCAGCAGAATTATCTTCAGCCATTCCACCCACCATACACACACCAACACTCTTAGAATTATATCCCGCTGCGTGTGCGCCAGAATCCCTAATATCACGACCATCTTGTACTTCTCCGTTTCTCTTTATAACTTTATGATAACCTATGTCACGCCAACCTCTTTCGTTCACATGCCAATCTTTAATAGTATCCGCACCAATATCCATGCTCGGCTTAGTAGCCGAGCAGTGGATGACAATATAATCTGTGCTCGCTCTTGGTTCCATTATGCTATCAGTGCGATAATTATGATTACAACAACTGCTGCAATAGCAATTTTTTTCTTTTTGTCTAATGCCATTACCCAGTTTTTTACTGCGTTTAGTTTATCCATATAGCCTCCTGACTAATAGTTGTTAAAGTAAGAACGACCGGGCACAGCACTAAAACCTGCTCTGTCCCTGTCCTCTTGACGCGCTCTCTCAAACTCCTCATCATAAACTGCTTTTAAAAGAGGAACTTTCTCGGGCGCTTTTTTCATCGCCAGATAATAGGCCATTCCAGCAGTTAGACAAGGCAAAAATCTAAAAGGCACGTTTGCGTTATTAGATGGTGCATCTATATCATCTAATCTCTTTAAAAAATAATACCTTACAGTGTATGTCGATAAATCAGGTGTTGGGTATAGAAACAAGGTTGGTGTCGTTGTTCTTTCAAAATAAAACTGTGAAGGTTTTCCCTCTGATGATTTGTTGGGCAACATATGATAATCTGCCCTACTAATTCTTGTCAACGTTGTGTCAGTGCTGTTTGAATCACGTAAAGAAACTTCTAACACGTCTATGATATTAGTGTCTAAATCATAATCGTTATCACTGGCTGTCGTTGATTGAGTTCCAAGAGATACAGTCCATAAATTTAGTCCTCTATTGGCCCACTCTGACATGAGCAAATTCATGCTGCGCACGGCTGTGCGTAAATCTTTACCGCTTATTTCTTGTAGGCCACATCTTTCATAGGCCTCTTGAATAACTTCAGCAGCTTCCAGATTAAAGTCTGTAGATCCCGATACAGCCATGTGCTACCTCTTAATAGTTTTTGATAAACTCTGCTATGCAGGTAAAGCTGTTTCCAGAATCAGCCGCTGCTGCCACAACGAAGTTTACGTCATTTTCGTTAGAGTTAGAACTAGTGTTTGCTGGTATGCCACCAAACTCTCTAAAGTCCCAATAACCAGAGTCAATTAAAGTTATGATTGGAATGTCTCCATCCGAATCTTCATAATCTAAACGAGCAAAAGCGTCGCCACCATCACCGTTTGCACACGACCACCATACTCTCTGTAAAGATAAAGTGCTAACAGAGTTACCACGTTCGTCTTTTGCAAGGGCCGATACATCACCAAATACAGTTGTGCCACCTGTTCCATCAGATTGTACAACTATCTTGATTGTAACTCGTTTGTCGTTTTGTTGTAGGATTGTTGGTCCTGTTACTGTGTCTGCCATGTTCCCTCCTTAATCAAGAACGTGTGGGCCCGAAGGCCCACATTAATTATTATTGGTCTGCGAATGCAGGCACGTCTGCGCCTTCTGCGTAACCCCAAATGTAGTAATTGGTGCTATCTTTAGCAACAATATTAATCTCAAACAAACCACTGTCTGTAAGAGTTAAACTTGAGTTAGAGTTTCCGTCAGCGTAAACAGATACGTTATCTGCATTAGAGTCTAAGTGTACGATACCACCTAGGAAGAAATTACTATTTCCTGGTGTTACAATAATTAGATTCTCTGTTTCTTCTGCAGCGCCAGCGTAAATAAACTTGTAAGTTTGTCCAGCAACTGGTGCAGGTAGAGTAATAGTTCTATTAGCGCCGATTGCAGGAACCGCAAGAACTCTTCCACTGTGTGTCGCAGCATCAAGAGTTTTGTTTTCATCTCCTAATGCAACAGGTGCATCACCCATTGTAATGATTTCAGTAATCGCTCCAGTAGAGGAGTTTTTACTAACAGTTTTAACTGTGCTTTCAGATCTCAACGGACCTGAAAAAGTTGAACTAGCCATATGTGTCTCCGTTTCTGT
>Ga0209348_1000350_pt1 | contig 25261 bp, 39 predicted proteins | sample ETNvirenome_2_30_FD_184065 | JGI IMG/M metagenome (GOLD analysis project Ga0209348, IMG submission 184065) | Marine viral communities from the Pacific Ocean - ETNP_2_30 (SPAdes) (version 2) | ecosystem: Environmental > Aquatic > Marine > Oceanic | place: Pacific Ocean | collected 2013-06-22
AAATGCACCATTGCGGTGACCCACTGTGGTGATTTGATTGCGGCCAGCCTCCGATACTGTGCTTGCTGGACCACCTTAAAAACATAACAACCTTTTAGAGCGTAGCAGTCATAACATACTGAGCCCGGGACCGCTTGGAGCTTGCCGCCTGTCTTGCATTCTTTAGCAGGTAAACCTATCGACCATCCAGGCATCTTGCTAGGCTTGCTTAGACTGCCGCCTATTATTTTTAATGCTTCTTTGGTTTGCATATATCCTTTATAATCCTATATTGTTGTCTTGTCAAGCTTGCCGCTTGACGCTTGCAGCTTGCCGCTTCTTTCTTGTAGCCATTGGCCACGAGCCAGCGCCAGTGATTTATTAAAATCACTGGGCTCTCAATCCTTCTACTCATTTAATTTTTTCATTCTTTCCATGTCCTGTTTCACCAGCCGCAGGATCTCTTCTAGAGCGTCTGCTATTCTTTTTAAATTATCATTGTCCATCTTTCCTCCTTTATAATCCTATACTAACACAGTCCGGACCAGCTGTCAAGCTTGCTGCTTGAAGCTTGCGGGCTTTGGGTTGTTCTAGTTCAGCCAAAGCCCTAACCAGTGCAGGTCCCAGGGTCCGATTTTCTACACTGATCCCAGGTCCTATCACTTCCGGCCTTCTAGAATATCCGTGCTTTAATAGGACCAGGGATCAGTTCTAGTTGTGAAAGATAAGGGTGACAGCCCTTTAAACACACAACCAGAAGTTGTCCCAACAAATTAGAAACGAGTTAGAGATAAAACTTAACTAATTTGATAAATTATATATAATCCTTGACAATCCTAATGTCAAGTGATAATTTTAAATTATGCAAAATAAAACAGAAAGAGGTAGCATGACTAAAGAAAAAAGAATAACACTTAACTCTGAAAAGAGAAAAGTGATTGCAGATCAATTTCAATCTTTTTACGAAGATAAAGTAAAAGATAAATTGATACAAGCAAAAGAACAATACGACTTAATGAGAGAAAAAGCAAAAGTTGCGATTGAAAAAGTTGTAAGGTTTCATCAACCACAGGAAGATGTTGATACAATAAGATCAATGATCAAAAAATACAATAGTGCAGGTGGCGAATTGTATGAAGATAATTGTTTTTATGTTCAACACCCAATTACTAAAGTTGATGATCAGGGCAAAGAGTATATCTCGCAAGATGAAGTCCACGTTAGATTTGACATGGGTAGAAACTTTGCAAGAGCATATTATCGAGATGAATTAAAATCAAAAGGTTTAAATCCTGATTTTAAATTGTCTATTGATAATGACTACTCAAAAAGAAATCCAAAGTATTACAATGATGAGAGTGCAGTTAATACTTATTTGGGTTTTAGTAATTCATCTAACGAAGATCAATCTATACAAAAACCAGTTGATAAGTGGAAAAATGATTTTCAGCTTTGGACTATTGGAACATCTTATTGTCATTCAAGACAATTTAAAGTTGATGAAAATACATTAAACTTTTTTAAGATGTATAGATCAAGTGCCGACAATGTAATTAAAGAACATGAACAAATGTATTCTTATGTTGAGGGCAAAATGAAAACTTTAAGATTAGGTTTAAAATCTTACAGGTACTTTGACCAAGCAAAAGCACTTGCAGATAAAGTTGGAGTTGTTTTAAATGAAACAATGTTGAATGAAAGTTCTAGTTTAGCTTTATCAATTTATAGTCCAGAAAATTTGGCTAGTCTTTTGGAAGATAAAGAGGTCTTAACTAGAGATCAAAAGATCGCTATTGCAAGACAACAAATGCAACAAAATAGTTTAAATTAACTATTGACAATAATGGGACTATCCTATAGGGTAGTCCCAGAAAGAGAGAAAGAAATATGACTAAAACATTTTACATAACTTATTATGCAAACAAGCATAAGAAACACATAACAAGACGTGGCAAACATGATGAGAAGTCCAGATTTGGAGTTTCTAAAAATGGAGTTGCTTATTATGTTTACTATGACCTAGACGCACATGGTTATAGAACAGCAAACACAACATGGAAAGTGAGGCACTAATGATTGATTGGAATATAGTTTTATATATTGGATTAGTTTTAATTGTTTTTGGTTTCGGACTTTGGTTATTCTCTGAGATGAAAATTAGAGAGATTGACAGAAAAATGGCTGAGAACCAAAGGTTCATTGACGCAATATTGAGGGCAAAGAAATGAGCGACTATCGTTGGTGTCATGGTCCAAAGTGCCATACAAATAAAACACAGGATAGAATAAGAGGTGTCAAAGGTTCAAAGGTTTTGAGGACCAGAAAGATTCCTCAAACTCATTGGAATTCAAATACTCAATGGAGTCATTTTTGTAGTAATGGTTGTTGGAATGATTTTGCGTTTACACATTGGGAAGAATTTATCAGACTACACCCAAGGACCGAGGCTTTAGAAACTCCGATTGAGGTAACGAAAGAAACTTATGATAGTCCATATTGGGGCAAACAAACCAGAACAGAAATAAAAAAAGTTGACAATGCTTGACTTATCCCATATGATCCTAGGTATGACGAAAGATATAAACACAAAAGCATCTGAGTTTAAAATCATTGAAGATAAAAAAGATGAGCCAAAATACAAAGAGGTTTCAAAATTTGTAGGTGGCATGGTTGAGTGTATTACTTTTCCAAATGGTGATCTTTTATTAATAAATGAAGAGGGCAAGTTAATTAACTTACCTTTAAACCCAGAGGCAACTGCATTGTGGCGTGCAACATTTGACAATGATAATTATATTACAGGTCGTAAAGACTTTGTTGTTGGCCCTGCAATCTTGATCAAGAAAGCTGCACTAAAATACTGGGCAGCATAACTCTCTCAGCCAGGCGCTAACGCGCCTGGCATAGTGGTCCCAGAGCCATTACAATTTTCCAGATCTTTTTATATATAAAATTAGTTACGTAAAAAAGGGGTCCCTGTATGTGGGGTTATATGCTAGGTTTTTTAAATAAATATGCTATAAATACTTTATGGGACTCCTATGAACCTAGACAAAGAAAAATTAAAAAATTTAGATAAGTTGCCGCCTGACATAAAGAGACAGTTTGCTCTCTATATGAATCAATGGAAAGAAAAGAAAAAGGAGTCTCAGATAGCAACTAATTTTATGGATTTTGTAAAACATGTTTGGCCCGATTTTATTGAAGGGTCCCATCATAAGATTGTAGCAGATAAATTTAATAAATTAGCTAGTGGTAAGATTAAGAGATTAATTATTAATATGCCTCCTAGACATACAAAGTCTGAGTTTGCTAGTTTCCTGTTGCCTGCTTGGATGGTTGGAAAAAACCCGAAGCTAAAGATAATTCAATCTACTAACACAACAGAACTATCAGTAAGGTTTGGTCGTAAAGCAAAACAACTTATGGACTCTATAGAATACAAACAAGTATTTAAAACAAGACTTAGAGAAGATAGTCAAGCTGCTGGTAAATGGGAAACAGAACAGGGCGGTGAGTATTATGCTGCCGGTGTTGGATCAGCTATCACTGGAAGGGGTGCCGATCTATTAATTATTGATGACCCGCATACTGAACAAGATGCAATGAATGCACAAGCATTGGAAAGAACTTTTGAATGGTATACATCAGGACCACGTCAACGTCTTCAGCCCGGTGGATCTATTGTATTGGTTATGACACGATGGAATGAAAAAGATTTAACAGGGCGTCTTATCAAAATGCAACAGGAACCAAAGGCAGACAAATGGGAGGTAATAGAGTTCCCTGCGATTATGCCATCAGGTAAACCCCTGTGGCCTGAATACTGGAAAAAAGAAGATTTAGAATCAGTTAAGGCTTCTATTCCAATGTCAAAATGGAATTCACAATATATGCAGAATCCAACTGCAGAAGAGGGATCTTTAATTAAACGTGAATGGTGGCAAGACTGGGAAGATGATATACCACCTATTGAACACGTCATACAATCTTACGATACAGCTTTTATGAAAAAAACTTCAGCAGACTATAGTGCTATTACTACTTGGGGTGTGTTTACTCCAAACGAAGATTCAGGTCATCATTTAATATTACTAGATGCTATGAAAGGGCGTTATGAGTTTCCTGAGCTAAGGCGTATTGCAATGGAACAATATGGTTATTGGAATCCTGAAACTGTTATAATCGAGAGTAAGGCATCAGGGCTCCCACTAACTTATGAGTTGCGTAAAATGGGGATACCTGTTATAAATTTCTCACCTAGTAAAGGCAACGATAAGCACACTAGGGTTAACGCAGTTTCTCCGCTGTTTGAATCGGGGAGAATATGGGCGCCCAAAAATATGGAGTTTGCGCAGGAAGTGATAGAGGAATGTGCTGCTTTTCCTTTCGGAGATCACGATGACTTGGTAGATTCTATGACACAAGCAGTTATGAGATTTAGGCAAGGTGGCTTTGTAGAACACCCCGAAGACTACAAGGATGAACCTTTACCAAAACCTAAAAGGACATATTACTGATGGGAAAATTTGGAATAGAATTATTAAAAAAAGTTTTTGGCTCAAAATTTGTACAAAAGATTCTTGGTACAAGAACCAATGTCGAAAAACTTCCGATTAAAAACGATCCGCGAAAAATTATGTATGATGCAACTAAACTTGCAGATGACACTGCAGCTTTAATGTTGGCTAAAGAAAAATTAAAAGAGATAGCTCCATATATTGCTCGAATGAATGACTCCGAAGCAAAAATGTATGAGACTAATTTAAAAGCTGTATTAATGGCAGAGAACAAATTAGAGGGTATTGAACAAGTAGCTAAAGGAGAGGTTGTTGATATTAAAACCGGTGCAAAGATGGATGACAAAGGAATTATGACTCTTAAAGAAAGCGCTGGACAAGAAGAACCACCAGGAACTTTGATGGGAAATTTAGAAACAAAAATAAATCAACTTAGAGCAGAAAACAAAACTTTAGATGATATGATGAGTGAAGATCCAATTAAATCTTTTGAAGAGTTTGTATTGAAAAATCCAAAAAGACCCGGAGGTCCTTTAGATCCTGTCGTAGGGGTTACAAGAACAATCGCTAGAAAAATACTAGATAAAAATAATATTAAAATTGATAGAAGAGAAGATCCAATAGATATATTCATGGATAATTTTGGAATTGAAATGGCAACAGACATTAAAGCTTTTGCAGATGATTTAGTTGAATCCGAACAAATGGGACGTAATTTAAAACCATTAGATGAATTAATGCAACAAGAAGGTTTATTTGATCTTAAACCAGGTAAAGATCGTTCACAAGGATTGACTGATGATGATGTGAAAAAAATATTAGAAGATGATACTACTCCCCCAAGAGATGACAAAGCAGATGGTGGCTTATCTTATTTAATGGGGATGTAATGAAGATAGGTGAATATGAACAGATGATGTCCTATCTAACGCGTCCTGCGTTTGAAGATGGAACACCGTTACCAAAAAAGAAACCATACACAATAGAAAATTTTAAAAGCAAAGTAGATTTATATTTACAAGGAATGTTAGGTACATCTAACAAAGAGTATTTTAGAGACCTAATAATTGCTGAATATGACAAAGCTAAAGAAGCAGGTGTTGACACGAAAGCTGGTTTAGAGTTTATAAAAGAAAAAAGAAAGATGTATGATACTCTTATAGACGAAGGTCGAAGGCAAGGTGAGCCTGCACAACTTGGACCAGCCTATGGAGTAGAAAGAATGGATTTTAAAAGAGGAACTCCATTAGGTTTTAAACGTCCAGAAAAACTTACGTTTGATGATCTTAACAAAGACGGTGAGTTTGAAAAATTTTTTAAAGAATATTTAGAAAAAAAATCTAAAGTGCAAGTAGCTGGTAGAGCAAGAGAAACTAAACTTTGGCCTATTATGGCAGAAGCTTTAAAAACTGTTCCTGCAAATGCTTCTGTAAAAGAAAAATATAATGCTATAAAAAATTTTGATAAAAGAGATTCTGAGTATGGTTATACTAAAAGTAAAACAGATCATAAAGTAAGCAGAAGATTAACAGCTGCTATTAACGCTTCTTTTGAAGATTCTAAAAAAGGAATTAATAAAATTAATATACAACAATTAGCTGATGAAATCCCTGCTTATTCTTACAAAAGTCTTCAAGCTATTTTTGGAAATGCAAAAAGAGATGCTTCAAAAATAAAAGGTCAAGATAAAGCATCAAGAAATAAAAGAAATTTAATATTAAATGCAAAAGCTTTTGTAAAAAGATTAAAAGATTTAGGACTTGTAATTACTCAAGGAGATACTGAACAAAGAACAAGAGCTGGAACAGGAGCAGGTAAAGCATATTTATTTGAGCCATTAAGTGAAGAACTAAAAACTAAATTAAAAGAAATTAAACCTTTAAGAGCATCAGATGTTCCGTACGATGAACAAGCTTTACGAAAATTGGTTGCTGCTTATTCTAGAGCATCTGAAGACTATAAAAAATTTGGTTTTAGTAAATCTGGATATGCTTTAGATCAAGCAGCAAATGCTTTAAATGAAGCATTAATAGAACAGTTTACAACTGGTGTGCCAGAATCAAATAGAAATATTTCTGCATTTAACGATGCTATGACAGATCAAGATGTTAAAGATTTAAGAAAATTTATAAATGATAATCCAAAAATTAAAAATATACTTTCAATTCAGTTTGATCCTACAGGAAAAAATGGAACTTATTTTAAATCTAGAAATATAGATGATTTATCAGGTGGTCAAATATTAAGAGATATATTAGTCGAGAAGGATCACGTGTTCCCAATTAATCAAATAAAAGTTTTAGAAAAACCAACAAAGACTTCAATGGGTGTATTAGAGGGAGGAGCTTTATCAGAATCACCTTTTAATAAAGTTTTAACTACTAGTCATTTTAATAATTCTTTAAGAAATAAAATTCAAGGATATCTGAACTCAAAAACTTTAAATAAAGATGCTATCAAACAAATTAATAATACTTTGAATGGACTCGATATGACTATTTACCATGATGGTAAATATTATGGTGGTAGAATTAAACCTAGTATTCTAAAACAAATGAATGCATTAGGATACAATGAAATAGATATTTCTAATGATGTTGTTAAAAATATTAAAGAACAAGATTTAGCTATCAAAGATTTAAAATCTAAAAAATTTTCTGACTTATCAATTACTAAAGCTATAAAGAATTCAAGGTTTGCTTTACCTTTTGTTCTAGGAACTGGTGCATATAATTTAGGAGAAGATGTTTTAAAAGAAACAGGCTTAGTAGATAAAACTTATGAACAAGTTGCTAGTGCTGATGGTGCTCCTATTGTAGAAGAAGGATTTACAACTGGAGAAAAAGCATTTTTAGGAGGAGCTGGTGCAGCTACTGGTGCAGCCGTTTTTCCAAAAGTAAGATCAGTATACGGAAAACTTTTAAAACCTGTTCTTAAAACTTTAGCTCCTATTGGAACTCCATTGGGAGTATTAGGTGTAGAATCTTATTTGCAAGCAAAAGATAAAGAAAGTTCTATAGGTGAAAGATTAACAAATCCTTTAACGTATGCTGGTTTACCGTTAGCAACTTTAGGAGGAGAAGTAGTTAAAAACAAAACTTTGCAAACTATTTTAAACTTAGGATTACCTCAAAAAATTATAAGAATGGGAACACCAGTAGGTTTAGCTAGTATGGCTGTTTCTAGTTTAGTAGGCGCTGCAATGGATGCTCAAAAAGAATACGATGCAATGACTCCTCATCAACAACAATTGTTTAGAGAAGAACAAGAAAAATTTGCACAAGACTTTGATGACATGGAAAATTTAAAGTACGCATCTGGCGGCCGTGCTGGTTTTGCAGATGGACCTATGGATCCTAAAAGAAGAACTTTATTAAAAATATTAGGAGGTATAATGTCATTACCTGTTGTAGCAAAATATTTTCAATTAGCTGAACCTTTAGCTCCTGTTGCAAAAAAAGCATTTACAATTGTTGAAAAGTTAAAAAATACAACAACTGAAATGCCTAGTTGGTTTCCTTCTTTTATAGATAAATTTAGAAAAGAGGGAAAAGCAGAACCTATTTTTGAAACAAAAAGAGTAGATAACCCAGAACCTCCCTATGGTTATAATGTAGAAAAAACAGATAATGTTATTGGAACTACTTATACCAATGATAATGTTCCAGGTGTTAAAGTAGAAGATTATGATGGTCAAATTTCTGTTCAATGGGAAAATGAATATTCACAACCAATATCTATGGAATACACAGCTCCTAATGTAAAAGGGCCTAATATGGAAAGAGTAGATAAATATATGTATGAAGGTCCGGATATGGAAATAAAACCTAAAGGAGATTTTTCAGCTGTAGATGCTAGAGCGTATGCAACTGATCCAGATGGAGGATATGATGTAGAAGCTGAAGTTGTTGGTAAAATAGACGATATGTTTGAAGGAACTTCTCGTACGATGGAAGAGTATGCTACTGGTAAGCCAGTTAAAAAATTGTCTAGTGGAGAAGAACAGTTAATTCAAGCTGAAGTGAGAGCAGAATCAATGGCAGATGCTGCAAAGGATCTAGATGATTAAAGGTAAAAAAAGTGGACCACCACCTAAAAAAGGACCAAGCTCACAAGGCTTGAATATTAATTATAATACTGTTAAAACAGTTAAATTGGAGAAAACAAATGGCAGACATAGACAAAGCTCTACCAAACGAGCCTAGAAAAACAATTAGTGTCCCGGGGGAAGAAGAAATCCAAGAAGAACTTGAACAACAAGTAGAGGAAGAAGCTTCTGCACCAGGCCCTGTTGAAACTGTAGAAAATGAAGATGGATCAGTTGATATTAACTTTGATCCAAACGCGGCATCACCTGAAGGTGGTGACGATCATTATGCAAACTTAGCAGATTTTTTACCTGATGAAGTATTAGCATCTTTATCATCTGAGCTTAATTCTAAATACATGGATTATTCTATGTCGAGAAAAGATTGGGAAAAATCTTATACACAAGGTTTAGATTTATTAGGATTTAAATATGATAATAGAACAGAACCGTTTCAAGGAGCTTCAGGTGCAACACACCCAGTGTTAGCAGAAGCAGTAACACAATTTCAAGCTTTAGCTTACAAAGAATTATTACCAGCAGATGGACCGGTAAGAACACAAATTTTAGGAATACAAACTCCAGAAAAAGTTCAACAAGCAACTCGAGTAAAAGATTTCATGAATTATCAAATCATGGATAAAATGAAAGAGTATGAACCAGAGTTTGATTCTATGTTATTCCATTTACCTCTGTCAGGATCAACTTTTAAAAAAGTTTATTATGACGAAGTGGAAGGTCGAGCTGTATCAAAGTTCGTACCTGCAGATGATCTGATTGTCCCGTACACAGCTACCTCATTAGATGATGCGGAGGCAGTCATTCATCGAATAAAAATTTCAGAGAATGATTTAAGAAAACAACAAGTTGCTGGTTTCTATAGAGATATAGAACTTGGTAAACCTCAAGATAAAGAATCAGATGTTGATAAAAAAGAAAGAGAGTTAGAAGGAGTTAGAAAAACAAAAGATGAAGATGTCTATACTCTTTTAGAATGTCACGTTAATTTAGATTTAGAAGGATTTGAGGACACAGATCAAGCTGGAGAACCTTCAGGAATTAAACTTCCATACATAGTAACATTAGAAGAAGGATCTAGAGAAATATTGTCAATCAAAAGAAATTATGAAATTGGTGATCCAAAGAAAAACAAAGTTCAATATTTTGTTCATTTTAAATTTTTACCAGGTTTAGGTTTCTATGGTTTCGGTCTAATCCACATGATAGGTGGACTGTCTAGAACAGCGACCGCAGCTTTAAGACAGTTGTTGGACGCTGGAACTTTGTCCAACCTGCCAGCTGGATTCAAGATGCGTGGTATTAGAATTAGAGACGACGCACAATCTATTCAACCAGGAGAGTTTAGAGATGTTGATGCTCCTGGTGGTAATCTAAGAGATTCATTTATGATGCTTCCTTTCAAAGAACCATCAGCAACATTATTACAATTAATGGGTGTTGTGGTTAATGCTGGTCAAAGATTTGCATCAATTGCTGATCTACAAGTTGGAGATGGTAATCAACAAGCAGCTGTTGGAACAACCGTTGCTCTTCTTGAAAGAGGATCAAGAACTATGTCAGCAATACACAAAAGAATTTATTCAGCCCTTAAAAACGAATTTCAATTAATGGCTAGAGTATTCAAGTTATATCTACCAGCGGAATATCCGTACGACGTAGTTGGGGGTCAAAGAATGATTAAACAACAAGACTTTGATGATCGGGTAGATATCTTGCCAGTTGCTGACCCTAACATCTTTTCACAGACTCAGCGTATTTCCCTCGCGCAAACAGAGTTGCAGCTGGCAACATCAAATCCACAAATGCATAATCTATATCAAGCGTATAGAAATATGTATGAAGCTTTAGGTGTAAAAAATATTGATTCAGTATTGGTAAAACCAATGCAACCATCACCAAAAGATCCTGCTTTAGAACATATCGATGCATTAGCGGGTAGACCATTTCAAGCTTTTCCAGGTCAAGACCATAGAGCTCACATGACAGCTCACTTAAATTTTATGGCAACGAACATGGCTAGAAATAATCCAATGGTAATGGCTAGTTTAGAAAAAAATATTTTTGAACACATTAGTTTAATGGCTCAAGAGCAGATAGAATTGGAGTTTAGACAAGAATTATCTCAATTACAGCAGTTAGTACAACTTGCACAAGCTAATCCACAGATGCAACAACAAGCAAAACAGCTAAGTCAACAGATAGAAGCTAGAAAAGCAGTGTTAATAGCAGAAATGATGGAAGAATTTATGCAAGAAGAGAAGAAAATTACTTCACAATTTGATAATGACCCTATTGCTAAGCTAAGATCAAGAGAATTAGACCTTAGAGCAATGGAAAATGAACGAAAAGAACGTGAAGGTAAGCAAAGAATGGATCTTGATAAGATGAGAGCAATGATGAATCAACAAAATCAAGACGAAAAACTTGAACAAAACGAAAAATTGGCTAATCTAAGAGCAGATACATCAATTCAGAAGACAGTTTTGAGTAAAACTCTTCCAAGTTCTGATCAAATGATGCCAAATATCGAAATTATGAGAAAAGGAGACTAATTTATGTGGTTATCAGCAATAAAATTAGCAGTTTCTGCAGGAAGTAAAATTTATGCTAATAAACAGCGTACAAAAATGGCAATGTCTGATGCACAATTGATGCATGCAGAGCGTATGGCCAAAGGTGAGGAGCAATACCAGGGAAAATTGTTAGAAGCCCGTCAATCAGACTGGAAGGACGAGGCAGTTTTGATAATTCTCAGTTTGCCCGTGTTGGTGCTTGCATATGCAGTCATATCAGATGACCCATCTGCAATGGATAAGGTAAAATTGTTCTTCGAGATGTTCTCGCAGCTCCCTTCATGGTTCACAAATCTTTGGATCCTTGTCGTGGCGTCGATTTATGGTATAAAGGGAACACAAATATTTAGAAACGGAGGAAAAAAATAATGGCTGGACCAAGTAAATTCGGAAAAGCAATGTTTGAAAAAAAGAAAAAAACATTTGCAAAAGAAAAAATGACATCTGATGACGCTTACAGAATAGGAGCTAAAAAAGGTGGCAAGATGAATGCAGGATTAAAAGCATATCTTGCTAAAAAGAAAAAGAAGAAGGGTAAAAAATAATGAGACAGTATTATAAAAAAGGTTCATTTCCTGATTTAAATAAAGATGGTAAAATTACCAAAGCTGATATCTTAATGGGTAGAGGTGTAATTGGTAAAAAGAAAAAAAAGAAAAAAATGAAAACAGCTAAATCACCAATGGCTAAACAAGTGAGGCAATCATAATGGCTAAACTTTGTCCTAGAGGAAAAGCAGCAGCGAAGCGAAAATTTAAGGTATACCCTTCGGCCTACGCGAATATGTATGCTTCTGCAGTTTGCTCTGGTAAAGTTACACCAGGTGGTAAAAAGAAAAGAAAGAAAGCTGCAAATGGTGGTTTAATGACAATGGATAACTATTACAAAGGAGTAGTATAATGGCAAAAGTAGCAGGACTAGAAAAATCTCTAAAAGACAAAGCTAAAAAAGAATCTGAAGCTTTAAGATTTAAGTTTGCAAAAACTGATTCACAAAAAAAGTTTCTTAGAGACAACCCAAATGTAAAAACTGCATCTGAGATGGAAAAACTAATTGCAGATAAAAAATCTGCATCGCAATCTCAAAGCAGAATGAACCTTAGAGGTGGATCTATGAGATCTATGTATAAATCAGGTGGTTGTGCACAAATTAAAGGTTTTGGAAAAGCTAGAAGACCAAAGAAAAAAAAATAATGAGAGCATATTACTCAAAAGGAGGACTTAGAGAATGGGTCAAACAAAATTGGGTCGATATTGCGAACAAGCGAAAAGATGGCTCATACCCAAAGTGTGGGCGAAGTGGTGGAGAAAAAAGAAAAAATTATCCAAAATGCGTGCCTATTGCAAAAGCAAGAGCGATGAGCAAAGGGCAGCGTGCGGGTGCCGTAAGGAGAAAACAAGCGAAAGCAAATACTGGTCCGACACCGAGTAGAGCTGCAACATTTGCAAAAAGAAAAAAAGCAATGAATGGCGGTTACATTGGCCCAGCAATTAAATCTGATTACGCAGGAAAAATTTTAAGTAATCCTTCTTATGAAAAATATTACAAAGGAATGATATAATGGCAGGTGGCAGTTCATTTATAAGTGATCAAAATTTTACAACTCTGACAGCTGATGGTCAGGTAAAAACTTTTTCCGGGGGATCTACAAATATAGGTCCTTGTAGAATTACGTATATTCAAGCAACAGGTATAACTAATTTAAAATTATATGATGCAGCTACTGCATCTGGTAATATTGTTTTTGAATCTACATTTGGTTCAGAAGGTTTAGATATAATGATTCCAGGTAGTGGTATTAGATTTAGAAATACTGTTTTTGCAGATATAACTGGATCAGGATCTGTAACACTTGGATACACAGGCTAATATGAGACAGTATTATTCAAAAGGCACAATGCCTGCAAGAAACAAAAAGAATTTTAGACCCACAAAAAGTGGAGCTGGAATGACAAGAGCTGGAGTTAAAGCTTATAGAAGACTTAACCCTGGTTCTAAATTAAAAACAGCCGTGACTGGTAAAGTGAAGCCAGGATCAAAAGCTGCTAAACGTAGAAAATCATACTGCGCAAGATCACTAGGTCAGCTCAAAAGAGCTTCAGCAAAAACACGTAACGATCCTAACTCACGTATCCGTCAGGCAAGAAGAAGATGGAAATGTTAATATGAAAAAACTAAACAAAGTAGCTAAAGCTTTAGGCAAAGCTTCCAAGTTACATAAAAGACAATCAAATATTATTAAGAAACATATTAAGGAGATGAAACGTGGCGGATCCAAAAAAAGGAACAGGTAAAAAACCAAAAGGTTCAGGCAGGAGGCTTTATACGGATGAGAATCCTAAAGATACTGTTAGTATTAAGTTTGCGACTCCTACTGACGCTCGTAAAACTGTTGCAAAAGTTAAAAAGATATCTAAACCGTTTGCAAGAAAAATCCAGATTCTAACTGTTGGAGAACAGCGTGCCAAAGTTATGGGTAAATCAAAAGTCGCTGCTATATTTAAGAAGGGAAAGGAATCTATAAGAAATGCTAGATAGATTAGTATATACATTTTTACATTTTATAATGAAATACGCAGGCACATTGAATGCATGGGCTTGGCGTAAACATGTAAAAATAATTGAAAGTAAAAGACAGAAAGAAGATGAAGAATACTTAAAGGAACTAAAGAATAAATTATAGGAGGAAAGATGGATCCAATAAACGTAATATATAAAATACAAAGGCTTATAAAAGAACAGTATCAAGCAATCGGAGAAACAATGATCTCTGGAGGTGTTGACAATATGGAAAAATATAAGTATCTAATGGGACAGGCACATGCCTATTTTAAATTATCACAGGAAATCTCTACCCTGCTAAAACAAGATGAAAAGGAGCAAACAGATGAACAAAAACCAGACCTCACAAACGTCGTCAAGTTCGACACCAAAAATTAAATTAGCACTACAAGAAAAATATAACGAAGAAAATAAAAAAGAAGTAGAAGGCTACGAACGTTTAAAAACAAAAGAGTCAGATAAATTACCAAAACCAACTGGATGGAGAATATTAATTTTACCATTTAAGATGCCTGAAAAAACTAGAGGCGGATTATATCTTGGACAAGAAACAATTGAGAGACAACAAGTTGGTTCTACATGTGGACTTGTTTTAGAAATGGGACCACATTGTTATGATAAAGAAAAATTTCCAGAGGGCCCTTGGTGCAAAAAGGGTGACTGGGTGATCTTTGCACGTTATGCAGGATCACGAATACAAATTGACGGGGGCGAAGTTAGATTGCTAAATGACGATGAAGTATTAGCTACAATCGAAAAACCCGAAGATATACTTCATCAATACTAAACATAGAAGGAGTAAACTATGCAAGAAGACCAAAAAACAGTAGATATCGATACTTCAGGTCCAGCAATGGATGTTGATATCCCTGAAGAAAAAGATCAAGCAGAGATCGAACAGACAGAAGTAAAAGAAGAATCGTCTATTAGACCTGTAGCTGATGAAAAAACACCTGAAGATAAAACTTATGAAAACGAACGTGAGATTAAGTTAGATAATAAAAAAGAAGAGAAAGAAACTAAAGAAGAGAAAGATGAATTAAAAGATTACTCAGATGGAGTACAAAGAAGAATAGCTAAACTAACTAAGAAATGGCGAGAAGCTGAGAGACAAAAAGAAGAGGCAGTTAAATATGCTGAATCTGTAATAGCAGATAATAAAAAATTAGATGCTAAAGTTTCTAAACTTGAACCAGGATACTTACAATCTACAGAAGATAGTATTGTGTCAGGAGTACAAGCAGCACAAGCTAAACTTGCAGCAGCTAGAGAAGCAAATGATTTGAAAGCTGAAGCAGAAGCTTTAACTGCAATATCTGAGCTTGGTTATAAAAAAGCTAAACTTGAGGAAACTAAACTCGCTCAAGCTGAGTATGAAAAAACTAAAAAAGAAAAAAAACCAGAGATTAACCTTGAAAGAAGGCAAGCTTCTCAAGGATCACCAGATCCTAAAGCAGAGCAATGGGCTAGTAAAAATGCTTGGTTTGGACAAGATACCGCCATGACTTATACAGCTTTTGACCTACATAAGAAGCTTACCGAGGAAGAAGGTTATGATCCTTTAAGTGATGAGTATTATTCTGAAATAGATAAAAGAATAAGACTTGAATTCCCGCACAAATTTGCTAATAATGCAGACAATAGGGAAGTTTCGACCAAACCTGTGCAAACAGTAGCTTCAGCGAAGCGAAGCACAAATACTGGTCGCAAAAACACTGTGAGACTCACTTCATCACAGGTAGCAATCGCTAAGAAACTAGGAGTGCCACTTGAAGAATATGCGAAACAATTAAAAATCACGAAGGAGGCGTAAGCATATGAATAATGATAATAAACGAGCATCCCGTGCGAGTCAGACTAGAGAAAAAGAATCTCAACAAAAACAAGTCTGGACTCCCCCGTCATCTTTAGATGCACCCCCTGCACCGACAGGATTTCAGCACAGATGGATAAGAGCTGAAAGTTTAGGATTCCAAGACACAAAAAATGTGGCTGGAAGAATAAGATCCGGATACGAATTAGTTAGAGCTGATGAATATCCAGATTCAGACTTTCCAATTGTTGAAGACGGTAAATACAAGGGAGTGATCGGAGTTGGTGGCCTATTGCTGGCTAGGGTACCGGAAGAGATCGCAAAGCAAAGATCTGAATACTATGTTAATCAACATGGTGAAAAGGTAAAAGCGGTAGACAACGATCTTATGAAGGAACAGCACCCAAGTATGCCTATTAATGTTGATAGGCAGACACGTGTAACCTTCGGTGGCTCAAAGAAATCCTAAAAAGAATTCTTAAACCATCAAGGATAAACTAAAAATGTCTTTAAGGAGGACAATACTATGGCAAACAAAGACGCAGCCTTTGGATTAAGATCCATTGGTAAAGTAGGTCAGAACAGAGACAACCAAGGTTTATCCGAGTACAACATTGCGGCATCTTCAGCTGCGATCTTTCAAAATGATCCAGTTGAAATGGCAACTACAGGTTTTATTACTGTAGCTGCAGCAGGCGATGTTTTATTAGGAACCCTTAATGGTGTTTTCTTCACTGACGCATCAACAAGTAAACCAACGTTTGCGAACCATCTGAAAGCAAGTAACACTGCTTCAGATATCGTTGGCTTTGTGTGTGACGACCCTTATGAAAGATTTGAAATACAATCTAATAAGGCGAGTGGTTCAACACAAGCTGAAGTTGGAATGGTAGCTGACATTGTATACGCGGCTGGATCAACTCATGACTTCGTTTCAGGAGTAGAATTGGATGATTCAACTAAAGCAACGAATACTGGTCAGTTGAAAATAATAGGTGTTTCAAAAGATCCTGATAATAATGAACTTGCTTCAGCTAATGTGAACTGGGTTGTTACTATCAACGAACACTTCTTGAAACAAGTAGCCGGAATATAAGGAGGATAATTATGGCGATAAGTAGAGGACAATTAGTCAAAGAACTCGAGCCGGGATTAAATGCCTTATTCGGTTTAGAGTATAAACGTTATGAGAATCAGCATGCGGAAATATACACTACTGAATCTTCAGACAGAGCGTTTGAAGAAGAAGTTATGTTATCAGGTTTTGCTCAAGCTCAAGTTAAGCCAGAAGGAAGTGGAGTAACTTTTGACAATGCTCAAGAGACTTTCACTGCAAGATATACACACGAAACTGTGGCTCTTGCCTTCGCAATAACTGAAGAAGCTATTGAGGACAACTTGTATGACAGACTTGCTAGTAGATATACAAAAGCATTAGCTAGATCTATGGCAAACACAAAACAAGTGAAAGCTGTTAATCCATTAATTCAAGGATTCAGCACTTTCAAAGCTGGGGACGGAAGCAATTTATTTGCATCTAACCACCCAACTGTTTCAGGTACTGTATCTAACACTTTAGCTACAGCGGCTGACTTGAATGAAACTTCACTAGAGCAATCAATGATCGACATTGCTGCAATGACAGACGAAAGAGGTCTAAAAATTGCTGCAAGAGGATTAAAAATGATTATTCCTAGTGAGCTTCAGTTCACTGCTGAGAGATTAATGAAATCTCAAGGTAGAGTTGGAACAGCTGATAATGATATCAATGCACTTGCTTCTATGGGAATGTTACCTCAAGGTTATAGAGTTAACAATTTCTTAACTGATCCAGATGCATTCTACATCATTACTGATGTGCCAAACGGAATGAAATACTTCGAAAGAGCAGGAATTAAAACTGCTATGGAAGGTGATTTCGATACTGGTAACGTAAGATACAAAGCTAGAGAAAGATACTCATTTGGAGTATCTGACTTCAGAGGTATCTTTGCATCACCAGGTGCTTAATAATTAAAAATCTGAGGCGGGACACAATCCCGCCTCATTTTGAATATAGAAAGGTACAATGCAACCAAAGACATTCAGAATTCAAATATTTGCATATCAAAAACATGCAGATTTTAATATAACCTGCCTCGATGGCCCACTAGATATTGAAAATGCTATAGTTGACAAACTAGGAAAAAATGATATAAAGTGGGAAGATCTCGGAGAGATGCACGATCCGAGAGTTAAAAGAATAACCTATGAGGAGGTTATCGATGGAAAAAATGATGCAACACTTAAACGACCTTTACACGAAGAAAAAAGGTCTGGATCTACAGTGGGAGCAAGAGCATCTTAAAGAGGGTAGATATACTCTCAATATGGTTAAAATAGACCGACAAGTTAGAGAAGTCTTAAGCCATATAAAATTAGCAGAGGCTAAAAAAGAGCATCTTGCTAATAAAATTGAAGACGCTGCTCCACAAGTTTCAGTAGCTACTTAATAAAAAGCTACATCGTTGGAAAAAATCCACTCCACATTTAAGGCTCTCTTGCACTCTATTAAAATCTAGTATATAAATTTATCACTATACAATTATTTAAGAACGTAGACGAGTATAGTCGACGGCCTAGAGACTACGTTCGGAAACTAGGAGGATAATACTATGGCATCAACTACATTTTCGGGACCGATTAAAGCGGGAACGATTAAAGAAACAACTGGAACTACTTTAGGTTCCAATATCAAAAACACAGGACAAGTTGTGATGGCTCAAACTTTTGCAGTAAGTTTAGCAGGTGGAGCAGTTGCAGCAGCAGTTCAAGATGTTGTGATTCCTGCAAAATCACAAATCGTAGATTGTGTGATTGATTTCATAACTGCAGCAAACACTAGTACAAACATTAGTGTTGGTGATACTGTTGGAGGTGCATCAACAATTTTGAACACGTTTGCAAGTGGAACTACAGCTGGTAGAAAGTACCCAACAACTGAAGCAGGTGCTGCTTTAGCTTGGGAAGATGTTGGAGACGCAGACATCAGATTAACTTTCACAAGTTCAGCTTCTACAAACGCAGGTGAAGTTAGAATCACTATTTTGTACCAACAAAATACTGATTTAGGTTAATAAATAATTAATGTGGGGCTTTGGCCCCACATAATTTTTGGAGAAAAAATGAAATCAGATGTAAGAGCAGTTAGAAAAACAACAACAGGTTCTGTATTTGCAGGAAGAACTAGATTAAGAGGAATTATTTTAGCCTCAACAGGTTCTGCAGGTTCAGTTACTTTACAAGACGGAAACTCAGTAACACAATTTCAAGTAGATGTTCCAGCAGGAGATGTATTTGCATATAATCTTGCAGAAGATGGAATTGTATTTGAAGGTGGTATGACTGTTTCTGCTATATCAGCTGCAACGGTAACAGTTATTATAGATAAGTAGGAGGTTAAATGGCTAACACTACCTCTGGCACAACAGTTTTTGAAAAAGGTTTTTCTATCTCTGATATTGTTGAAGAAGCATATGAGAGAATAGGAATTCAAGGTGTTTCTGGATATCAATTAAAGTCTGCAAGAAGATCTTTAAATATATTATTCCAGGAATGGGCTAACAGAGGATTACATTATTGGGAAGTTGCAAACAATAATATTACACTTGTTGCAGATCAAGCAACATATACTATGTTTAGATCAACAAGTGATGGAACTTCAAGTGCGACTGCAGTTTACGGCGTAGACGATGTTTTGGAAGCTTCTTTTAGAAATTCATCTAATGTAGATACACCACTTACAAAAATTAATAGATCAGCATATCAAGCGCTATCAAATAAAACATCAACAGGACAACCTTCACAATTTTTTGTACAAAGATTTATAGATAGAGTTACAATTACTTTATATTTAACACCAGGCACTAGCGAAGCTGGTAAATTTATTAATTATTATTACGTAAAAAGAATTCAAGATGCAGGTGCATATAGTAATGATGCAGATGTACCATACCGATTTGTGCCATGTATGATAGCTGGTCTTGCATATTATTTATCACAAAAATATGCTCCAGGTAGAATACAACCAATGAAATTATTATACGAAGATGAATTAACTAGAGCTCTGCAAGAAGATGGATCTTCTTCAAGTTCATACATAACCCCTAAAACTTACTATCCAAATTTATAATGTCTAATTTAGCAAAAGGAAAATACGCAAAAGCAATATCAGATAGATCTGGTATGGAATTTCCATATAAAGAAATGGTAAAAGAATGGAATGGATCTTTTGTACATGTATCAGAGTTTGAAACAAAACAGCCACAATTAAATCCTGTAAGATTTCCAGGTGATCCACAAGGATTATCTGATGCAAGACCTGCAAGAACGGAACCCGCAACTCAAAACTTATTAAATTCAAATCCATTTAGTTTAGTTTCTAGTTCACAAATTGTTACGGTCACAGAACAAAATCATGGAAGAGCATCAAATGATGTAGTAAGATTTAGAAATGTAGAAGGAAGTCCAGGAGGATTAGCTTTTACAGTGTTTGAAAATGCTTCAGGATTTAGTATAACTAAAATTGATAATAATAGTTATAGTTTTAGTTCAGGCTCAAATGCAACTATAACTGAGGAAGCAGGAGGAATAATGGTTACAGCTGGACCAGTAACTATAACACCATAATGGCATATACACTTACAAACTTACAAGATGATATTAGAAATTACACAGAGGTAGACAGCGGTGTATTATCTACAGGTGTATTAAATACAATTATTAAAAACGCAGAAAACAGAATTTATAGAGAATCTGATTCTGATGATAATAGATTTTATGCTACATCTAATTTAGTTATTGGAAGTAGGTATGTAACAATACCTTCTGATCTTCGAATTATTAGATATGTACAATTAAAAGATAGTAATAACAAACAAACTTTTTTAGAAAAAAGAGATACAACTTTCATGGCGGAGTTTTATGATACACCAGGAACAGCCTCTGGACTCCCTAAATACTACGCTAATTGGGATGCTAATTTTTGGGTAGTGGCTCCTACTCCAAATGCAGCTTATGAAATTACCCTAGCTTATATTAAACAGCCAACTAGTTTAACAGATTCTTCTGTGAGCTCCACAGGAACATATGTGTCGAATAAATATCAAGATTTACTTTTGTATGGTTCTCTGGTAGAAGCATATGGATACTTGAAAGGGCCGGCAGATATGTTACAATACTACGAAGCTTCTTTCAGAAGAGCTATGCAAACGTATTCTATTGAACAACAAGGTAGAAGACGCCGAGACGAATATCAAGATGGTGCTGTTCGTACTCCTTTAAAATCTGAATCACCATCAAAATACTAAGGAGATAAAATATGGCAAATATAGTACCTGACTCTTTTAAAACAGACCTTTTAAAAGGAACTTTCAACTTTGATTCATCAGGCGGAAGTACTTTTAAACTTGCACTGTATACGTCACAAGCTAATTTTAGTACTTCAACACCTGCATTTACTACTACTAACGAAGTTTCTTCGTCTGGTACAAATTATACAAGTGGTGGAAATACTTTAACTAATAATGGTGTGTCGATCGCAAGTAATATTGCATTTATTGATTTTGCAGATTTAACTTTTTCATCTGTAACTTTAACTGCAACAGGAGCTCTGATTTATAAGGGGACTTCTAATGAAGCGGTATTAGTTTTAGATTTCGGCGGCGCAAAAACTGCAACTAACGGAGATTTCGTTATTCAGTTTCCAACTGCTGATTCTTCTAATGCAATCATTAGACTTGGAAACGCATAATAGATAGGAAACAGTAATGGCATTTGTACTTAATGATAGAGTAAAGGAAACCAGTACATCTACCGGAACTGGCACAATAAATTTAGCTGGAGCAGAAACAGGCTTCGAAACTTTTGTAGCTGGTGTAGGTAGCACTAACAATACGTTCTACTGTATTTCACACGATGGAACTGCACAATTTGAAGTAGGTATCGGAACTGTAACAGACGCAACACCTGATACACTTTCTAGAGATACCGTTATCTCCTCTTCAAATTCAGATAACAAAGTGGATTTTACAGCAGGAACTAAAACTGTGTTTTGTACTTATCCTGCAAAAAGAGCTCCATCTGCAAGTATGACAGCAACGACATATATTAACACACATTCTTCAACAATTTCTGATGTTCAAACTATGGATTCAGGAGTTTTAGCAGGACCAGTAACAGTATCAAATACCGTTACAGTAACAGGAACATTGGTAATATTATAATGAGTCAGATAGAAGTAGATAAAGTAATACCACAATCAGGCACTTCAGTTCAAATTGGAGAAAATGGTGATACAGTTACTATTCCAGCAGGTGCAACTTTAGATGCATCAAATGCTACAACTACATTACCTTCAACTGTTGTTACAACTACAGGAACACAAACTTTAACAAACAAATCTATTGCTGCTACTCAATTAACAGGGACAGTTGCTAATGCTAGATTAACTGGTTCAGGTGCAATTACGATCAATGGTGCATCTGTGGCTTTAGGTGGATCAACTACAATTGCAACAGGAATTTCTTGGCAGTCTGCAGTTAAAACTGCTAGCTTTACAGCTGCTGCTAATGAAGGATATTATATAAATACTAGTGGTGGTGGCATAACACTGACATTACCTGCTTCTCCAAGTAATGGAGATAGAGTAGTATTTATTGATGCTGCTAGAACATTTGACACAGATAATTTAACTATAAATGCTAATGGAAATAAATATCAAGGTTTCACATCTCCAGCACCCGTGTATGATATTGTGGGAACAGCAGTAGATATAGTTTATTCGGGATCAACTTATGGTTGGCTTCCAATAACTGATTCAGCTTCTGTTAATGAAACACCACAAACAGCTACAATTGATTATTTAATTATTGCTGGTGGAGGTGGCGCTGGGAGCACAATTGGAGGTGGCGGAGGAGCCGGAGGAATGATAACCGCTACTGGAATAACTTTTCAAAAAGGAAATACAATGACTGCAACCGTTGGTTCTGGACAAACGAGTTCAACACAAGGGGATACTGGAGGAGTTTCTTCTTTAGCTTCTCCTGGATTACCGGGTGGCACAACAATCTCTACTGTTGGCGGTGGTAATGGTGGTAACCATAATACAGGAAACAATGCTGCTGGTACAGACGGAGGGTCTGGCGGAGGCGGAGGAGCCAATGCTAGTTCAGGTACAAATCAGGGTGGTAACGGAACATCTGGTCAAGGTAATAATGGTGGCTATTCTAATAATGATAATCATGGCGGAGGCGGTGGCGGTAAAGGCGCTGTAGGAGCTAATTCAGCAGGTTCTCCTGCTAATGGTGGAACTGGTGAAGCAAATTCTATAACAGGTTCTTCTGTATCATATGCTGGTGGAGGTGCTGGTGGTTCAAGACAAGGTATGTCAACGGCATCTGGAGGAACTGGCGGCGGAGGAAACGGCGGAAACTATCCTTCAGGAAATGGTGGAAACGGAACTGATGGAAAAGGTGGCGGCGGAGGCGGCCCAAATGGTAATGGTGGAGATGGCGTTGTTATCATCAAATTACCTACTGCTGATTATACAGGAACAACAACTGGTTCACCAACAGTTACACAATCTGGTTCAAACACAATAATAACATTTACAGGAAGTGGAACTTACGTAGGGTAAATTATGGCACATTTTGCAAAATTAGGTATTGGAAATAAAGTAATAAAAGTAGAGGTAGTACACGATGATGTTGCAACTACTGAAGATGCTGGAGTAGAATTTCTAAGAACACTTCATAATGATCTTTATGGTATTTATAAACAATATTCACCAAGAACAAAAGGTGGAGTAAATTCTTCAGGTGGCGAACCATTTAGAAAAAATGCTGCATCTATTGGTATGACCTATGATGAAGCAAGAGATGCTTTTATACCAAAGCAACCTTATCCTGATTGGACATTAAATGAAGATACCTGTCTTTGGGAGGCACCAGTTGCTTATCCTGATGACGGTGAGATATATGAATGGAATTCAACAACTGGCTCATGGGATCAAGTCGGTGGAAGTTAAAAAAATAGAATCGGAGATTATAAAAATGAATGTAGCAGAACACAAATTTTATAAAACAGAGCTTCTAGGCTTGATTGATGAGATGCCAAATAATCCTTTTCAATGGGTTTCAAAATCAGATTGGGACCTACCTAAAAGTTTTGTAAGAAAATATTTAGATCTATTCTATAAAAAAGTAATAAGAACTTCCATGAAGAAATTACAAGATTATTATAAAGCAGATGATTGGAGTATATCTAATGGTTGGTTTCAGCAATATAAAAAAGATTCATTTCATCAATGGCATAATCATGAAGGTGCAAATTTTACAAATGTTTATTTTTTAGAATTACCAGATTCTAAATTTAAAACAAAAATTAAAGTAGGTGATGAGATAATAGAGTATGAAGCAAAGGAAGGAGATCTTATATCTTTTCCTGCATATTTATTACATACATCAGAAAAAAACGGAGATGGAAGAAAAACTGTAATAGCTTTTAATTCCAATTTTAAATATATAGATAAATTATGAGTGAAGTAAAAGTAAATAAAATAAGTCCAAGATCAGGCACTAATGTGCAATTAGGAGATAGTGGTGATACTATAACTGTACCTAGTGGTGCTACTCTTACTTTACCTTCAGCAAATATTGCAAACTCAGCATTACAAGGTTCAGGACAAATTACAATAAATGGTCAAGCAGTAGCTCTTGGTGGATCGGTAACTATATCTACAATTGCTAGACCAACTTATAACTCAGGTCAAAGTTTTACAATTCCACCAACTACAAATACTTCTATAACTATTGCAGGAACTAATTTTCAATCCGTGCCTGTTGTTGAAGCAATAAACTCATCTACAGGTGCAATTACAAGAGCAGTAACTGTATCTTTTACAAGTTCAACTTCTATTGCAGCCGTATTTAATTTAGCTGCAGCATCGTATTTTATTAGAATTGAAAACAATGATGGTGGTGCAGTTAGATCTACAAATGCAGATTTAACAGTATCTACTTCACCAACTTGGACCACATCAGCAGGATCATTAGGATCATTTAGTGCAGGAGCAACTATCTCTGGATTGAATGTTCAAGCATCTTCTGATAGTAATGTAACTATAACTGAAGTAACGTCGGTGTTAACGTCAAATGCAAATACGCCAGCAACGACTATGAATTTAACGTTATCTGGATCTCCAGCAAGCAGTGCAACTTATGCAATAGGTGGTACAGCACCTTCACCTACAAGTGATCAAGCGTACAACTTTACATTAAGAGCAACTGATGCCGAGGGACAGACTGCTGATAGAGCATTTAGTATAACAATATCTGTCGGTGCTAATAACTCAGGAAGGTTTAACTAGGATAATATTATGGCAAACAGTTACTTAAGTAAAACTTTTGGAACACCAACAGATACAAAAAAATATACTATGTCTGTTTGGGTTAAGAGAAGTAAATTAGGTGTTCAACAAAGTATTGCTAGAAGCACAAATGGTAGTGATGATAGCCATGTCTTTACTTTTGATTCTGATGATAAATTAAGATGGGATGAATATGGAAGTTCATCCACAATAGGTGTGTTAAAAACTAATAGAATATTTAGAGATACATCAGCCTGGTATCATGTTGTTTTGTGGTATGACTCAGCTAATGGAACTGCT
>Ga0209348_1000351_pt1 | contig 25221 bp, 17 predicted proteins | sample ETNvirenome_2_30_FD_184065 | JGI IMG/M metagenome (GOLD analysis project Ga0209348, IMG submission 184065) | Marine viral communities from the Pacific Ocean - ETNP_2_30 (SPAdes) (version 2) | ecosystem: Environmental > Aquatic > Marine > Oceanic | place: Pacific Ocean | collected 2013-06-22
TGATAAACTTTAACTCCCATGATTCTTAATAGTTAATAATGTGATTTTTAATTACCATGTGTTTAAAACGACCCTTTTCCACTGACTGTTTCCAGTGCAAACATAGATATAACCACCATGAGCTACCATTTCTCCAACCATACCAGAACTAGTGGAGCTAAGAGGAGGTGTGTCTGCAACTTGAGTAAGGGAACTGTATGATTGAGTTGGTTTTGTAACATTTATATCTGTGCTATTTTGAGCTAATATTAGAGTAGCTGATATCTTAGGAGATGCAGGACCAACAGTTGCATTACCAGATGTATCTCTATTTTTAGTATAATTTATCTGAACACAAAGGTCACGATAATACATAGATTCATTCACAGTGGAAAACATAGTGGAATTATACTTAATTCCAGCACCAAAATTAAGAGTTCCATAATTCGTAATACCTGCCATGGTTCTTATTCGATCTGCTGTGCCAGTTCCGAATGCTGTCGTGAAATGATAAACTTTAGAAATTGATGCATTTTCATCATTAACAGTCACATATAAAGTTCCAGCAAATGAACCATGTGCCTGTCCTATTCTGAATAAAGCTTGAGTTTGATTTACTGGACTTCCATCAGCCGTAGCAGAATCATCAATTTGAATTACTCTTCTATATATACCACCACCAGTTATTTGTTGTGCATCACTAGCTCTCAAATGTGAAAATACTACATCACCATCAGAGTTGACACGGAATCTCTCTTCTCCTTCTGTTGTTATTTTAACATGCCCGTCAGAACCAGTATCAACTGTTTCTACAGATGTGTTACCCTCTTCTATTTTATCTGAAGCACTAACACCTGTTTTAACTGCAGTTGCTAGATCCTCAATTTTTACCTGAGTATAAACTTCAGTATTACCAAGATTTAAATTAGTATTATTTGCAGTATTTCGACTTACTGCAACACCAAGTGCTCCATCACCAAAAGTTCCTGTTTGACCAGATGAGTAAATCCACTGTTCGATTCTAAAATATGTGGTTACAGATATGTCAACTACAAATTCTCCCTCTGATTCATCCTCAGAATCAGAAGCATTACCTCCACCTGACACTGAAGGATCCACACCAGAATACTGACTCGTTCCATAATAATAAGATGTGGTGCCACTAAAATCATCGTTTGTGTTATATGCCAATCTACTCTGAAATCTATCTACCTGATGAGCTGGCACTCTCCAACTTATCTTGTATTTTCCTGCTGCTAGTGAAAAAGTATTACTATATTGATTTCCTGCTTCGACACCATCACCAAGAGAAACAAAATTACTTGGATCATATTTTGTGTTTAAAACTCTTGGGAACCATACATCTAAAACAGTATTAACACCATTCCAATATGCTCTTTTGCCTGTATAATCTCCAGTTCCTACTTTACCTCCATACATACCTGCGGATTTCTCATCTCGAATCACTGCGACACGACTTGTTCCGTCTCCAGATGTACTTGTATCAAACCATATATCACCATCACAGGGATTGGTAGGTGTTGTGCTTTGAACAAATCTGGCACCAAAAGCATTACTATTTGAAGGTATATTGATCTGTTTTGTTCCTGTCGATGGTTCAGTTACTGTAATTGGTAAGGCACAAGGTGCACTTCGATTCGTATAGTCAACTGTTACGTCAGTTATACCACCTAAACCACTTACAGTATCAAATACTAAAGCACCTGCACTAACTTTTACAATCTTTCCATCATCACCAGGATTTGCAATTGAGGAAGGTGTATCATCTAAATCTGTAAACTTTTGAGCTCCTACAGAGGAGGGATCAACAAATTCTAATGCTGTTCCATTATTTGTTGATCCGTCTTTATTAACTCTTACTAACTTATTTGCGTGATTAGTGTAGTTTGCTGGTGTATCATCTAAATCGGTAAAATTAAGAGTTCCAACACTTCCTCCTTCAACCTGTCCCCAAGTCCATCCACCGTTACCATCTGCTTTAATAACATAATTTTCTGTACCAGTTCCATCATTCGAATCTATAATTTCTCCTGGTTTAATTTTCGGAACCGTTAATTTATTATTGGATGCATCATATAAGAAGTTAGAGTCAACCTTAGGTTCTTGATAACATCCCGCATCTGATAATTCAAAGAAACCAATATAGTTTATTGCACAACTTCCTGTTCCAGTTTTTACCGTATCTGCCTGACAAACAGTTGCTGTACTAAAATTAATTCCACAAGTAGTAACACATGTTATTAAACCCTTTCCATTTACGGTGATTCTTGGAACTGTGGTGCAATCACCATAAGTGCCAACGCTACAATTAACAGTTGCTAATGTTCCACATGCCTCTACATCCTGACTACCATCAAAAGAAACACCCCAAGTCATATCACCACACATCGAAATGCATCTTGCAGTTTTTAATTTACAAGCTTGCTCGGATGTTGAAATAACAGTTGCCCACTTGATATGAGTTCCAGTTGAACATAAAAATTGACCAGATGTTCCAAGACATGAATCACAATCTTTTAGTCCAGCACCAAGTTGAACGTTACTACTACAATCACCTCTCAACCAGTAAGCAGATTCACTACTTGCAATCACTAATTGATTTTGACCTGTGAGACATTCAAGTTGAGCTTTATTACCAATTGCTATATTATAATCTCCTGATGTTTGACTACAACCTGCTAATCTACCTAGGAATATATTGTACATTCCAGTGCCAAGATCACAAGCTACTTTACATCCAATCGCAATGTTATGTGATCCTGTTGCATTAGAGAAAAGTGCATTTCGACCAATTGCAACATTACTTCCTGTACCGTTATTATTACAATATCCTGCACACTGACCTAAGAAAATATTATTAGCACTAATGGTGTTGCTAAGACCTGATTTTGATCCAAGAAATATATTATTGTCTGCATTAGGATTAACATTTGAATTACTTCGTGTATTACAACCTGCCTTAAGTCCAATCGCAATATTACAACAAGTATTAGCATCAAAAGAATCACCAGCATTAGTTCCAGCATATAAGTTCTCTTGAGCGTCTGGTTGCCATGCAGTTGCACCACCAACACAAGTTAAGTTCGAACCATCTCCATAAAATTTGTTTGCATAAACATTATTCCACTGATGTGTAGAAGATTCACCCAAATCATAGCAGTTATGGCATACTGGACTCACATTTGAATCAAAATATGATTTTCTACCAGGATTATCAATTCCATCTTGAACCATGAATGTTGATATTCCAAGTGAATTACTACCATCCTTTACATGTAATGCAAGAAAACTTGATCCTGTATTATAAATTCCGAATTTACCATCAGATCCACCTACACTAAAAATATCACCATCATGTGTTCCTGATGTTCCTTTTAAATGGAAATTTCCACATATTGCTAAATCTTTTGTGCTCGCACTAAATGTGATTCCAAGTCCTGTGTATAATGGTTGATAAGTTCTACTATCAGATGGACTGTTAACATCCACAAATGATGGGTAGTAAACCTTTGTTGGATCTATGGATGGATCAGTTGCACCAACAGCGATTCTATTTGCGTCTTGAGTTAGTGCTTGAGTAGATAAATTGACCCATGCTCCATCTTTGTAAATTCTTACTGAGGGTGTTGATGTATCATACCAAATATCACCCTCACATACAGTGTAACCACCTGTTGTTGGATCAACACCTTGAACATATTTTCTACCATACGCATTGCTAGTTGTTCCAATACCAATTGTTGTTGCTCCACCTACTGTTTCACTAACAGTGATTGGATTTAAGGGAGTGTCATCTACATTACAATAATTTTGCTGTTTGACATCTACAGTTGTCAAACTACCAGCACCAGCATCTTCCCATGAAGGGGCAGCGCTTGTACCATTAGAGGTTAATACCTGATTTGGTGCTCCGTAGTTTTCACCACCTAATCCTATTTGACCTAAAGATCCGATGCGAAGTCTTTCACTTCTATTAGCACTATTACTAGGACTAGTTTCAAAAGTAATATCAGTCGGTATTTGATTTCCAGATACAGTTCCATTTACTACTACTTTTATCTGTGCTGTATTATTTTCTAAATCTGTTCCATCAGCAGGACAAAATGCAATTTTTCCTAAAGTATCACCATTTGCCACAGTGTTGACTGATCCAGTAGATGTACCTCTTGTCTTTCCAAACAAAATTATTGAAGATTGAGTGGTATCCTGATTATTAACTAATGCAAATGAAGAAGTATTTACGGAATCTCCTTCTATGTGTAACTTTCCTCTTTGATTACTAAAACCTACATTTCTTGCTGTGTCTGTACCAATACCAACTGTTCCATTAAGTGGGTCATAAGTAATTAACTCAGTTGAGTATATCAATTCACTCTCTCTAGCATTATATGGATTATTGCTATCAACAAATGTAAAATGATGTATAGGAACGAGAGATTGAACTGTGATAGTTCCATACATGTTATTGTGACTAGAACACTGATAATAATATACACCTGCTGTATTTGGAGTCCATGATACTGTGTTATTACCAGTAGAACCTTGACCACTGGCAGCTGGTGTGCTTACTTGATTATTGACTCCAGTTCCTTGTACAGTCTTGATATAAAACGGATGAATGGCATTGACATTAGATAAATTAAAATTAATCGTATCTCCAACTTTTAATGTAACAGGTTGATTATTACCATTTACTGTTCCGTTTCTATCAGATCCACTTAACGTATAGTATGAAGAAACAGGTGCAGTGACTGTAATATTATAAGTTGCATTTGTGACTCCTGTATTAATACTTCCAACACCAACTTTATTTGCATTTTCAATTGTCAAGTCACCAGCATTAACCCAATTTATCTCACTACCAGTTGACTCTAATAATTGACCATTAGTACCTAACTCACCATCTTTATCTTGCAATCCACCACTGATTTTTACACCATCATCAGTAGTTTGAAATCTTAATGTATTATTATATCTCAATTCAACACGGTCACCACTGTAGAACCTTGCCATGTCTTCATCTTCAGTTGCATTTCTTATTGCAACTTGATTGGATAATATAACAAGATCTCCTGTTCCAGTATCTTGGATGTAACTATGTTGATCTGCCGTAGCTGGATCAAAAGGAGATGTACCATGAAATATCCTTAAATCTTCACCATCACCTAAATGTATTCCTGCTTGATCTCTAAAATATGCTGTTGAACCAAATCCTACAGTTGCACTTGTTCCTATGAGAATATCCTCAACAAATGTAGATACACCTGAGACTTTTAATTGATTGAGTGTACTAATTCCTGTAACACGTAAATTAGTGAGGGTGCTGATTCCTGGTGATACGTTTAATTGAATTAGATCTCCAATACCACTTATTACATTAGTCGCAGTTTTTACAGTTAGACCAACTGGTGATACCCAAGATGGTGCTTCAGTTTCATTATACTGAAGTAATTGTCCCGTGCTTGTTCCATTATCAATAAATGATGTTTGAGAAATGTCTGACTGATATGGTATTTTGTATGCTTCTCCACCACTTAAACTTTGTGCTGCACCAGTTAATGTTCCGTAAAATTCATTTGCAGTAACAATACCGACAGCTAACTTAGCAGTATTTAAGGAGGTAACTGGATTATCAGGACCTGTAGTTCCAATACCAACTTTACCGTCAGATGTGATACGAACTTTTTCTGTGCCACTGGTAGTAAAAGTTAATGCACCATCAGTTCCCATAATATGATTTACGTTATCTGAGGCATCACGAAGAACCATCTCAAAATCACCATTAGGTCTCTGGAAGAATCCTGCCCCATCTGATACATCAGTGTCTATTCTAAATCTCCAAGCACCTTCATTTGGTGGTAAATAACTTGGTGCAGTAGCATAAATTTGTAAAGGTGCACTGGGAAGTGTGGCTCCAATCCCGACACTTCCTACTCCCGTGACATTAAAACCTTGTGTTCCCATACCCACCTGAAATATATTAACAGGTTGTGTAGTTCCAATTCCAACTCTACCTTGATCACCGTCATGAGAATTAATCGCAGTAAATAGTGTTCCACCTATTCCAACATCTAATCTTTTTGTAAATGTATTCGCAACACCTGTGGCATGAATATCACCTTCAAAAGTGGATACACCAGTGACTTTTAATTGTTCAGTGACTACAACTGTTGGACTAAAATCTGCACCATTAAAAACATCCGCATAGACAGTTCCCCATCGATTTAATTGTGATCCTAGATTCTTTGATCCATCAGTATTGTCAGGTATTAAATCACTCTCAACTTTATCGTCTACAAATAAATCAGTCGTGGAAGTTACACCAGAAACAGTAACACCAGTTCCAGTAACCTCTAATTTTGTACTTCCTGCTTGCTGTAAAACAAGACTCCCAGTTCCATTATCATTAATAATACTATCGCTTCCATCATGTACAATTTGCAAAGCATCATTTGCACCTAAGTACAAGGATTTGTTATTAGGAAATCTTGTGGTTTGAAGAGTGGTTACACCTACAACAGATAAATGATCGTCAATTATAATTTGACCACCAGCAGAATCTATAGTTAGATTTCCAACAGCAGTATCAATTTCATTATCATTTGCAATACCAATCCTAACATTATCAATATTAGCACCACCATTACCAACATATAATTGTCCTGCAAATGTTGTGACTCCAACAAACCTAGAATTACCCAAAACATCTAATAATCTATCTGGTTGTGTTGATCCAATACCGACACGATTATTATTGTTTTCATAATCAAATACAAAATTAGATGCTCCATCTATTTTTCCATTATCAGCATGGAATTGAACTGATTTTTTCTCTCCACCAGCATCTGGAACACCAGTTATTGATTGATCTGCCCACTCTAATCCCCCACCTGCAGATTTTATTAAAACTTGATTTGTAGTTCCAGTATCATTATCTTTATCATATACGTCTCCAGTAATTTTAAGATTACCTGATAAATCTAGATCTTGTTCTGGTTGTGTACTCCCAATACCAACTCTATTAGAATCATTATCATATGTTAATCGACTTGCAGTACCAAAATCACCATTATCATTGAAGAGAACTTGATGATCTAATCCAGGTGGTGCAACTAAAATTGTTACTCCTACTCCTGGATTACCATCAGTATCTAAAGTTCCTATGGCAGTAACTATACTTCCTTCAAAATTAATATCAGTTATACTACTTGCTGCAGATGGATTTGGAACAATATTTCCCTCTTCTCTAATTGTAATTGAACCAGGAGTAACTCCTCCCCCTCCACCAAGAGGAACCCAAAATCTTTTACCAGGTTGACTTGCAACGGAGACTATTTGATACTTCTGTTCTGGTGGAACATTCTCAAGATTTGTCAGTGGATCTCCCAGATTTGGTTCTGCTTGATTTAATCCAAGATACTGATATCTGTCAGTTGTTAATGATCCTTGCGGAGTTCTTTTTACTCTACCACTAAAATACTTTGGCATATCATGAAGCAGTTGAATTTTCTAGAATACTACAAATAAATTCCATTTGCAGAGGACCGACTAATCCACCAGAGGTAGATACACCTGCATATACTGAAAATGTTTTTGATGTTCCAACAGCATCAACAATATCTACACCTAATTCATCACTTGCACTTCCCCAATTAGATGGGTCAGTCGCACGAGGATATTTGTGTTCTGTTAGATAATTATCTTGAGAACATTTCCAGGTTGTTTTTTCTGTTCCAAGACCAACCCTTGATCTTGCTCTTTTAATTCCATTTGGCACTGCTGATTGATAAGTATGATGATTTGAATTATTTGCAGGACCTACATTTATTTCAAACGTGTCATCATCAACTCTTGTGATTGGAACAAATCTACTACTTATAGGATCAGTGGATCTTGGATATGATTTAGTTCCTCCTGACTCATAATCACAAGAAAATGAAATTGAATTATCTTCAAAACAAACTAGATCACCTGTCTGCCATCCACCTGAAGGAGCAACAGTTGTATTTGTTGTCATAATTCCTGAAATTGGATCATATCCTGTTCCAGTTGTTGCAGTGTAAGTTTCAGGAGCAGCTAATCCATGTACCATTGGAGATGTAAAACTTACAATTCCTGAGATTGGATCATATTCTGCAGAATTAAATGTTACAGAGTATCCTACATTTGTATTATTATTAAAAGTTGCAACTGCAGCACCAGATTGTGCTCGAACAAATTGATGAAACGCTGGTCGATATACATGTGGTAGTGCGTCTACAAGTCCTGTATTTGTAACAAAAGTCTTAGATGTTCCAACATCTCCGATTAAATTTGTAATTGTAAATGCTGCCTGTGGTTCTGGAAAAATAGATGTAGTCAGACCATAAGTTCCTGAACAAGTGAAGGCAATTCCTGCCATCGTTATCTGTTCACCAATATCTAACCCATGTGGATCTAATGTTGTGACTGTTGTTATACCTGAAGAACCATCATATTTTACATCAAATACTGTTCCGATTCCTGTTTGAATACCTGTTAAAACAATTGAATCTGACACTACTGATGTTCTTTCTAAAACTAATCTACCATCAACCAAGATAAGTGCATCATTTGGTGGTACTTCTGCATCTTTTATAATTCGATTATTTCTTATATTACCTGCTGTTCTTGTTGCAACACTCGTTCTACGATGTGTGAATGTAACTGTAGGGTATGATTGCCCAATTCCAACATTCGATACTTGTGCATAGAGCAAAATTGCGGATGTTCCTGTCGGTGCAGTATAAATTGTCTGTTCTCCTGGTGCTACAGGAACAGCTATTGTCAAAAATTTATTTAACGGTGCGACTGCCATATTATCTCAATGCTAGTATTAATGGTGTAACTTCTGCTTGAATTGCCCGACTGAAATCTCTACCTCTAATTGTTGAAGTTGTTTGATCAATTTGAATTCCTTCACCAATGTCAAAATTACCTTTCTGGTCAGTAGAAGTAAATGGTATTTGTGCTCCATCTGAAGCAACAATTTCATTCGCTTTTATGGGTATTGCACCCTGCAGGGGTGTCGATCTATTTATGTCTGTGCCCGTGCCAACATATTCAAAGGAGTGAGAACTTGTTAGTATTCGACTAATTCTTTGTAATGAGAATTGATCACCAGGAAATAATTCATATGGTATAAATTCATTGAATGTAATAGTACTCAAACCAACTTTTTCTTGTCCAACTCCAACTACATCAGTTGCAGATTCAACAGTAAAGAATATTGGTGCCATGACAGCAGTTGCTATTCCAGTATTACCTTCAACAGAGACAACGATATTTTGTGTTGGAAGATAGTTTCTTCCCTGTGCAATTACATCGATTGATGTTAGTGTACCAGTCGCATCAACTGTTGCGGTTGCTTCTGCAATAATTGACTGTGGTCCTTTTGGTTGTTGAGTTCCATCAGCATCTAGAATTAAAACACTTGGAGGATTAATTGCACTAAAACCCGTAAGATCTGCTCCTTCTATAAATTTAACTGATTCTAATTGTTTTAGGGGTTCTTGAAGAATACCACTCTCTGCAACATCAGGGTAATTATCTAAATCTATTTTAAAGAATAATGCCTGACCATCAAATGCTCTTCTTGGATTATCTTCATCATCAAGAACATTAGCACAAACAACAGTATCTTGTTCTCCAGCATCTGTGCTGGTAATAAAATCTCCTGCAGGATTCGTATTACTTACGATACCTGTGAACTGTGTTGATCCTAATCCCACTGCAACTAAACCAAAATTACCAAAAGATGAGTTTGAGTTAGTTAAATCACATTGTGCCCCTGTATCTGCATAGATTCCAATATCACAGTTAATTGTAAAGATAGAAACTAACTGTGCATATGCATCATTTGTAAGAGAAACTCCAATTCCGTTCTCGTTATATTGTGTAAATGAATCACAAACCATTGATTTGAGATCTCCACCAATTGTTGATGCTGTTGCATTATCACCATCAATCTTCATTCCAATACTACTTGTCATGAAGTTAGTACAGTTTCTAACATATGGTGATCTCCATCTTCCACTTGGTCCTTCAGTCGCAGGACCAGGTTCTGTGTATCCACTAACCGCACTGTCAGCACCAGCAGGAGGTGGAAATGCCACACAAGCAGAATTTGTATGATCCACTCCAACATTTGTACCACCAAAGTTTAGATTTTCAACTAGACATCCTCTTCTTACATGAAAAATATCTTTGTTTGGATTTTGTGCTTGTATGATAACTAATCGAATATCTTCTCCTGTAACTGAAACATCAGTTCTTAAACCGATTGGATTATTTTCAATATAAATTCCTGGTCTTACTTTAATTGTATCAGTTTCCTCTGCAATTGCAGCTGCTCCTCCAATAGTTGCCTTTGCATCACCTTCTAATAATCCACTATTCGTATCACATCCATTTTTTGATACCCATATTGTTCTTTTTGTTTGAACACCAGATGGTCTCCAAGATACACCCGTGCCAACTGATGCTAATCGATAATCAGTTTTACAAACACCTACAACATCTGAAAATCCATTGTCATTATTAATATCTAATAATGATGACTCTAATTCTAAAGTGCCTTCTAGTTTGGTATTTTGACCAACATTCAAATTTTCCTCAATACCAACACCACCTGATTCTACTACAAGAGCACCAGTATCTTTACTAGTTGATCCTTCATTAGCACCTATTCTTACATTACCACCGACATTTACATTTTCCTCTACTCCAACACCACCTGATTCTACTACAAGAGCACCAGTATCTTTATCGGTTGATGGAGTATTTGCTTCTATTTTTGTTTGACCACCAACAAAAAGTTTTTTGCCAATGGCAGCACCACCAACCACCTGTAAAGCTGCTACAGCATCAGAAGCAGTTGCTTCAGTATCTTTTTCTATCTTAGTATCACCACCTACAAATAATTTTTTGACAATTCCAACACCACCATCAATTTGAACTGAACTTGATGAATTAGAACTTGTCGCATCTGCGTCATTATTAAATGTTGATTTACCATCAACATCAAGTGTGCTGTTAAGTGTGGTTGCAAGATCAACATCAAGTGTGCTGTTAAGTGTGGTTGCAAGATCAACATCAAGTGTGCTATTAAGAGTTGTAGCACCATCAACATCAAGAGTGCTATTTAATGTAGTATCCCCATCTACATCAAGAGTCTGATTAAGAGTTGTATCACCATCTACATTTAAAGTTCCGTTTACATCTAAATCAAATTGTGGATTGTCTTGATTGATACCAACCTGGGTCATTCTATAGATAGATGCATTTGCACCACTTCCATTATATCCCCATAAATCATTTGTAAATATGGTTGATAGACCAGAACCTTCTGGAGTAGAAGTATCAGCAGCAGTTGGTCTTAGTGTATCAGTTCCCAGTCCAAGACTATTTCTTTGAACAAAATTTATGGTTGTAAATGATTGTGCAGCACCAACAGTATTATGATTTTCATCGGTTGGAAGAAATTGTCCTTCATCTTGTATAAAAATACCTTCATCAAAACCTGGTGTGAGTGGCACCCATTTGATTCCAAGTTCATCTCTTCTTAACCAATAGTTGTTTGCACCAGGAGAACCTGAAGAGTCATAAATGTTTCTTGATATTGCAATACTACCATCAATACCAAGTCTTAAGGTTCCTTCAGCAGCATCATCAACATTTAATATTCCAGATGCTAGTGGTATTGCATCTGGTTCTGTTGTTCCAATACCAACTCTGAATGTGTCAGTGCCAACACCACTAATTATATTAAAAGATGAATTATTACCTGCGTGTTCAAAGATTGTTCTTGGTTGTGTGGTTCCAATACCAACTCTTCCAGAATGAGTTACATTTAATGATGTTATATCAGAACCTACTTGGAATAATACATTTGGTGAAGTTGTTCCAACACCAACTCTACATGGATCAGAGTGAATAGTTAAGCAATCATCACCAACTTGAAATAGTGCATCTGGTTCTGTTGTACCAATACCAACACGACCAGCATATTCTCCTGTACTGATTCCTGAAAATACACTCCCATCTCCATTAGGACCAATATCTACTCTAGCTAAAAAATCAACATTTTGACGAAATGTGGTAACCCCAGAGATATCTAATTCACCTGATATATTAAGTCGATTTAAATTAGTTTGATTATTTACTGTTAGATTTTCTACAGTTAAGTCATCAAAGTTTATATCTACATCAAGACTCTCACTTATAATCTTTCCAGCAACCTCTATATCCTTTAGAAAAAGAACCTTTTCGTTAAATTGTGCTTCGTTACCTGTAACAGTTCTTTCAAAAGGATTCATTTTTATTGTTCCCGATTGTTGATATTTGGTTCATCACCAATTCCAGGCACCACTCCTTTTTGTAAGAATTTATCACCAGTTGGTGGACTTTGGAGATAATCAGAACCAACTTGAGTTGGTTTATATATCCTTTCAATCCATGATCCTATACTATGAACCAAATTTCCAAGAAGTGCACTTGCATCTGCCTTTATTGCCTTTAATAATATTCTTTGTCCAGCAGTTATTGTTACGTTTCTGCCAGCTTTAATGTTAATATCTTCATCTGCCTGAATTGAAACATTATTACCTCTAATTTTTATCTGACCATTTTCTAAGACTGTGATTGTAATATTACCTTTCGCAGATTCTATTTTTATTGTGTCATCTGTCTGTGTATTCTTTGATCCTGCAACAACTTCTATACCTCTTTCATTATGAAGTCGATATAAACCAGATTCACTTAATGCACAAAACTGTCTATCTTCATTATCAGTTACACCATACATGATGTACGCATTGTAACCATCATCTCCCATTTGAGGATTATTGACATCGATTCTAAATTTAGAACCTCGACTATCAATATCTCTTGCTTCCCAGTTTTGATTAGGTCTTTCAGCCATTAGTAACCTCCTCCATATCCTCCACCTCCAGAGGGTGGACTACTTGGTGGACTTGGTGGACTTGGTGGACTTGGTGGTGTTGATGATGAAGTATCAGGCATTTGAGTTGGTGTTGTGGTAGGAGTAACTGTTGGTTGACTTTGTACTGCTGGTGAACTTGTTGTAATACCAGTATTAATTGTAGAACTTGTCTGTAAACTTTCGTCTAAAGTATCATATATTATTTCATGTTCGTAATTTACATGAACTGCACCAACCATTTTAACTCCTTTGGTTGGATGTACATGGAAAGGTCCATAGTATGGTTTTCCATTTACATATCCGATTATGTTTGTATCTGGACCGACACAATCAATAATCTGAATTATTTCTCCCTGTGGTGTGGTTGGCAGTCTACCAATTATTGGTTTGATGAATGCACCCGACCCAGTGGAAGAAGTCACACTAATCTTAGGTAGATCAGTTATTTCAACACTATTTATTGGGATTGCAGATATTATTTCTCCGTTGTTAATTGTTAAACTATATTCAGTATTTCCATCAGTTGCAACAGCATCCACATAGTCACTTCCTCCACTAACTATTTGTGTTGCAATTACTCCCATTGGAATTTGATCAGAATTAATTGCATCATCATTGTTACTTACAACAGGATAATTTTCACCCTCAGAAATCATAGTAACTCCAGTGATTTGTCCGTACGTTGCTGATAATGGATTCCAATCTATTATTGCTCTTCCAACAGCACCATATCCATTTGAACAAGGATCATCAAAAGAAACAGCAGGTGGATAATAGAAGTAATCAGATCCTGGATCTTCAATCTCAACACCAATTATACTTGCTGTTCTTGAAAAATCGGCAGTTACTTCTGACAATCCCTCTGTATTATCTACAAATTTACCGAGTATTGCTCTACCAAATCCTCCACTTCCACTTCCACCAAAGAAACTCACAGTTGGAGGACCACAGAAACTTGGTGTTGAACAATCTGGTCTGGGGAATGATGAAGTATTTTCATTCATATTTTTGGTCACATTATCATATGTTTCTTGAAAATTAAATTGTTTTGTCAAACCTTTTCCAATAGTCCATTTTTTGACTTGACCAACACAATTTGAATCTGATTGATTACAATCAAGAAGATTACCAACAGATTTAAATGTATCTGAAGACGAACCTAAAATATCTTTTACAACAGTTCCAGCAGCAACTATTTTGTCAAGTGCTGCCAAAGGTGCGTCTAGTCCCTCTGAAATTTTATTATTAATAGTGCTTAAAAGAGATCCAGCAAATTGTTCTGTAATACATGCTCCTGTATTTACAACTTCTGTAAGTGCTTCCTCTATCAAACCTCGAACCGTGTCAGTCAATCCATTCGCAACTTTAGATCCCAAACAGTCTAATTGATCTTGAAGTCCTTTAATTGGATTTATTTGCCCTTTCTGTGCATCAATTCCTTTTATTGTGGCAAGAGAATTAGCAATTGATGCACTCTTTCCTTGTGCAATTTGAAGAGCAAACTCTTTAGCATATTCTGTTTGATACAGTCTTTCAAGTCCTCCTTGTAAATTAGGAATTAAATTTGTATACAAAGATTCCATTGATGCGGTTATTGGAGCATTCGATAATTTTTTTATTTTTTCAGTCGCACTCGCCACGTTCTGTAGTAAATTAGTTCCATCACCAACTGTCGCAAATAAATTATCCAAAGTTCCAGATACACTTCCCAGAAAATTATCCGCACAAGCATCTGCTGGTATTTCAACTAAACCAAAAGTGCTTGATATCGGAATTTCTTTTAATTTATCTTTTGGTTTACTTTGATTGATTTTATCAATTGTTTTTTTATCAGTTGTTCTTGGAGATTTTTGTGCTTCATCATCTGCTTCATTTGCTTCTGATGCTGCAACAGTATTGTTTGGAACTGGAATATTACCAGTATATCCTGTAAAAGGAACAAAAGACTCTGATGGTGCATTTGAAGGAACTTGTTTTGTTCTACCAAAAGCACCCATTATAACTGGAATTTGACCATTGTCTCCATCTAAGAAGAATCCCATCACAACGTCGCCAGGTCTTATCTTTACACTTGAAGCGAAGTTTGCACCTCCAGTTCCTGAGGTTGGTGGTAATAAAACACTTGCCCATGGTAGTTCTGCATCAGGAAGATCACCTTTGTTATATGGGTGATATCCTAAAATTCTAACCTTATATCTATTTCCCCATCCTTTTTTATTAGCTTGATCGAACCATGATGTTACGGGTGGAATTTGACCAATCCACCACCTAAAACCATCTCTTCCTATAAAATTACTTTTTAACAGTGACTCTTCTATCATTTTTTAACCGCCGTAAAATCCAAATGAATCTCTAACTATTTTCATAGAAGTATATGAACCGTCTGGATCAAAATGATGACATAACTCCTTTATTATATATTTACCACTTATATCAGGATCCAATTCACTTGAATCTTCTCTTGATATTTTTGGAAATTCACATGTAATTACATTACCAGCTCTCAAATCAGTGTTGCAAGGAATCAACATACTGATTGTTTGTGTAAGTAAAACATTATATCTCATCGTAGATTGTGCTTGATACTTACTAGCATCAGCATTGACATTTCTTGATATACCACGATCAAGTGTTCCAACATCTAAGATACCAGTGAATATTCGAGTTGGAAGATCATCTAAAGTTCTTTCTGCTTCATCTGATATTTTAGGAAGTTCAATCTCCCTTGCTCCAAGTTTTTTAACATCAGATTTTTGAAATTTAAACTTACCTTGCTCTGGTGTAGTAAATCTAAAATTTAATGGGTTAAAGAAAAGTTGTTGACTTGAATATGTTCCTAATCTTAATTTTTTCAATAAATCTTGATTTTTATCAACAGAGTATTTTATGATTCTAAAATCATTATTTCGATCAACAGAACTCTTATTTACTTCTGTATAAACATATGTTGCTACAGATTCTTGCTCAATCATGTCATCAATTGATCTAAATTGAAAACCATCTTGAGTCTGATAAAATAAGAATCCTGCAGTTTTATCTCCAGATTTTGATGGTACTGATTTAGATGCTAACCATACAAGAACGGAAAATGGTTTTTTAAGATTGCCAATAAAATTATACTTGTTACTTGTAGGATCAACTTTTATACGAAGTGGATCAATTTTTAAGGTTTCTTGTAGAATTTTCTTTACTGATGTGGATATCGAACCTGTATACTTTCGAATTACTCTAGCAGTTTCATTTGTAATTGCCTCTCTTGAAACAAAATTAAGTAGAAAACTTTCTCTTTGAGTTTCCGCAATAACATCAGTAATACTTGAAACATAAAGATATTTCATCGGATCACTTGAAAAATTAATTCCCTTCTTGTCCTCACCATTATATGATTTACCCCTATCAAGTATTTTTAAGATAAGTCTTTCACCACCTCTTAAGGGAAGACCACCATATATTGATTGTTTTGCACCATCAACTTTACTTGAATCTGTTTTATCTTTTGGTGACATTGAATCACCAGTGTTAATTACCCTAATCTTAGCAGTAATTGTAGGTGAGAATATATCTTCATAGTAATCAACAGAAACTGCACCTAATCTAAGATCAGCAGTTCTCTCCTGATCGTTTGACTCAAGTGTTATTATTTCATATTGTGCTGGATTTGTTGCTGACATTATGTGTACGCTAAATTTGATAAAAATTGTTGTTCTATCATAGTATTTACTGAGTCATTCTTTAACATCAAAATCTTAGTGCTTGCACTAGGTGTTGATGATGCCATAGATTGATCCTGATCAATAACCACTATTTTTTGTTTCTTTTTATTAGGAGTTAAATTTGATACTGATTGGTTATCAGGTGTAACAGATTTAATAGATTCAGATTTCATAACTGAACTTTTCATCTTAGTTTGATATGCCTCTTTTGCTGCTTTAATTTCTCTAAAGTCAGTTGTTTTAGATCCATCTTCTTTTATGATAGTAATTTTACCACTACCAGATGATCCTGACAACTCAGGGACATCTTTTTCATCCTTTAATTTCATCGGTGTTTTTGGTGCCGATCCACTCTTAATGTCAATAACTTTTTCTTTCTTCTCTGTTGGTATTTTTTGTTCTGTTGGGGTAGAAACTCCTTTTCCTTCAGTTCCAACTTTCGCAATTTCTTTTTTAGCTTTGTCTATCGCAACATCAAAAGTTTCTTTTCCTTTTGAAATTTCAGATCCAACTTTATCTAAAGTTCCTTTAATGCCTTTTACATCAGTTGGTTCCTCTGGTTTTTGTGGTTTACCTTCTTCCAACTTACCATCTTTTGCAATTTTCTTTGGATCCTCCTGTTCTTTCTTTTTAAGTAATCCAAGACCACCCTTAATTTTCTTTAGTATATTTCCAAATGCATTCTTGATGCCATCAAATTTTTCTCTAATGAAATCACCAATTTTTGAAATATCAAATGATTTTATTGTGTTAAATGCATTTGAGATGGCACCTCCTATTTTTTTGAAGAAATCACCAATACCAGTGAAGAAATCTTTTATTGACTGACCTATATTTTGAATCGATTTAATAACTTTTTTAATAAAATTAACAAGTTTTAATCCTGTATTTACTAACCACCCAATCAAAATAGTTGAAAGAAAATCAATTATTTTACCTAAAATTCCTCCTGGTTTTTTAAGTTTCATTTCTGGATTTGGTTTTTCATTTGAGTCTTTGTTTCCCTCCAACAATTTTTCTCTTTCTTTTCTTCTTCTCTCCTCTGCCTCCTTCGCACGTCTTTTTTTATCTTTCATAAACTTATCTTTATCAATTTTTTTACTTTTCGACGTATTTGTCTTCACTTTTTTCATAGTCACTCTTGATTTTTTAACTATTGCTCCTCCTTTCTTAGCAATTGCACCACCAGATCTCATACCCACTCTGGCAATAGATCCACCCATTTTCAAACTACTTTTTATGGCGACTTTTGCCCCTACTTTGGCACCAACTAATGCCCCCTTTACTAATCCTCCTGCGATAGCTGCTAATGGTGCTGGCATTCTAGGTCACCGTATTGTAATTCATTTGTGAATATAATGTAAGAAAATTACTAGGATTTGAAGAAGCAATAGATGGTGCTTCAGTTTGATTTGAGTCTGCTCCTGGTGCTTTTCCACCATCTTGTTGTGCAGAAGATTTTTTATAAACTATTTCTGGTTTAGAATCTGCAACTGGGTCTAAATTTGTTTGAGAAGTAACTTTAGTTATTTTAGTTTCAGATTTTGATGGTGATTGTACGCTTGAATCACTAACTTGAGATACAGGTTCTGGTGATGAACTACCCCCACCACCACTTATTTTTGCCTCATACTTTGCTCTAATATTTTCTTTTGTTTCTTCCCATTTTACCCTTGCATCTGCCCAATGTTGTTTTCTTTCAACACCACTCTTTGGAGATGTTTCTCTAACTTGTTTCCACCACTTATCATGTGTTTCATTTATTTCTTTATTCATCGCATCTCGAATACCATCTAATCTATCTCTTTCTTTTTTAAATTCTATGTACGCTGCTTTTTGTTCTTCAGTTCCATGTTCCATCACGTCAACATTTTTACCATCTATTTCAATTTTTCCACCAGAGGTAACACCCATATTTTTTAAATTTTTCAATCTTTCATTATTTTTTTTATGTGCATCTCTAAATTCTTTACCTCCTGCCATTGCTGTTCTTATCGCATTACCACCCATAACAGCAGCACCAATACCAGCTATTACAGCTAATGTAATTAATCCTGGTGGTGATAATAAAAATCCTATGATCGCAGTTCCAACAGTTGCAAGCATACTGGCAATCGGAGTAATTAATGCAGGTATGGCACCAAGTCCACCACTCAATGCTAACATGATACCTCCAGCTATGCCAAGTGTTGAAACGATTGATATCGCAAAACCAGCAAATGCCTTATAATCTCCATCCATAAATGCTTTTATTGCTTTCAAACCTTTATCAAATAGAAATCCAGCAAAGATGAGCATAAAAGCATCTTTTAATTTCTGTAAGATGCCCCCCATTGCTTTACCAGCAGATTTCATTGGAGATAATAACTTATTTTTTAAAGAATCTGGAGTTTTTTCTAATAAATTTTCCTCTTCACTTGCTTTATCTTTTTCGTCTGCTATTTTAGCACTTCTTTTTTGTTTATCCTCTTGTTCTTGTTTCTTCTTTTTCTCTTCAAGTAAGGAGTCTGATATTTTCTTTACGGTGTCTTGAAGAGCAGATAATGCTTTTTGTATATTTTCAACAGTAGAAGATAAATTAGAATCACCACCAGTTTTTACTAGTGCTCCTCCACTCTCAGGGATCATTGAAGATTGTGGTTGAATTCTAGTGGCATCATTTTTTCTATTACCAAAAACTCTATCACTACTTACACGAGTTCTCTTGAAGTAAGCGATTCTCTCTGCATTAGTTTTGAAATATTTTCCAGTACTAGGATCCACTCCAGTGATTGCTGGACTTAGTGTTGGTTTTAGAGAGATGTTAGATTCCACTTTGTTGTTGCTGTTTTAAATTTTCCTCTTCAATATATTGTTCTAGAAGAGCAACATATACATCCTTTTCCCAAGGAATCATATTTTCAATTTCAGTTAATGAGTATTTATGATGTTGCATCAAGGCAAAATTTATCTTGAAGTATGACGCTAAATCAATATGCGCCATACCTACTCGAAAAAACTTGACAGACCCTCCAATACTACTTCGGATTCAACCTTTGTTTCTGGATTTTTAATCTTAAGTTTATGAGATAATTTAGGCATTGTTTCAAAGAAAGTTTCAATTTCTTTAAATTGTTTTGAACTTAACTGTTCAATAAAATCATTAAGTTCTTTCTTTGTACAATCAGATGCATTCCAAGATTCTTCTTCATTAAATACTTGATCGATACATGAAACAATCATGTCAAATGATTGAGAAACGTTAATACCTTCATCAACATTGAAATTATTTGAAATAAATTCAGATAAGGATGGATATTTCATTCTTAATGTTAGATTTTCATCTAACTTAATATCTTTTGTATGTTTTGGATTTTTATGAACTTTAATTTCATCAAGAGCAATGGTAACTGGAACCTGAGTCTTGTCATCGTCAGGACAGGTGATTATAACATCAACATTCTCTCCAACGGATTTTCCACGAATATTTAAGAACAGATATTCTATATCAAATGTTGATAATTTTTCAACTTTAGTTCCCCTAGTTAGAATGCAATTTCCAATCACAGTTTTAATTGCATTGGTGATTTGCTTTTGATCTTCTGATTCCATTGCAATAATCAGAAGTTTTTCTTCTTTTACTAAAAATGGTCGATACTTAATTTTTCGATCACTCGATGGTAATACCATCTCATAAGTTGGGGTTACAATTTTTGGTAATGGCATAATGTTTACAGCACTTCATTATTTTTATTTATAGTGGTTTTAGAAGAGTCTAAAATTCTCGTTATCACCTCTTTGTACATTCAAACTATTGTCTTTTCCTGAAATATATCTCTCATAGTTAAATGTGCAACTTACCTGTAAAGTATCTGAACTTCCATACTGTACAGGTGTTGAAGATAAACTAATTGGAAACATTCCTATAAATGTATATTCAAGTTCCTGATCATAATCACGTTCAAATTTTACAATTTTAACTCTATCACATTTATATCCACTAGCACCTCTTGGATACCTCATACGATAAAAGTATGCAGGGGATGATTTTGAGAAGAATGAATTTTTACTTATTTCTGAACCACTTGAGATATATTCAATCCAGTGTTCTAAAAATTTAATCATTTTATAATCTGAATCAACATAAAAAGACAACACCAACTCTGTAAAAATTCTTGTATGTGCAAATTTTTCCTGAACTCCAGTAAAATTACCAAATATATCACTTGTTCCCAAAGTACTGCCTGGCAGTGATGCAGAGTTACAAAGTAATCCAGCATTTTCTATTATAAATCTTCGATCAACACCTTTTCTTGCAAGATAATTAAATAAATTTCTTGACAAACCATCAAAAAATACTTGATAGTGCGAAGTTTGTGCTGTTTTTGCAAGTTTGTTTCTAAACTCACCTATTTTCTTAGGACGAACCATCTAAATACTCTATATCTCTATATAATAAACTATTTAGATGTCTTATAAGGGAAAATACTATCCATCCTTTCCTAAGAAGTACAAAGGTGATCCGACAAATATAATTTATAGATCACTTTGGGAAAGAAAATTCATGGTCTGGTGTGATAAAAATGAAAACATATTGAAGTGGGCAAGTGAAGAAATCGCAATTCCATATCGATCTCCAATAGATGGTAGACTACACAGATATTTTCCAGATTTTTATGTTAAAGTCAGAGAAAACAGTGGAAAAATTGTTGAAAAATTGATTGAAGTTAAACCTTTAAAACAAACCACACCACCTACAAAACCAAAAAGAAAAACAAAAGGATATATCTATGAGGTTCGTGAATATGCAAAAAATATGGCAAAATGGGAGGCAGGAACTGAATTTTGTAAAGATAGATCATGGAAATTTCAAGTATTAACAGAAAAAGAACTAGGAATTAAGAAATGACAAACAGTTATCCAACTGATGATAAAGATAATCGAGTTAGATCTGTAGTCTATAGATTAATCGGAACAGAGGATCCTGATGATTTAATGATTGAATTGATGCAAGTATTAGGTGATACAGTGACTCCTGTTCCAGATGTTGGTAAGTACTATATTTTTGTATATAATCCAAAAACATCAGGTATTCAATATGACCAAAATCCTTTAGTTGCAGTCACAGATGTATTCAGATGGGGTTTTCGTGGTATTAATTTTCACTGGAATGGATACCGACAATATACATGGAATGAAGTTGCTGGACAACTCTATGAAGTGAGGTCAGATGAGTTGGCTGATGTAAGAGAATTACCTTTTGCAAAAATCCTGCTAAATAGTTAAAAAATAGGGTCGATAATGGGATTCGCAGGACAATTATTTGATAAACCAGGAGAGGGTAAATTTACGCAAGGGAATATACGTAGAATCCAAAAAGGTGAAAGAGGTATCATTACAAATGATAACAATAAAGACGATAATAAACAAATTGTAGTAAATAAAAATTCAAAAAAAAGAGCTCCAGTTTTTAACTATAGATACCCAAATTCACAATTAGAAAGAGATAGTGATTTTTTAGAAATTAAAGTTGTAGAATATAAACCACCTGGTTTAAAAAGAGATCAGAATCAAAAATTTAAATTAAGCACATCAACAGAAGCTGTTCAAAAAAATATAGAAAATCCATTGGGTTATATATTTTTACCAATGCCTGAGAACATTCAAGATAGTAATGATGTTACTTGGGGTGAGGATAGTATTAATGGATTAGCTGCCAGAGGTATGGATATTGCAACAAAAGCAATCAAGTCAGGGAATCCTGTTTCTGCAGTAGGAGAACTTATAACGGGAACTGGAGGAGCATTAGGTGATTTTGCAGGTGATAAAAGTGCTCAAGGATTGGCACAAAGTTTCTTCGCATCAAAAGCAGTTAATATTTTAGGTGGAAATACAAGTCTTGATGGGATATTGGCAAGAACTCAAGGTCAAATCTTAAATCCAAACATGGAACTTTTATTTAAAGGAGTTAAACTTAGAGGATTTAGTTTTGATTTTGACCTTGCACCCAGAGATGACAGAGAGGGACAAACAATTAAAAATATAATTCGAACATTTAAGGTAAATATGAATGCAAGAAATTCATCATCAGGAGACGAAAATACATCAGGATTATTCATCAAGTCACCAAACATATTTCAACTAACATACAAAACTGGAAACAAAAATCATAATTTTTTACATAAATTTAAACCAATGGCACTCACCAATATGGGTGTTAATTACACTGGTGCAGGAACATATGCCACATATGATGATACAACACCAGTGCACATGAAGTTGACATTAACATTCCAAGAGTTGAATCCTGTTTATGCAGAAGATTATGAGGCAGATCAAGGATTAGAAGGAGTTGGATTCTAATGGGATATTTTAGAGAACTACCAAATATTGAATATCAGTCACCATTTCCAACTAGAATATCAAATTCAAGTTATGTGACTGCAAAGAATCTTTTTAGGAGAATGAAGATTCGTGATGATCTACAAAATGTTTTTACAATTTTTAATAAGTATCAAATTGAAGATGGACTTAGACCAGATAATGTTGCAGAGGAAGTTTATGGAAAATCTAATTTAGATTGGGTTGTCATTTTATCATCTGGTATTACAAATATTCGAGATCAATGGCCACTATCCAGTAGGGATTTATATAAATTTGTTGAAAATAAGTATGGTTTGAAAGAAATAAACGAAATTCATCACTATGAAACAAAAGAGATAAAAGATAGAGAAGGTAAGTTAATTCTTCCTTCTGGATTGGTGGTAGATGCTGATTTTTCTATCTCATATAGGGAAGTTGTTGGTTATGATAGTGTAAATAATGTCACTGACATATCCACCAATCCAATAATACCTAGTTCATCAGACATAATAACTGGGATTTCTAATTATGAATACGAAACTAGAATAAATGATGAGAAGTCATCAATATACATTTTAAAAAGATCTTTCTTACAACAATTTTTAACAGACATAAGAAATGAGATGACCTATAAGAGATCATCTCAATATGTGAACGATAATTTAATTCGAACTGAAAATACCAGAGTTAAATAATTACTCTGCTAGTTTAGCAAAATAAGATAGTGCGTCATCTTCGTCTTCATTAACACTTGATGGTGTTGTAGAAACGGCAGCATTGACTAATTCTTCTGCTTCACCACGATCATCATCCTCTTCAAAACTCTCTGCATCTCGACGAATAGTAGCACTATTGCCAAGAACATAACCAAGACGTTTTTTCAATTCATCATAAGTTTTGAATTGTTCTGGTGCAACAAACTCAGATAATGATGATTCTTTCTTCCAGATTCCTTCAAGTGCGTCATCATCATCAAGCAAAGGAGTAACTGGAGTGAATTCAGAACTATCATAGTTTCTGTATCCTGCTACATTCTTTGCCTTCAATTTGAAGTTAGCACCTTGCCAGAAATCGAATGGATCGATTGCTTCCTCATCTTCAAACTCAGGTTGCATTGCTGCAGTGAGTTTATCAAATATTTTTTTACCATACTTGAATAAGAATACTTTACCCTCATTCTCAGGATTTGCTGGATCTTTTACAACGTAAATATTACTGATGTAAGTTAACTTACGTTTCTGCTTTCTTGCAGCGTCTTTACCTGCATCTGTTCCATTGTTCCATAACTGAGTATTGTACTCAGAAACAGGGTCTTTCTGACCTAGTGTGGTCAAAGAGTTTTCAATGTACCAACCGCCAGGACCTTGAAAGGCATGACTGTAGAGTTTTATAAATGGAAGATCTTCTCCATTTGGTGCAGGTAGAAATCGAATAACAGCATAACCGTTACCAGATTTATCACATTCTAATTTCCAAAGACGATCATCACCTGATGCGCCATTGTTATTCATTTTTTCCACTTCTTTAACTAACTTTGCAGTTAAAGAACCTAGTTTTGATTGCTTTTTAAGATTAGCAAAAGACATTTAGATACCTCGGATTAATTTGGATTCGTTGGATGTTTAGATTATAACAAAAAATTATACATTCGTCAACAATTGTTTTTCATCTTTTCAATTGTATCTTCCATTGCACTGAATAATATATTCATATCAGTCCCTTCTGGGAATCCCATAATTTTGACTGATTTACGTAAATTTTTAATCATTTCAATCGCATCTGGATCATCTGACAGTGACAATCTGGTGTACATAATCTTTTGTTTATCTAACAAAAGTTCAAGATTTTCGATATGATTCTGAAAATCTTCAGATTCCATATCTCTTATATTCAGTCCATTTTTATAAACTTCTTTTTGAAGTTCATGAATTTCTTGAATTGATTCTTGAATTATATTAGAGTCGAAAAATTTACTCATTTACAATTTTCCTCAATATTTGTTTAAATGGAAATACATTAATATTTAGAAAAGATTTATATTTTTTTATCTTTAAACTGACGGATTCCCACACTGGATCAGTTAAATTCTGATCAAATTTTTTCCCAAAAGAAAAGATTTTTTCGAAAATTACTAAAGTTTCCAAACTTACTTGTCCTCCCAGATACTTTTTGAGTATTACTGGATGCCCTTTCGAACAATTGAAT